>Ga0310121_10000364_pt1 | contig 50348 bp, 45 predicted proteins | sample CB27_Tmax_986_MG_FD_203504 | JGI IMG/M metagenome (GOLD analysis project Ga0310121, IMG submission 203504) | Marine microbial communities from Western Arctic Ocean, Canada - CB27_Tmax_986 | ecosystem: Environmental > Aquatic > Marine > Oceanic | place: Canada: Western Arctic Ocean | collected... | reverse complement strand
TAGCATAAGCGGTGGGAACATGGCATCCAGAATCAGTATCGTCAGGATCATGAACATCACCGCTTGGGTCGTGCTAAGGCCAACACCCTCGGCTCCCCCGCGTGTACGAAGGCCCATATGGACCGAGATGAGTGGGATTGCCGCTCCAAAGACGATGGATTTGGAGAGTCCATAGACTAGGTCCCAGTTGTGCCAAAATAGGCGGGCTCCGTAGATGAATGTTTCATTGCCCAGTCCGATGCCGAAGTTCGCTGCAATCATTCCGGCCAGAATACCAATCACGTCCGCAAAACCGACCAGGAGCGGCAGCGAGATGAGCGCTGCGATGAAGCGTGGAGCGGCCAGAATCGCCACCGGATCCCGGCCCAATGACTCAAATGCATCAATCTGCTCTGAAACAACCATCGTCCCAAGCTCAGCCGTGATACGTGCACCGATTCTTCCCACCAAAACGATGGCTGTCAGCAAAGGGGCCAACTCAAGGATCACGCTCTGCACAACCAGCGTCCCGAGTACATACTGCGGCGAGGAAGAGATCAGTTGGTAGCCACCCTGTTGACTTGTAACAATACCCGCCAAGGACGCTGTCACGAAAACGATGGGTAAACTCTGCACACCCATGATATAGAGCTGTGTAGTTATGTCACGTCTTGATACTTTGAGCCGAACAATCGCGACGACGATGCGCCATGATAAAAGTCCGAGCTCCCCGGCATGTTCAGCAGTGACAAGCGCGACCCTACCGACGGCAGCCAGCCATTGAACTATTGGTGCCGGAAGAGGAAGGGTCGCAGGGTATTCGTGCTTCACCGTCTAAGAGACTCCAGCGTTATGCCACCTAGTTCTTGGGATTGCGGGGCGTAGCAGTCGGGCAAACCTTCTGTTAAAGATACATCAAAATCAACCTGCCATAGTTCAAATCGTGGCCTAATTCATGCAATCTGATGGTTTCAGTTGGTGTTATAGGGACCAGAATGGCTTCTTTAACTATCTTATTGAAGCAGATAAGGGCCATCGGCACCTAACAAATGAACACAGACGACGGAGCTCGGGTGTGATGAATCTACTCAAATGCACTGTGACTTTCTTTACTGGAGCGGTAGTGCTGAGTATTCCCCAATCGGTGACGGGACAAGAGCCCGACTATGAAGCTCGGGTAGCAGCACTCGCGGCGCTCCCTTCCGTGGCACGGGCGCTGGAACTCGTGGAGGAACGAGATGCCAGGACCATGGCAGACTTACTCGAACTCACTGAAATACCTGCTCCCCCGTTTAATGAAGACCAACGAGCTGAACGATTCTTGGAAATGCTTCTCGACCTTGGCGTCGATTCAGCATGGACAGATGCGGAGGGCAATGTACTCGCGCTCAGACGGGGCACCGGTTCGGATGAGGTAGTTGCTGTTGCAGGACATCTCGACACCGTTTTTCCAGAAGGCACGGATGTCACTGTCCGACAAAGAGGTGACACGCTTTTCGCTCCTGGGATAGGAGATGATACCCGTGGCTTAACTGCGGTCCTCGCACTACTTCGTGTTCTAAATGAAGCTGAGTTGCAGACGACTGCGGATCTGCTTTTTATCGGTACTGTCGGTGAGGAAGGCCTCGGAGATCTTCGGGGAATGAAGCATCTCTTCCGTGAAGGCGGACCACGTATTGATACTTTCATCTCGATTGACGGGACCGGCCACACCGGTATCACCCATCAGGGACTCGGCTCGCATCGCTACCGGGTTACAGTGCGAGGACCCGGCGGACATTCGTGGGGTGCCTTTGGGCTCCCTAACCCAGCGCACGCGCTGGGGCGTGCGATCGACTATTTCGACCTCGCCGCTGACGCAATCACGCGATCTGGTCCGCGGACGAGCTACAATATCGGTAGGATAGGAGGCGGGACTTCAGTAAATTCGATCCCATTCGAGGCCTGGATGGAGGTTGATATGCGTTCGGAGAGCCCAGAGAACCTCCAGGTCATCGATGAGGTATTCCAACGCTCTGTTCGCCGTGCAGTGGAGGAATCCAATACACAGCGCCGCGATGGAGCCGAACTCTCGCTCGAAATGGAGTTGATCGGTGATCGTCCGTCTGGTGAGATTTCAGAATCCGTGCCATTCGTTCAACAGGCTATCGCTGTCAGTCGCCATCTCGGAATCGAACCGGCACTGGGTCGGGGTTCTACCGACTCGAATATCCCCATCTCCCGAGGGATCCCAGCTATAACTATCGGCGGCGGCGGTCAGGGGACTGGTGCGCACTCACCTGGGGAATGGTTTATCAACCGTGATGGAACTTTAGGTATCCAGAGGGCGCTACTGATTCTCCTGGCTCAAGCAGGAACCGGGGTCACAAGCTGAGTCCTGAAGGGGAAGGAGGAGCGCTCCAGGGTCGTGTTGCAATTGTTACCGGAGCATCATCAGGTATTGGAGAAGCAACTGCCCTGACACTGGCAAGAGCGGGTGCGAAAGTAGCGGTCGCTGCTCGACGGATAAGCCGCCTCGAAGCACTAGTTTCCCAATTAGAATCCGAGGGACACTACGCATTTGCTCACCGCACTGACGTCACTGAATTGTCAGATGTAGAAGCATTAGTAGCGGCCACGAATAAAGAATTTGGTCGAATCGACATCTTAGTGAATAATGCTGGCACGATGCCCGCTTCGCCGATAATCGACCGGCGCATATCGGACTGGAAGCACATGGTGGATGTCAATGTGAATGGAGTTCTTCACGGTATCGGAGCTGTATTGCCAACCATGCTTGGACAGGGATCTGGCCATATCGTGATGATCGGGTCGATCGCAGGTCGGAGACCTTTCCCCGGCGGAACCGTATACGCAGCGACAAAGTTCGCCGTCAGAGCACTTTCATGGGGCTTGCATCTGGAACTTGGTGCTGCTCACGGAATCCGAGTCACCGATATTCAACCAGGACAGGTGGCTACTGAGCTCTATGAAGGTGTCCGGCAGGGCCCCTATAAAGATGCCTGGGATAAAGCCTGGGAGGGCAAACGAAGGCTCAAGCCTCAGGATGTCGCAGACACAGTCCTCTTTGCTGTTACCTCACCCGAACATATGGTAGTAAGTGAGTTACTCGTGCGACCGCTCGATCAAGCGAACTAACTCCCGATCAGCTAGCCTCAAGCTGACACATCCGCCGCAGATCTCAACCAGCTTCTCCCTTAAAGGAAACGTGAAGAGAACCTGTATTCCTATCCAGAAATCACAGTTCAGTTAACGGCACCGTAATAGATACTATTGAACAGGAACCCGAAGGTACCATGGGGCTGTGCACGGAACGTGATCTTCGGCCCGAATATAAAGAGTTTGCCCTCGCCGTAGTCCGCCTCTATAACTCCGACCCCACCCACTAGGTATTGCTCACCCCAAGCCCAGCCACTTCTGAGCGGCTCCTCAGTGTTATACCAACCGACTGTTCGGATTCGCTGAGGATCAGCACCAGTTGACAGTCTAAACGTTGGGCTATGGCTGAAGAGCACATTAGCTCTTTCCCCGAATCCGTGCGTAAGCGGGCTGACATGTTCAATCTTCATATCGAGTACCGATCCCGGGGTGAAATACTTTTCACGGGTAAGAGGCACTCCATTTTCAACCAAGTGATCTGAAATTGGAAGCCCAGCATGAGTGGCAAGACTCGTAGAGGTTCCAATCGTGACCGCTGCCCCTCCACCTCGCACATAATCAAGGATTCTCGGCACAGTTTGATCGATGGTCACCTGGCCTATACGACCCCTAAATTCTTCCGGTATTGTGGCAGGATCCGGGCCACCCCCTCGTCCACCACCCGCATCTGCAGCAACTGGGATCGCTCCATCTTCGAACACAAGTACGTCGTACTCGTTTAAGTCAGCACTATCAAAATCAGGGGGATACAGCACGTCGAAGTCGAACTCAAAATCCTCGAGAATCATGCGGGTCCATCCGGATGGCATCGAGCCACCATATTGATCCCACAATCCGATTCGTACCGGGCTCAATTCCATGGAACTTCCTGCTGGTGGGCTGGTCACTCCTACAAAATCTAGTCCTTTCTCTTCGGCAAGCCGTTCAATATTCAATCGATCAATTTCGAGATAGAAAGCACCCGCACTGAATGTTTGCCCCTCGGCAACTACATCATCCACGTACCAGCGCGCACTACCACCCGCAGCGAGTACTCGGTTGACTGCGATGAACGCATCATTGATGTGGTCGACCAGATACCCGCTTGCATTCTCCTGGCCCACAATCGTGCCAATAGGTGGTGTCGAAATAATTTCATCAATTACTTCAAAAGGCCCATCAAAGCCCTCCAAGATGCGATCAAAATCAACACCCATCTGCCAAGCTAGAGTCCAACCTGTGTTGTCGTAGGGAGCAGTAGGCGGTGCGCCAGGATATGGAAAATCGTTTGGGTGTTCCTGTTTTTCAAACATATCGAGCACATGCGGCCGAAACGCTTGTGCCGTTTTCACAACATATGAACCTGCCGGGTAAGACTTCCCATCAATTGTGAAATCAGCCGTCGCCCTATGAACATCTACTCCGTTATATAGAAGCGTATTGACAAACTTGGTCGCCGTTAGAAAATCCCGTTGTTCAGAGGAAATGACGAAGCCTCGAGGGTCGCGATCTTCAGGTTGACGCAAAACCCGCTCCCAGTCATCTCTCGTACCTCGCTCGATCGTCTCAGCCGCAGCATCGATCTGAAATGGGTACGTGGTCCATGTGTCAACATTGCCGCGTTCGATTGAGTTCTTACCCATTTGCCAAATGTTGTAGAGAAGATGGTCCGAGTTCCGCGAAGCGTAATCGAGAACAGCCCAGTTCGCGGTCTGTGAGTATTCAATCGACTGACGAAAATGCCAGGTTCCTGGCTCAACCGGTAATGGCAGGTCACCGTGAGGCATCTGGCGATCAGGGATAAACGGGATCTCGATCGGAGTGGGGTGGCCAATCGTTTCCGTCAGCAGACCGATCATGTTCTTAAAGTATGGAGTGGTTCGAAGACCTCCGTTCCACCACGTCGAGTAAGATGACCCTGATCTCATTGTGGTCCCGCCCTTCCCTTCTAAAACGAATCGTTGATGCATGGCGGATCCAACCTGATCCAGTCCCGTCATAATAAGTGGATCCAGATAGTGGTTCGGAGGATCACGGAATGGTGGGGCGAACATGACGGTACCCGCAGGTCCAGTCTGGTGATGGTTGTAGACAATCTGAGGGTACCAAACCCGATATGCCGAGGTGTTCATATTCTGCGACTCCGCAAGCGCAGCCATGTAAAAGTCGCGGTTGTTGTCGTGCCCTGCATACTTGTTATAGAGGACTGGAACCCCCGCAGTGGAACGCTCTAATTCGTCCTCTTGTCTCATATACCAGTCAGAAACCAGTGACTGACCATCTGGGTTCGCGTGAGTCGCCAAAAGTATGACGTCATCAAGAATACGGAGTGTCTCAGCATCACTATTCGTATTCATCCGATAGACAAGTTCCGTGAGTTGGTGGGCACCAAGTACCTCGGTAGCGTGCAGCCCCCCATCAATCCAAACGATCGCCTTGCCTTCTTCAGCTAATTCTAGGGCTTCAACCCGGCTGACTCCCTCGACCTTCGCCATCCTGCGGGAAATATCCCGGTAGCGGTTTATGTTTCGGTGGTTCTCCGGAGAAGTGATGATCGCCTGAATCTGAGGTCGACCTTCCTCAGTTAATCCAAGGGTGTCCAAGACCATCCGATCAGATTCACCGGCCAACTTGATCCAGTATTCATGCAACTCTTCATAATTGATCAGTTCGTAGTCGGTGCCTATCTCGAAACCGAATTGCTCTTCGGGGGAGGTAGCCTGATTCTGTGTGCAAGCGGTACCCGCGAGGACAATACTCAAGGACACCACTAAGGTTAAGAATGACATACGCTCGTTCATGCGGGGTACACCCTTCCGAAAGTTTTTTATGAGTTTTCCCGAACCTGATTCTCTTGCCGGCTTGGGGTAACGTCAACAAATGTGCATGTTGAAGTCTCAGTCTTGCACAGCCCCAGGGTAATGATGATGATGAGATATATCCGACATTTGCTTGTCTTGAACTTTTTCTTTTTTCTTCCAATCGGTCTTACAAGCCAAGAAAGTGAATTGCGATTGGTAGCAGAGCCCGATGTGATCTCACTCGAAGTTGGAAGCTCTGCATCATTGACTGTAAGGGTGTTTGATGCTTCTGGGGCCTTAGTCGATGTCCCCATCCGTTACGCAGCGCCCCGCCAGGCTCTACGTGTGCGAAATGATGTGGTTCAGGCATTCAGCGCTGGAAATTTTGAGATCGTGGCCACAGCAGTACTTCCAGCTGGTGTTCGCGGAGAGATACCCACACTACGGATACCGGTCAGTATCTCCTGGCCGGGGATCAGCACAATCAATCTCAACCCCTCCGCACCAACGCTCTTCGTCGGGACAACCCTAACCCATCACCCTATCGCCTTCCATGCGGACGGAACCAGGCGCCCAGCGCCTGTGCTCACATGGACCACCTCCGACCCCATGGTCGCATCGGTCGACGCATACGGAGCAATGACCGGACATTCAGAGGGAACAGTGACTCTCACAGCAGCAATCGGAGGAACCTCTAGGGAGGCCTTATACACGGTAAGGTCATTCCCCGCTACCAAACTCTTGATTGAAGGAGGAAGTGACGAAGCACGAACAGGAGATCTGCTGCGTTTCTATGCCACCGGCCTAGGACCAGAAGGAAGGATTGCAAACCTGCCAGTGACGTGGGCATACACTTTTATACCCGATGACTCAATAAGGGCACCCGGTTCCGCAGCAATCATGAACGAGGGCTCGTTCGTGGCCGAAGTTCCGGGGCGCTATACGATCCTCGCCTTATCAGGCTCCCTTACCACCCGTAAGACAGTATTGGTACACGGTCGTGGAGTCGTTCAATCGATCGAATTGCAAGGGCAAGGTGCAGTCCGAAGTTCTCACACATCGGACCTCTGGGTATTTGAGGGACTTGATGGAAAAGATTACGCGATTACTGGCACTTGGTCAGCAGCGGGCTGGGCATACTTCTGGGACGTCACCGATCCGACCAACATGTTCGCAACCGATTCAATCCAGATCGACGCACGAACAGTGAACGACGTGAAAGCTCCACCGAGCGGGCGTTATGCTGCACTCTCCCGCGAGGGGGCTTCTAACCGAAGTAATGGCGTGGTGATCTTGGATATGACGAACCCAGCGCACCCCATTATCGCTTCAACGTTTGAGACACACGGTGTCACGGGTGGTGTTCACAATATGTTTGCGACCGAAGATTACCTTTTCGCGCTTGCCGGAGGAGACAAGTACGTAATCATCGATATCCGCGATCTATATAATCCTGTGTATGTGAGTGAGTACAACCACCCGAACAGCCGTGTGCATGATGTCTGGGTGCACGATGGAATTGCATATTCCTCAGAATGGGAAAATGGTGTCGTTGTCGTTGATGTTGGGAACGGGAAATGGGGGGGCACGATAGAAGATCCCGTATTCGTAACCAATGTCCCGTATCCGGTGGGTGCTACCCACGCAGCTTTTCCATATCACCAGGAGTCAACCGGAAAATTCTACTTGTTTCTCGGAGACGAGATGAGTGGTAGTGGGAATGAGCCCTGGGCTGGACGGGGAAACGACAACCGTCCCTACAACACTGACACCGGTGAAGGAGGTGTACAGGGGCGCATGAGAGGCTATCTCCACATCATTGATTTCACAGATCCTGAGGAACCACTCGATGTGGCACGTTACGAGATTCCAGAGTCTGGGACACACAACCTGTGGATTGAAGATGACGTGCTCTACCAAGCACACTACAAGGGCGGTCTGCGCGTGGTAGATATATCTGGTGAGCTAATGGGGAATCTCGCGCACCAGGGGCGGGAAATCGCAGTCTATAAACCTCAGGATCCTGGCGGGTTTCTCAGTAACCAGGTAAGCGTTTGGGGCGCCCAACCTCATAAGGGTCATATCTTTTTCTCTGATATGAATTCAGGACTTTGGGCTGCGAAGTTATCTCCGAGAAGCAGACCCATCAGCTGAGCCAGATTTCCGACCCGCTCGTACTTTGTGGCTAAGCGCTTTGGGGTATCAGTAGTCGACTGGTCTCAGATAGAACTCTCCAATCGCGCTTGAAGAAAGTACTGCGACTGTAGGGAGCTCACGTTTCCAGTGTGTTGCCTGGAGTCGTTTCCAGACCAGGTTGACTTCCTCCTGATTGAACCCACCCTGCACGAGTTCATCAACACTGTAGCCTGAAACCAAACCGAAAAGGATGGGATCTGCTGCCCGATACGACACACCGATCTCATCTTCATCAGTAACCCCCTTCACGAGATCAGCCGTAGCTGGCTTCTCGATAATCACCTCTGGGATACCCAAGTGTCGAGCAAGCGCCCATACCTGCGTCTTAAAGAGATCACCCAAGGGATTGATCGGCGGAGAGTCATCAGCATGCCAGGTAAAGTATCCAAGCAACCTCTCACTCTTATTTCCAGTACCGAGCGGGAGTCCACCAAGCCTTGCCGACTGATCAAAGATTATTACTGAGCGCATCCGAGCCATAAGATTTCCCTTACGAAGAGGCGATATCTCAGGTTCGTATTCTTTCACGTAAAGGTCTATGGGATCCGAGATCTCGATGGTCCTAGCCTGAGCTTGAGTCATATCAAGAACGAGGGCTGCATGTTCGAGACTCTCTTGACTTGATGTGCTGTACGGAAGACGGAACCCATAAACGTTTTCAGGACCCAAAGCTTTACATGCTAGGGCAAGAGATACAGCTGAATCGACTCCGCCACTAACACCCACAACTACTCTTTCGAATCCTCTTCGCCTGCAAACTTCGTCCCGAATGAACGCGATCAGAGTTTTTTCGACTAGATCAAAGTCAAGGTTGAGTTCCGCCTCATGGATTATTCCCAAATCTTTATCCGGAACGAGGCCTTCACCTACCAGTCCCTCGCCAACCACTTCTTGAGCTTCATTCTCTAATTGCGCATGCGAGTCCTCAAGAACCGTATTAGTCCTTGTTGCCTCAAGGGATCTCTGAAGGTGGGGCAGCATTTGCTCGAGGTCGGCGAGAAGAGGAGACGCCACCCGCGACCGGTTAATTGATCTCGCATCAAGCGAGGCTAATGTGACTGCTTCCTCTAGAAGAGGACCTCGTGCTAAGAAGCTCCCATCTGGCCCAACTGCGATCGATCCTCCAAAAAATAGCTTACCCCCCTCAGAACCAACGAGTTGAGCCACAATCACAAAAATCCCGTGTTCAAGTGCAACTCCCGAGGTGATCTGTTCCCATCGCTCCAAGTTCCGAGATCTGCCACCTGCGGGTGAGAAGTCTTGTGCAAGAGAGGCGCTAGGCACTACCAGAAGTTCTGCACCACCAAGGGCTAGAATGGTGGCAGGCAGAGAATGCCACATATCCTCACAAATCAGCATCCCTATCCGACCAAATCTTGTTTCAAAAGTCTGAACGTCCGTGCCCGGCTCAACGAAACGTGCTTCATCGAAGACTCCGTACGTTGGTAAAAACATCTTGCGATGAACGTGCCTTGCCTTCCATCTACCCTCACGAGCTTCTAGGTACACGGCACTGTTGTAGAGCCGCCGCCGCCAGCGCTCGTAGAAGCCAATCACCACGTCCGGACTCATTTCCAGCGGGGAACCCAGTAGCTCGATAAGTTCTGCGACAGTCACGGCAGACTCAGCGACACCCCCTTCTAGGAAGTACCCGCTGAGTGAAGTCTCGGGGAAAACGATAAGATCAGTCGAGCTAGACTGACCTACGATCGTGCGTTGAATAGCCTCTACGTTTGCTGAAACTTCAGCTTTCGTGGGCTTGAATTGAACAAGTGCCACCCTCAGCGGGGGGCGGACCTTGGGGTTGCTCATGGGCCGTGTGGCCATTTTAAGTCGTCCACTCACAGCTCCAACCCTTTCGGGAAGGACAAAGTAAAGGTATCCGTTCCCGTCCGCTTGTTGCAGGGACGGGATACTGAACTTGGAATATTACTCAGGGAACGCCGCTTCTTGTAAGGGTGTTCAAAGATTGTTGAACCCGATATGCTGCCGCCGAGGGCGCACTGAATGATATATCGCATAGCTGCACTGACATTGATCCTGGTTCTGACAACGACCTCCGCACAAGCTCAAAGCACGCGAATTCCACCGGATTCAAGGACACAGGATAACACCCCACAGCTTGCAATCCTTGATAGTGCAGTATCGGCCATAACCCAAATGCACATGGATCAGTTCAGTGACTCCATACTTTGGGAAGCAGCAATCGATGGGTTGATCGATGCACTTCAGGACCCTTACGCAGAACTCTTTACCCCTGTCGAATCTGAAGCGTGGGAAGAAGAGACTACGGGTAATTATTCTGGAATTGGCCTACAGATTACTCAGCTGAATGAGAGGATTACGGTTACAGCTGTCTTCCGGAGCACTCCAGCGAACCAAGTAGGAATTCTAGTCGGTGACGCTATCGTTGGAGTGAACGAGTACGATGCCTCATCATGGACTACTGGGATGGCGGCAGACTCGATCAGAGGCCCTGTCGGCACCGACGTTCTCGTTAAAATCAAGCGGGAGGGTTTTGAAGAGCCGATCGCGTTTGATATCGAGAGGGCTCAAGTACACCGTCCCGCAGTCCATTTCGGCACACTAGAGGAAGGACTCGGATACGTCGTTCTGGACCGTGTTGCACGTAACGCAGCAAGTGAGATGAACGACGTCTTAGGTAATATGGACTCATCAGCCAAGGGCTTGATCATCGACCTGCGGAGAAATCCAGGGGGGTTCCTGGATGAATCCTTGATGCTGGCAGATCTGTTTTTAAAACCTGGTTCGAAGCTTGCCAGCACTGTTCAGAGGGTACCTGGCAGCCCCGCCGGTGAGACCACTTCGGATTCCTGGGATGATCGCTGGCCTCAGTTGGTTCCGGATCTGCCGATTATCGTCCTCGTTGATGAATTCACGGCCTCGGGAGCGGAGATCTTAGCTGGTGCACTTCAGGATTATGATCGTGGGCTAGTCATGGGTACTCGCACATTCGGTAAAGGCGTCGTTCAAACTGTAATGCCGCTGCCCTTCAACCGGCGGCTGCGTTTCACGACCGGCTCATGGTTGACACCCTTGGGACGCTCCCTCCAAAGAGCCAGAGATACCCAAGGGCGCCCCATTGAAGAAGATCTCGACACGCTTCCTCGGGTAACGACCCCTATGGGTCGCACGCTTATCAACGGCGGCGGGATTTTCCCAGACCTTGAAATCGAAAACGATACTTTGAAAACGATAGAACGCGAACTGATCACAACCGCGAATGAAGTACGTATTCGTCTGGGGCTTCGGCTCGCGGAATTCGGATTCGAAGTCGCAACAACACTTCTCGAAAAGGACGAGAGACCAAGCCTCTCTGAAGGGCAGTTTGAAAGATTCCTGGCACAGCTTGAAGAAGATGGGCTACCAAGAGAGTTGCTCTCAGATGAAGACGTGCGCTCATACCTCCACTGGCAGGCCCGTATCAACATCGCTCAACGCATGGACGACGTTGGCTCAGAGGCGGACTTCCGTAAGGAGCGAGATCAGGTCCTGGCAGTGGCGATCCAACTTCTGATGACTTCGGACGGGCAAACGGGGTTGTTTCAGGAATTGGATGAAAGAGCGCTCGGAGTAGGTAACGAGGGTACGGAAAGCTAGAGCCCACACTGAGGTCAGTACTGATTAAGTGCTCTAGGCACGGGGATGGTATTTGCCGTGGATCTGACGCAGGTATTCGCGATCTACGTGCGTATAAATCTGAGTACTTGAAATATCCACATGACCGAGTAGCTCTTGGACGGCAGCCAAGTCAGCCCCGCCCTCCAACAAATGCGTCGCGAAAGTGTGTCGCAACATATGCGGCGAGACATTTTTGCTTATGTCTGCTCGGCGTCCCGAATCCCTGACCAGTTTCCAGACTGATTCTCGTGTGAGTGGATACCCTCGAGCGTTGAGGTACACATGCCCTCTACCTTCCGTTCGATCGAGTTTTGGGCGGAGTTCGCTAAGGTATTTTTTTAGAGTTCGCAAGGCTGGTGTGCCGACAGGCACCATGCGCTCTTTGCCACCTTTTCCGAATACTGTGATGAAAGAATCATCCAAATCCAATCCAGATATCAGTAGTCCTACAAGCTCCGACACGCGGACACCTGAAGCATAGAGCAACTCAAGGATTGACCGGTCACGCCAGTAGAGCGGTTTCTGCGGATTCGGAGCATCCAGTAGTCGCTGTGTTTCCTCTTTGGTCAAAAACTCAGGTAACCGATCCCCAATTTTCGGACTTTCCAGACGCTCTGTCGGATCAACTGACAACCAACCTTCCGCAAGTAAGAAACGGAAAAAAGTGCGAACCGCTGACTGTGCCCGCCTTATCGACGTTGGTGCGAGCCCGACTTCGTGGAGAGAGAATATCCACATTCTCAGAACTGTCGGGGTCACGTGGTCTGGATCGGTGATACCTTGCCGGGCAAGGAACTCTATGCAGTTCTCCAAGTCATGCTGGTACGCAGAAAGGGTGTGCTTGGAGAGACCTCGCTCGAAGATCAGATAGTCCTGGAACTGTTCTAGCCTAAAAGCCCTAATGGATTCTTCAACCGACTTATCGACGTTGAGTTCATTCATCGGGTTCGTCGTTCTTAGTTCGCCACCACCAGTGGATCACCACTAGAAGTGCCAGTACTGCAATCGCTGCCAGTACACTGCTGGTCCGGGTTAAAATTGCGCTCAATACTTCAAGGTTGTGACCAGTCAAGGCTCCCAACCAAATCAATGTGCCATACCAAATGGCGGACGCAGCTGCTAGGGGTACTGCCACAGGTACGACCTGCTGCTGCGTTATTCCAGCGAAAATCGGAACCACTGCTCGTAGTCCAGGCAGAAACCGAGTCCAAAAAATTGCCCAGGTTCCCCACCGTTCGTAAAAACGTGTCATACGATCCATCTGGTGATCTTTTAGTACTCGTTGCCCCCAGCCCTGCATGAAAAAGCGCCTTCCACGAGTATACCCTAGCCGATACATCACAAGCGCTGATCCTACATTTAGTGACCAGGTGACAGCAAAGATCAATCGAATATCCAGAGGCCCAAACGCTGAAAGAAACCCACCGAGTGCGACAAAGGTGTCAGCTGGAACTGCTGGGATCACATTCTCGATCGCTGCACCAATTCCCAATCCAACGTAGAGGAAGCCCACAGGAATCTGGTCTATCAAAGACAGGAACTCGGCCACTGGCAACTACCTCCATACGCCCGTAAAGGGTCGGTTCAGGGAGTTCTGCTTCCTTCTCCTATACTACCTGAGCCCGGAAAGCTTGAGGGCCGATCAATTAATGCCACAGCGTGCACCGCCAAACCTTCACCCGATCCTATCCAACCTAATCCTTCGTTTGACTTTCCCTTAATCGAGACATCGTCTGAGGTGACTTGCAAAACCTCCCCCAATCGCTTCTTCATCGTGTCTAGATAGGGGGAGATTTTCGGTGTTTCACAGATGACGGTCACATCAATATTGACCAATCTGAAACCCTTGTATTCTAGGATTTTCCTGGTTCGTTCAAGCAAATCCATCGAGTCAGCTCCTTTCCAGGTGTCATCATCCGGCGGAAAGTGACTACCGATGTTACCCGTGGCAGCTGCACCTAAAATTGCGTCGATCACAGCATGGGTAATCGCGTCTCCATCAGAGTGACCTGATAACCCGGGATGGCCCGGGATATGCACCCCTCCAAGCACCAGCCTACGACCCTCTTCGAAGCAATGGGAGTCGTAGCCAGTTCCAACTCTCATTGAATACTCTCTAGAATGGGCAGTCCTCGTCGCTGGGATAAGCCACAACTGTCGATCAGTCCCACCTCCGGATCGCTAGACAAACATTGTGTCCTCCGAAACCGAACGAATTGGAGAGCGCAAGTCGAATCGGGCGCTCAATCACCCCGCCGTGCGCGTACTCAAGATCGCACTCTGGATCGGGTGCCTGGAAATTGATTGTCGGAGGAATTTTTCCGGTCCTACAGACTAAGATCGAGATGATCGTCTCAAGAGCACCTGTAGCTCCGAGCATATGGCCAGTCATCGATTTAGTGGATCCGACGACAATCTCATATGCCCGCTCCCCTAGTACTGCTTTGATCGCAGCTGTCTCTATAGCATCAGCCATCGTGGAAGTACCATGAGCGTTAACGTAATCGACGTCGTCTGGAGTGGCGCCTGCCTTTTCTAGGGCCATCTGCATAGCGTACTGAGCTCCGTAACCGTCAGGCGGCGGCGCGGTGATGTGGTAGGCATCAGCTGATAGTCCATAGCCAACGAGTTCCGCTATAATCTCTGCACCGCGAGCCTCTGCACATTCAAGCGCCTCTAGCACGAGGGCACCCGCACCCTCTCCCATCACAAAGCCATCCCGCTCTGCCGAGAAAGGACGGCTAGCACCCGCGGGATCTTCATTTCTAGTTGATAAGGCCTTCATAGAGGAAAACCCGGCATATGTCATAGGGGTTATTGTTGCTTCACCCCCACCCGCAATCATCATATCTGCATCGCCATACTGGATATGTCGCATGGCATTCCCAATCGCATGCGCCGATGATGCGCACGCCGAAACAGTAGCATAGTTAGGACCCTGGAGATTCCAACGCATGGATATATAGCCTGCTGAGATATCCGGGATGAACATAGGTATGAAGAATGGGCTAACTCTTTTAGGACCCTGCTCAATCAGCTTCCTATGTTGCTCTTCAAATGTGGATATCCCCCCGATACCGCTGCCGAATATGACACCGAAGCGAGCTGGTTCTACACCGTCAGGAGGTCCGTTCAGTCCTGCAGAGGCGAGTGCCTGTGCAGATGCAGCAACAGAGAACTGTGACACGCGATCATGACGCTTAACCTCCCTCCGCTCAAGATACTCGAGAGGGTCGAATCCCTTAACTTCACATGCGATGCGCGAGGCAAAGTCATCGGTAGCATCGAACAGTGTGACAGGTCCCCCTCCACTTCTGCCTGCCAGCATGCTCGTCCAGCAGGATTCCACATCATTGCCTACAGGTGAAACCAAGCCAGTGCCAGTGACTACTACGCGACGCAGTCCCCCTTCTCTTCTATCCCCATTCACCATCTTACGTGTGCGATTGCGCGGCCTCAGCTCTCGCTCTGCTTTTTTAGATATCTTACCGCGTCACCCACAGTTCTCATCTTCTCGGCGTCCTCGTCGGGGATGTCCAGCCCGAATTCTTCTTCGAACGTCATGACAAGCTCCACCGTGTCGAGGGAATCAGCGCCAAGATCCTCAACGAACGAAGCATCATCAGTGACTTTCTCTGCCTCTACACCTAGCTCGTTAATGATGATCTCACGCACTCGTGCCTCGATCGACTCGCTCATGTAGCCTCCATCTATTTCGTCTACAGGAAGAAAGGGCCCAATGCCCTGTCACATAACCATACCGCCATCGACCGCTAAAACTTGGCCAGTAATGTAGCAAGCTGCGGGGCTCACGAGAAACAGTGCGACACCTGAGATATCATTAGGCTCTCCTAATCTCGCAAGCGGGATCTGGCTCTGGAGCGCCTCAATCTGATCTTCTGTAAGCGCATCAGTCATGTCTGTACGGATAAATCCGGGAGCAATTGCGTTACAACGAACCCCGCGTGGTGCCAATTCCCTTGCAACACTCTTCGTAAACCCTATCACCCCTGCCTTCGAAGCTGCGTAGTTGGCTTGACCTGCATTACCCATCAACCCAACCACTGAGGCAATGTTGAGGATTACTCCGCTCCTCTGCTTGAGCATTCCCCTGCCAACTGCGCGGGTCAAATTAAAGGTTCCCTTTAGGTTGACCTCTATAACATCATCAAATTCTTCATCCTTCATACGCAACAAGAGGTTATCTCTGGTAATCCCAGCATTGTTAACGAGAATATCGATGGTCCCCAAATCTCCCTGCACTTGCTTGACTATTTCTGTAGCACTCTCCTGGTCTGCGACATTACCCTGGTGCCCTGAGTGGCCTTCGCCTGGAAGCGAAGCAGCAGCCGCTGAAGCGCCCTCACCATCCAAGTCCATAATTGCGACGCGGGCTCCTGCGTTCGCGAATGCTTCTGAAATCGCGCGCCCGATACCTCTAGAACCTCCTGTAACCAGGGCAATCTTCCCTTTCAGGTCTGGTCCACCTAAAACTTCATTCATCGAATGCCTCCACATCATTGGGCTCACCCACAGTATGACAAGGGACGCCTTTAGCGTTTTTGCGATTTAACCCACACAGAACTCCGCCTGGACCCAGTTCGATGAAATGCGTGACCCCTGCGTCGAGCATCGTAGTGATGGAATCTCTCCAACGTACCGGTGACGTCAGCTGCTGTACGAGTAGTCTATGGGCTTCCTTGGCAGAATTAACGAGGTCTGCAGTGACATTTGAGACCACTGGAAATTTTGGGTCTTTCATTTCAGTGCTATCCAACCCGTCACCGAGGCCCTTTGCAGCTGACTCCATCAGAGGCGAGTGGAAAGCTCCAGACACCTTGAGTTTCAAGGCCCTCTTCGCACCAGCCTCGCGAGCTAACACGATGGCTTCATCAACTCCTGAAATATCTCCACTTACCACCACCTGACCGCGTGAATTAAAGTTAGCCGGCACACACGTTCCATCAGTAACACGGGCGCAAACATCAGTTACCACTTTATCGCTAAGACCAAGAATCGCTGCCATCGTCCCCGGTGTTCGAGTACCGGCCGCATGCATCAACTGACCCCTTAGGCGCACTATCTTCAAAGCATCAGAGAAAGAGAACGTGCCGGCAGCCACATGAGCACTGAACTCACCAAGGGAGTGACCCGCGGAAAATGTGACTCTACCCAGACGCTCTTCTATCACGCGCAAAACTGCAATTGAATGAGCAAGGATGGCCGGTTGTGCATTCTCTGTAACTGTCAACGCGTCCTCTGGGCCATCCGCCATTAGTTTTGAAAGTCTGAATCCGAGAACTTCATCTGCCAGTGCAAGTGTTTCGGCAGCAATTGGTTCCGTTTCAGCTAAGGCCTTAGCCATTCCAACATACTGTGACCCCTGACCAGGGAAGATTAAAGCGATTGACATAGAGGTCTGGCTACCAGCGCAGTGCCATAGCTCCCCAAGTCAGTCCGGCTCCGAAGGCTACTGTGAGTACATTTGATCCAGGAGCGATCAATCCCTCTTCGTCAGCTTCATCAAGCGCGACAGGGATAGATGCAGAGCTCATATTTCCATATTTATTCACACTGACAAACACCTTTTCCATTGGAAAACCCGCATATTTTGCCGTGGCCTCGATGATCCTGATATTTGCTTGATGAGGTATAAGTAGGTGTACATCGTCCACCGTGAGGCCCGCATTCTGCAGAGCTACGTTACACGAGTCTGCCATGCAACGAACAGCATGCTTGAATACCTCCCGACCTTCCATCCGGACAAGGTGGCTTTTCTCATCAAGAACCTGTTGGCTAATCGGCACAGCAGACCCGCCACTGGGACGATATAAGAGGTCGGCAAGATCTCCATTGGAACCCAAATGTGAGGAGAGAATTCCTCTAGCAGATCCGTTTGCCGGTCTCAGTACCACGGCGCCGGCACCATCCCCGAATAGCACGCTTGTAGAGCGGTCCTCCCAATCTACAATCGAACTCATTTTCTCAGTAGCTATCACTAGAGCCACCTCAGCCCGACCGGCTGCTAAGTAGCATTCAGCGATACTCATCCCGTAAATAAATCCGGTACAGGCAGCAATCACGTCAAAAGCAACTGCATTCGAGCATCCGAGCAAAGCCTGTGTGTCACAGGCTGTTGAAGGAAGCCACCGATCAGGTGTAGCCGTCGCTAGAATAATGACATCGACCTCGTCCGGCTCAACGCCAGCCTGATCCATTGCTTTGCGAGCCGCAGCTGCACCCATGTAGGACGCACCCATATCAGGAGGTGCGATTCTACGCTCCCGGATACCTGTACGAGTTTGAATCCACTCGTCTGAAGTATCTAAGCATTCCGCTAGATCATCATTTGTCACAATGTTGTCTGGTAGGAACCGACCTGTTCCAGTGATTTCTACCAGCGGACTGGGTTTCTTCATGAGACCCCTTCTAGTGCATTACTTATTGATGCGGATAAACAGTTAGTAGTTTGGACCACCATATCAGAACGCACTGCTTGAGCGGCTACTCTGATGGCATTCCTAATGGCCTTTGATGATGAACCACCATGGCAAATGACCGACACACCTCCAACACCTAGAAGTGGCGCGCCCCCAGTCTCTGAATAATCCAGAATCTGGAATATACGATCGAAGTCCAGAGAATTCTCAGTCAAAGTATCTAGTTCCGTTTTTATTAAACGGACAATGAACTGAGCGACTGACTCGTAGAACTTCAATAACACGTTTCCAACAAATCCATCGCAAACGACAACATCGCAGACACCCTCAATTATATCCCGGCCTTCGAGGTTCCCGACGAAATTTAGACCATCTTCATTCTTCAGCATTCCATAGGCTGCCGCACTCAGCTCGTCACCCTTACCCGGTTCCTTTCCAATATTTAGCAGAGCAATCCGAGGTTTAGTGCGCCCCATTATCTCCCGAGCGTAAATGTTTCCAAGGTGTGCGAACTGGATCAGATGCTGGGGCTTGCAGTCAACGTTAGCTCCCGCATCAACAAGCAGACATTGTTCTTCTGCTGTCGGTAGTAGGGTGCCTATTGTGGGACGGTCCACCCCTGGTAAGGGTCTGAGTTTGAAAAGCGATGTGGCCATTACAGCGCCGGTAGAACCAGCACTCACGAACGCATCAGCGTCTCGTTTCCTCTGAAGCTCAAGACCCACTACAATCGAAGAATTGGGCTTCTTGCGGATTACTGACGCAGGGGAATCACACGCCTGAACGCGGTCAGGCGCGTGATGGACTGAGAGGCGATTGGGCACCAGTTCGTGTCTTGCCAACTCTGCGTCGATCACCTCCCGATCGCCGACAAGTATCAGCTCGACATCGGATTCGTACTCACGCAGAGCTTCAATAGCCCCAGCTACTTCAATTCGGGGGGCGTCATCCGTGCCCATCGCATCAAGGACGATGCGCATGGGGACTACCTAACTCAGTAAAGCCGGCATGATCAAATCTAATCTAGGCCGACTTCGAGAACCGGTTCGCCTCTATAATTCCCGCAATTGGGGCAAACCCTATGAGGTACCTTTGAATCTCCACATTTCGGGCAGGTGTTAACGCTCACATGCTCTGCCTTGAAGTGTGTTCGGCGCTTCCGTTTACGTTGTTTCGACGTCCGCTTCTTGGGAACGGCCATATGACCTGCTCACTCTTCGTTGAGAACTCTTAGTGCCTCCCACCGGGGATCAGTGTGATCCTCAGTACAATTGCACGTCTGTTTGTTTCTGTTAATCCCACAGCGAGAGCAAAAGCCCTCACAGTTAGATTTACAAATCACATATGGATCTACCGTAAAAACAACCTCTTCACGAACTACATCGCTCAAGTCAATCTCGGTGCCTTGTCCATAAACGTGAACCCCATCATCCTCTTCCGCACCCTCTTCGTCAGCGGAAACAAATACCAGTGCCAATTCGTGTTCCATCGCATTCCTGACTGGCTCAAGACAACGCCTGCATTCCTGTTTTAGCACTCCGTCGAGAAAACCCCTAACTACAATCTCTCCGGAACCCGCTAGAGAAGCGGTGAGTTTTACTTCAACCGGACCGTCCCATTCAACACCACTCCCCTCCCAAAGGGCGGAAGCAGCTGGTAATCGGGCATCTAATTCAACAGATCCTTCTCGGTACAGGCGAGCAAGATCAAGCCTGAGCATATTCACAAAAGTTAGTTCCGGAGCAAAAAATGTCTAGACTGATGACGCACCTTACTACTGATCCTTAACCAATCCTTTAGCGCTCATTTTGAGAAAAAAAGAAGTCAATTTCAACCTGAGCATTTTCGTTCGAATCAGACGCATGAATCGCATTTCTACCCTTAGATTCAGCATAGAGATTTCTCACCGTCCCTTCGGCAGCTTCCGCAGGGTCCGTCGCCCCAATCACTTCCCTCAATTTTTCTACAGCTGCGTCTGCTTTGAGCACCATAGGAATTACCGGACCAGACGTCATGAAATCAATTAACCCTTCGTAGAACGTCTTGCCTTCATGAACTGAGTAGAAAGTTCCGGCTTGTTCACGATTGAGTACCGTGAGTTTGATTGCCTTGATACTAAATCCACTATTCTCCAGTTGAGCGATGATCTTCCCGGTATTACCTGAGCCAACCGCATCTGGTTTGATAATCGCCAGGGTCTGATTCATGAAGAATTCTCTTGGTTAGTAAAACTAAACTAGGCGAGCCTGCTCTGTAGCAGGCCAGCGATATCAGCCGTCCGTTTCGCAACAGGTATTCCGTTTTCCTTGAACACTTTAATTTTCTCCTTAACAGTACCTGACGACTCGCTGATAATTGCTCCCGCGTGACCCATTTTGCGACCTGGTGGAGCCGTTAGTCCTGCCATGAAAACAACAACGGGTTTGGACATGTTTTCTTTAACATAGACCGCTGCTTCCTGCTCATCCGTCCCCCCAATCTCACCGATCACGACCACAGCGGTTGTCTCAGAATCTGCCTCAAACTCCTTTAGGCAATCGATGAAATTCGTACCGATGAGAGGGTCTCCACCAATTCCAACACACGTCGTTTGACCTAATCCAGCAGTCGTTAACTGGAAAATAACCTCATAGGTAAGCGTACCCGATCGTGAGACAACACCGATGGGTCCTTCAGCTACGATCTGACCGGGCAGTATGCCGACCTTTGACTTTCCAGGTGAAATAAGTCCCGGACAATTAGGTCCCAGAACACGTACACCTCGATCTCTTGCGAAGGCGTGAGCCCGCGCCATATCTAGAACGGGTATTCCTTCAGTAATCGCAACAATTAGCTCGACCCCCGCTTCTGCAGCCTCTAGTATCGCCCCTGCAGCGAATCTTGGCGGTACGTAAATGACTGAAGTATTGGCACCGGTCTTGCTGACAGCCTCATCCATTCCATTGAAGATGGGTACAGTGCTCCCGGTAGGTCCCTCAAAAGTTTGTGAACCCTTCCCAGGGGTCACACCTCCCACAACCCTGGTTCCGTATGCCATCATTTCACGAGTGTGGAATGAGCCGTCTCGCCCAGTTATCCCCTGGACCAGGACCTTTGTGTCAGAGTTAATGAAGATCGCCACTACGCAGCCCCCGCTAACTCTACGGCCTTCTTCACCACCTCATCCATCGATGTGTAGGCGGAGAGACCAGCATCTTCGAGGATCTCTAGAGCACGATCCTCATTTGTACCCGTAAGCCGAATAACGATCGGTAATTCAATATCGATCTTCTCTATTGCTTCGATGATGCCGTTAGCCACATCGTCACAGCGAGTGATCCCGCCAAAGATGTTAAAGAGAATGACCTTAACATTAGGATCAGATGTGATGATCTCTAGGGCGGCTACAACCTTATCCGGGTTGGAAGAACCACCAATGTCAAGGAAGTTCGCGGGGTTACCCTCGTAGTGGGCCACGAGATCCATCGTAGCCATGGCAAGCCCAGCACCGTTCACACAGCAACCAACATCCCCATCAAGTTTGTGGTAAGAGAGTCCTGCTTCACGTGCCTTCGTCTCTGAAGGCGGTTCCGAGGAGGTATCCCTCATTTCTGCTATGTCAGGTCGCCTGAAAAGCTCACTATCATCGATGCTCATCTTCGCGTCGATCGCTTTCACTTCCCCTGCAGGCGTAGTGATCAAAGGATTGATCTCAGCCATCTCTGCACCTGAGCTTACAAAGGCATCATAAAGTTGTGCGATGATCTTCCTAGCCTGATCTGCAAGGTTCGGATCATCATATAAGAAGTTAGCCAGCCAATACGCCTGGTGGGGTAGCATACCGTAGCGTGGATCGATACTAAGCTTACGGATCGCTTTTGGATTAGTACGCTTTACTTCCTCAATGTCGATCCCGCCTTCAGGTGAGACCATGAATGTAGCCGCCTGTGCCTTACGATCGATGACAACACCTACGTAGGCCTCTGTATCAATGTCCTCGGCAGGGGTGATCAAAACCTTATCAACTGAAAGACCATTGATATCCATACCGAGAATTTGCGATGCGTAATCCCTCGCCTTTGCAGGGTCCTCTGCCAACTTCACGCCCCCAGCTTTCCCTCTACCACCCGAATGGACCTGAGCCTTGACAACTACTGTCCCGCCATATTCCTCAGCTGCTACTTCAGCCTCCTCTGGGGTGCTCACAACCCGACCCGGTGGGACAGGGATACCGACAGACCGGAAGCGTTCCTTTGCCTGATATTCGTGTATATCCATAGGTTATGTGCTTGTTGTGCAAAGGGCGCCGAAGCTACCGAAGGTCAATAGGCCGATCAACACTAGAGCTGTTCTCCTAGAGGTAGATTCAGCGACGATCTCTATTCAGCTGTTCCAAAAGTAAGCGCAGTTCTTCAAGAGCTTCTCCAAAGCCACTCCAATCCCCCTCCTGAGCACGGACTTCAGCCTTTTCCAGTAAATCGAGTGCGTCCGTAGACCAAGAAAGATCCCTCGCCGAGGGACTCCTCTCTACAGATTGCTCCTCCTCAATAGACAACTGTTCAGGGATTACAAACCCTGCTAGCTCACTGATCGCCCCAGAGAGTTGTTCAGTCATGACCACTCGCCGACCATCACTTACCACGAAACGCCGTAGTTCCGGGATCGCGTCGGATTCAGCCGCCAAAAAGACAGGTTCCATATACAATATCCGACTCCCAACCGGCACCACATGAAGATGTCCAGTCCAAACGTCACTTCCACCCGTGCGCCATAAGGAGAACTGTTGCGATATCTCAGGATCTTGCTCAACCAGTGCTTCAATTTGCCGAGGGCCGGATATCTGATCTGCAACAGGAATATCAAATAGTACTAGGTCTGGAACTCCGTTATGATCCGTACCGCCTGCTAAGATCGCCGTAAGATTCTGTCGGCCAGCAGGCACAAACACCGTCGTCAAGTGAAAACGTGGCTCGTCTTCTCCTGGAAGCTTATAAATTCCGTATTCAGGCTGATATGGTACCGGGTTCGTACCCTCAGCCAGTTCCTGGGGTGGAGCCCAAACATCCTGTTGGCCGTGAAATATGGGTGCAGTTTCCTGGTGATACCGGAGAAGTACGCGGCTTTGAAGGTTAAGGAACTCCCTAGAATACCGCAGGTGCTCTCGTACCTCCTCTGGCATCTCAGTAATGGGTCTAAAGAGCCCTGGAAACGCGAGTTGATAAGCATCCAAGATTGGGTCATCAACCGGTACACGATAAAACGTCACATCCCCTGTCACTCCATCCACAAGCACTTTTACTGAATTCCGCACGTACCTGAGCTCGGAACTGAATCCTCCGAGATACTGTGTTGATGAGAGTGGGAAAGCCCGGCTTCCAATGAATCCCTCAGTGATCCACATGACCCTTCCATTCGCAACTATGGGATAGGGTTGTTCGGGAAGGAGAAGGAACGGAGCGATCGCCCGAATCCTGTCCGCCACTCGGCGACGGTAAATGAAATTGCTCTCACTATTCAGCTCTGACGAAAAGAACAAGTTCCAATCTCGGAAGCGCCAAGCAAGTAGTCCTTTATTGGCGAGACCCCCCAATTCAATCCCCTTTGGGAAATCCACTCCTGGTATACCAAGTGTCCCGTCAAGCGCTTGGAACTGCTCAGCGGTGGGACTCACAATGGCATAATCCTGAGTTCGTGTACCGAAGAATACTTGTGAAAACTCAAGATCAAGTCCCTCGAGGGGCGAGGCACCAGCGGCGATCTCAGGGGGAATCCCTGAGATCAGCATAGGGGGCCGACCCTCGGGAGTACGTGTAGATGCCAAGCTTGCTACCACCCCCATCCCTTCGAGATACCTCTCACGCAAAACGCGGTTTTGCCAATTTGGATCTTGGATCCCCAGCGGTTCGATCTCCCGAACTGCCAACGCAACCGGGACAGGGCCCTCGGCGCCATCATACCGATCAACCGCAACAGTTCGGAAATCGTAGTAGGGGAAACGCGCTTCAAGCTGCCTGTACGTTGTTAATAGAGCATCCGAACTCCAGACCGGTAGTCCAGAAAATTGCTGAGCTGCACTAACCCAATCGATGGCTGAATCGACTTCGTACTCGAACGATTTGCGTTCCAGATCAGCTAACCCGAATCCATATCGTGTGAATTCAAGATTGAATTCTATATAACGCGTTTCACTGTCAAGTTCGTTTGGTTCAACCCGAAATCTCTGAATAACCCCAGGATACACTTGGCCAATCAGAACTACTCCTAGACCGGCCATAACCAATGAACCGATTAGAGGTGCAATCATCTTCTTTTTAGCACTCCACAATACCCCGACAGCTGCCAAGATACAGATACCTGTGAGGGTCTTAAGGGCGGGCATCCGAGCTTGTGCATCGGCATAACCAAAAATCCCACTGACTTCAGAAGTTCCATCCAAAAGAAGCCCATAGCGCTCGAACCAAAACCGGACGCCCATAAGCACCAGGAAGAACGCCAGTAGTATAGCCAAGTGAAGACGAGCACGATCCTCTGCGTGAAACTGCCCCCTACCCCACCGAATGGCTCCAGTCGCTGCGTATCCCGCAGTAACAATTGAAATCACAAGGAAATTGAGGATAAGGGCAAACGCGAGAAGGCTGAGTAGAACCGGAAGCCAGAAGACGTAGAAACTGAGATCATGAGCAAGAATTGGATCTATGATGCCCCACGGACTCGCATTGCCAAGGAGAAGGGCCTGGAGGCCGAGATTGTTTGGAACTCCAGCACCAAACCACAGCGCAAGAAGAGCTGAGATGCCTAGGACACCCACGAGAACATAGCTTCGGGGGATCTGCTCTGAGATCTCTAGATTCCCAAAACGACGCTTGATCTGAATCCCTGTTAGTGTCGCTGCGACCACTCTCAGGTTCAGGAATACAAGGCAACCGACTCCGATACCCACACCAGTGCGCACTCCCCACTCCCACGCGACCCTTTTCCAGAAAACGCTACTGTAACCCACTTGCGTATGCCACATGATTTCTAGGTAGGCGTTCGCACCGAGACTACAAAGAGTCGCAAGTGCACCCACTGCGAGGACGAGCATAATAAAAAATGAGCCGCCACGAAGCGCAGAGAGAAGTGATCTTGTACTAGGAGTAGATGACATGTTCACCGTTGGTTGTTCAAGTGAAAGGCACACCAGCCTGCGTGAGCCACTCGGCAATTTCAGTTCGAATCTCTATAAGACGGTTTTCGGATCGAGCTTCAAAACGAGCCACGATCGCTGGTTGTGTATTGGAGGCCCGCAACAGCGCCCAGCCATCCCCAAATAAGATGCGGACCCCATCCACACTGATCACATCATATTTTTCCTTGAAGTAGACTAAAGCTTCAGATACAACCGCCCACTTCTGATCCTCAGTAACATCTATACGGATCTCCGGTGTTGATCTGTATTCCGGGAAATCCGAGACCATCTCTGATAGTGTACCTCCAGAACGACTGATGATCTCTATCAGCCGACATGCGTTATATAGCGCGTCATCAAATCCGAGGTAGTCATCCGCAATCATGATATGACCAGAGAGTTCTCCTGCTAAGAGAGCTCCAGTTTCTCTCATCTTCTTTTTGATTAAGGAGTGCCCAGTTTGCCACATGACGGGCTCCCCACCAGCCTCCTCAAATAGCTCTGGAAGCACCTGGCTGCACTTAACATCGAAGATGAGTTTTTGACCCAGGCCCCTCTTTTTCAGCAAATCCAAACCGAACAAGAGGAGGAGAATATCACCCCTGATGATCCGGCCCTGATCATCGATAGCACCGATCCGGTCCGCATCACCATCGAAAGCTACTCCAAGGTCGTGATTGCCTGATTCAACAGTACGAATTAGGTCGATGAGATTCTCGTCAACTGTCGGATCGGGATGGTGATTCGGGAAAGTGGGGTCGGATTCACAAAAGAGCGGTGTCACTTCGACCCCAATCGCCTCCAGCAGTCGAACGGCTAAGATTGACCCGGTACCATTCCCACAGTCAACCGCTACCCTCATGGGTCGCTCCAAATCAAACCGACCAGCTATATCATCTACATAACGGTCAAGCACCATGACCCGCTCGTACCCACCTGAGCCGTTAGTGAAGTTTAATGCCTGAATGGAATGTAGGAGATCTTGGATAGCATCTCCGTAGAGTGAGCTGCCACCATGAGTCATCTTGATCCCGTTCCATTCGGGCGGATTGTGCGAACCCGTAATCTGGACACCTGCATCCGCACCGAGCGTCACTTCCGACCAGTACAGCACGGGAGTCGGGACGGTGCCAACGTCGACCACATCTACACCTGCAGAACGGATGCCTGCGATCAGACCGTTGGCTAGAGACGGTGAGGTAAGCCGATTATCGTAACCCACTGCAACTGTGGGTGACCGCGAACTGCTGTCTCGGCGCACACGTGACCCGAAAGCCCGTCCGACCGCCTCGGTGACCTCAGCATCCAAATCCTCTCCGACGATACCTCGGATGTCGTATTGTCGGAAAATATGTGATTTCATTAGGGCCCTTGGCCTATCAGGCCACCCCCAAAAGTTCCGAGACCTTCAATACTCGCCCTCGCGAACTCTAGGGCTCCGCTCGGAAGTATGCCGACGTACAGAATGAGGCCTGCGCTCACTAGTAACGCGAAGCGCATGGGAAGAGGCACAGTAATGCGATCATATTGACCTTCGACTTCCGGATTTTTCATCCACATAACCCAGGCAACGCGCAGATAATACCAGTAGGATACCACCGTGGTGAGCACAAGAATAACCGACAGAGTCCAGAGGTCCGATTCTGCGGCACCCAGCAAGAGATAAATCTTCCCTATGAACCCACCGGTACCTGGGAACCCAGCCAGGGATAGCAGGAAGACCGTGAGAAAAACACCGAGCAGCGGTTGGGACCAGCCAAGGCCCACGTAATCATCAATGTACAGTCGCTCTTCAGAGTGATGAGAGACACTCATAACGATCGCGAATGCGCCAATGTTCATGAGTGTGTAGACAAGAAGGTAGAAAAGCATCCCAGCGGCCGCGGTCTCGTTCGCTGCAGCAATTGCGACAAGCAGATATCCGGCGTGCGCAATGCTTGAATACGCAAGCATACGTTTGATGTTCGTCTGCACTAAGGCGATAAGGTTCGCTCCAACCATTGTGATCGCTGCAAGCCACCATAGGATCGGATACCAGAGTGAATACATGGTGTCAAACCCGACCATCAATACTCTAAGGAATGCGACGAATCCAGCAGCCTTGACCGCCGCTGACATCCAAGCGGTGACTGGGGTAGGAGCACCCTCGTAAACGTCGGGAGTCCACATATGGAATGGGATGGCCGATACCTTGAATGCAAAGCCGATAATCAACAGAGCAACAGCAGCAGAGAGAAGGCTACGAGAGCCTTCTCCACTCGATATAATTTCCCCTATAACCGCTACATTCGTGCTCCCGGTAGCTCCATAAACCAGCGCAATCCCATAGAGTAAAAATCCTGTAGAAAAAGCCCCCAGGAGGAAGTATTTCAATCCGGCTTCTGCAGATTTTCTGTCTCGCCTATTGAAAGCCGTTAAAGCATACACTGCGATCGACATCACCTCGAGACCTAGAAAGACTACGATGAGGTCACGCGCACCAACCATGAACATCATGCCAGCAGTTGCGAAAAGGATCAGGGCGTAGAACTCACCAGCCTGAAGCCGCTGTCTGTGCACGTAAGCGAACGAAATCAGGATTCCTAGCACCGCCGCTAGTAAGACAATCCAGTTGGAGAAAAGTCGGAATCGGTCCACGGCGATCATCGAGTTCACACCAACTTCTGTGATGCCATAGAGCCACGCATTCGCTACAGCCGCCACAAGAAGGCCTACAAGCGCCAACCATCCCAGATCGTCAGACCGCCCAGGCTCGAGTTCGCCTTCTACTGCCAAATGGGCCTCTCTGTACCTCCCAGTGACGCCCACTACCAGAATGACCATCCCGGAAACACACAAAATGATCTCTGGAAGGAGAGCCCATACATAGTGAAGCTGTCTGCTAAAATCGATGATCATTTCTATTCTTGACCACCGTCGACAACTTGAGGATCATTTGCCTCATCTTCGACTCTAGCTTGATCCTCAAGAGTCGCTGCATCTAACCGCTCAAGAACCACCTGAACGCTGGGTTCCATCCGGTCCAGTAAGGGTGTCGGATTCCATCCTATCCAGATCATGAGCGCGCAAAGAGGCACCAAGATGACGAGCTCGCGTTTGGATAGATCCTCGATTTCCCTGTTCTCCTGTTTGTCCAGCGGATTAAAGAAGACCCGCTGGACCATCGGGAGCATATAGTAAGCCGAAAAAATTACCCCAAGTGTAGCTACCAACGTCAAAACTTTATGGGTTTCGAAAGCCCCGAGCAGAGCGAGGAATTCTCCAATGAAACCACTCGTACCCGGTACCCCGATCGATGTAAGAGCAGTGATGACGAATGCCGTCGCGAACCATGGTGCAACCCTAGCGATCCCTCCGAATTCTTGGATCTCCCGGGTGTGGCGGCGCTCATAAAGCATGCCTAGCAACAGGAAGAGCGCGCCAGTACTGATCCCATGTGAGATCATGACGATAAGCCCACCCTGCAGGCCATTTAAATTTAGTGCAAAAACTCCTAAAACAACGAAGCCCATGTGAGCAACCGAAGTATACGCAACAAGCTTCTTGGCATCGGACTGTACTGCAGCTACGCAGGCTGTATAGATAATTCCGATCACAGCGAGAACCAGCATTGTAGTAACAACCACAGGGTGTTGAGCAGCAATCGGGAAGAGTGGGAGCAGAAACCGTAGAAAACCGTATGTACCCATCTTGAGCAGTACAGCAGCTAGGATAACAGAACCAGGTGTCGGAGCTTCTACGTGAGCGTCAGGAAGCCATGTGTGAAGCGGGAATACCGGAACTTTTATCGAAAATGCAAGAGCGAAGGCACCAAAGAGCCAGAGTTGTTCCGTACCACTCAGAGGTACTTGAAGAAGATTACTGTACGCGAATGTCGGGGCACCTATGAACATTTTCGCGCGATATACGAGGTACAGAATTCCCACGAGCATCAGAAGGGATCCTAGTGCCGTGTACAAGAAGAACTTAATCGCGGCATAGATGCGCCGTGCGCCACCCCAGATACCGACGATGAAATACATCGGTACGAGCGTGAGTTCAAAGAAGACATAGAACAGGAAGAGGTCTGTAGCCAAGAAAACTCCAACAACACCCGCCTCAAGGATCAGCATCAGAGCGTAGAAGGGCCGTTGTCTATCTTGGATGTAGTTGAAGGATGCGAGGATTGAGATCGAAGCACTGAACGTTGTCAGCATCACCATGAAAAGGCTGATACCGTCTATCCCTAGGGAGTAGCTCACACCCCAGGACTCAATCCAGGGAGTCGCGCTTTCCATCTGCATCCCACCCACTGTGGGATCGAATGCCCACCAAAGCCCAAGGCTGAGGATAAGAACAACGGCTGACCACCAGAATGCCACATGTTTCACGCGTTGCTCATCAGACCACAGCACAGGTACGATACCAAGAATTGGCATCCAGATAAGCATGTGGAGCACCCAGTCGGAGTAGCCGACGAAGTCGAGTAAGGCCGTCATCAAAAGACTGACACACCTAGAATGATGAGTGCTCCAATCGTTAATACAAAAGCATACATGTTTACTGTTCCAGTCTGAAACATGCTCACGACGAAGCCGAGGGCTCGAGCAGTCCAACCGACACCGTTGACTACTCCATCAATGACTCTGGCATCGATCACCTTCCAGCAGAAGCGAGAGCTTTTTATCAGGGGTTGGACGATTAGGCGGTCGTAAATTTCATCGACGTACCACTTGTTATACAGGACCTTGGAAAAACCACTAAGCTCGGTATCTTCCGCCGCCACCTTCACGTTCCGCCGTCTCAAAAATTGGAAGGACGCCAGCACCGTCACGAGTGCGAGCGTCGTTGATACCAATGCCCAGGTAACTTCTCCTCCCCCGAATGGTGCCTGTTCTGCGACCTCGCCGAGATTGAGTTCCTGAATATGGTGAGCTTGTTCCGTTATCGGTTCGAGCCAATGGTGGAGCCACTCGCTAGTCAGGGGGCCAAGCCCTATAAAAGTCTCACGAAGTGCTTCTGGCACATTGATCCATCCAGCCACCACCGAGAAGAACGCTAGGGCTATAAGTGGTATCCACATTACTGGCGGAGATTCATGCAGGTGCTTCACTTCTTCGACACCCGTACGACTCGCGCCGTGAAAAGTCATGACCATCATCCGGGTCATGTAAAACGCAGTTAAGATCGCTGCTACCAGAGCGATAACCCAATATACCTGGTAAAGCATAGGGTAAGGTGCCTTGGCGGCTCCCCCGAAAGCCGCAGTCTGCCAAATAATCTCATCCTTCGAGAAAAAACCAGCAAAAGGCCAAATGCCTGAGATCGCGAAAGTGGCAACCCACATGGTGCCCCAGGTGATAGGCATGAAGGCCCTTAACCCTCCCATGTTCCGCATATCCTGTGGGTCTTGATGGTTGTTTGTTCGGTGCAAAGAGTGATGCATCGAATGAATCACTGCACCGGCACCGAGGAATAGGAGAGCCTTGAAGAAGGCATGGGTCATAAGGTGGAAAATTCCTGTAGCGTAGGCCCCGACACCTACACCGACGAACATGTATCCGAGCTGTGACACGGTGGAATAAGCCAGAACTTTCTTGATGTCATTCTGCTTGAGAGCGATCGTGGCCGCGAACAAGGCAGTAAGGACCCCTACCCCAGCAACGGTAGCGCTAGCAATCGGTGACAGCGCATAGAGCACGGACGACCGAACAACGAGATACACACCCGCGGTGACCATCGTGGCAGCATGGATCAGAGCTGAGACGGGTGTTGGTCCCGCCATAGCATCCGGGAGCCACACATAAAGGGGTATTTGTGCGCTCTTGCCAGCGGCACCCAGAAACAAGAAAAGGGTAACAGCCGTAACCAACCCGCTTCCGTATTCCAAGTTGGCCGCCTGGGAGAATAACGGAACGAAGTCTAGGGTACCGAACATTCCAAATAGCAGAAACATCGCAATCAGGAAACCAAAATCCCCTATTCGGTTGACGATGAACGCCTTCTTACCAGCATCCGATTTCTCACGATCGCTAAACCAGAAGCCGATCAGCAGATATGAGCAGAGCCCCACACCCTCCCACCCGACGAACATGAGCGGATAGCTCGCACCCATGACTAGTACGAGCATGAAGAAGATGAATAAATTCAGGTAAGAGAAATACCGAGGGTATCCAGCATCGTCACGCATGTAGCCAACGCTAAATACGTGTATCAAGAAGCCGACACCCGTTACGATCATAGTCATCAAAATGGACAGTTGATCGAGTTGGATTGCCGCCTTAACCGTGAACGCACCAGTTGCTATCCACGTCCAGTACTCAATGACGTGTGGATCATGTAGCTCAACGCTAAACATCCGGGCGAAGTTCACGGATGCGATAAGGAATGCCACAAGCATCACACCGGGGGCCACATAGCTAGGTAGCGTATGCGTCGGGGGTAAATGATCGCCCAGGTCCAGTTCACCACCTAATCGCACCGCACTCGCAGAAGCCTGAGCATGTCTTAAGGCCAGCGCACCATTGATAAGAAAGCCGATCAGTGGAAGCAGAATGATGAGGCCAGGAAAGAACGGCTGAAACTGTGATGCGGTCTCAACCGTTGCCTGTCCGCCCTGTACGCTAACGCCAAGAGCGTTGTACATCGGGCCTACCACCTCAGGAGTTTGAAGTTGTCCACGTTAACCGTTTTATAGTGGCGGAAGACTGAGATGATGATTGCCAGACCAACCGCAGCCTCTGCAGCCGCCACTGTCATCACAAAGAATACGAATACTTGGCCGTCAATCCCCATGAGACGGGAGAAAGCTATGAAAGCTAGATTTACTGCGTTGAGCTGGAGTTCAATGCAGAGAAACATGATGATCGCGTTCCGGCGTACGAGGACACCGAACGTTCCAAGCACAAAGATCATCGCGCTGAGCACAAGTGCTTCGGTAATCACCGGCCATCCTTTTTAGCGAGCGCAAGTGCACCCACAATTGCTACCAGAAGAAGGACTCCGGTAATCTCGAAAGGCACGACATACGTGGTGTACAGCGGCTGCGCGATCGCCCCAACAACACCATGCTGTTCAAGCAGCGCATCAATTGCTTGTCCACCTACTGCTAGCTCTGGGATTGAGTCTGTACTGAACTGCCTTGCTAGGACTCCCGCCATTAGTCCAATAATCACGAACGACAGAAGTGCGAATGCACCTCCTTTCAGATCTCGCTGATAGTCGTGGCCAAGATTGAGGAGCATAATGACAAACAGGAAAAGAACCATGATTGCACCCGCATAGACAATCACCTGGATCGCTGCGAGAAAATGCGCCTCAAGCAGGACGAAAATCCCAGCCAAACTCCCTAGGGTCACCACCATAAATAAAAGGCTTCCTACCGGACTCTTAGCCCATACAACGCCGAGAGCACCCCCGAGGGCAACCGCAGCGAAAACATAAAACAGAACCTCGATCATAGCTGGGTTACTCTGAGCTAGGATCGGATGGATCCCAAAGCAGCGTCGTAGGGTGATCCTGCTCCATCAAACGATCCAGGTCATACACGAACCGGCTCCGAGTGTACTCGGCATTCTCAAAATGCTGTCCTACATGGATTGCCTCGACCGGGCAAACCTCCTGGCACATCCCACAGAAAATGCAGCGGAACTCATCGATCTCGTACACAATCGGATAACGATTTCCCTGATCGTCCTCACCACCCACCAGGCGGATACAATTGGCAGGACAGACCGTGGGACACAGGCCACATGCTACACATTTGGGTCGTCCATCAGCGTGCACTTCCATACGGTGTGTACCACGCCACCGAGGACTCAGGTCGGTCGGCTCTTCCGGGTACTGTTGGGTAACTTTCGATGGGTTCACTAAGTGTCTGAAAGTTAGGGCCATCCCGCTTAGAGCTGCCCTCAAGTACGATGTGTCTTCCGGATCCGGCCGGTTCATAACCTTTACTGAGATCGCCATCCTTACGTACCTCTAGTCCCCCGCAGTAGCGGGCTGAGAGATGCCTGTAATCAATACTTTTTGCCGACTCTGGTCCGCAGCGCCGATAATCGTTCGCCCGCGATCCAGAAAAAATATGAATCCCGCAGTTGCGGCCCCACTGATAGCGGTCAAAGCGAGTCCGTAGGAAAACCCCCAACGAATCCCCACCTCGTCGAGCACGAGAATTGTAGCACCTATTAACATGGCATAAACAAGCGCTGTCGGGAGCATGACTTTCCAGCCTAACGCCATGACCTGGTCATAGCGGAAACGCGGAAGAGTCCAACGGATCCAGATATACAGAAGCATGAAGAACGATGTCTTGATTGCAAAACCACCAAATGTGAGAACTGTTTTCCACCAAGCTGGATTCGCTAGGACTGTGCCTCCATCCTGAGTAAATCCCCTGATGAGTTGCCCCTCATGCCAGAATGCGTCATCCCAGGTACCGGGAAGGTCCCAACCACCAAGGAAGAGGGTTGCCATAAGCGCAGAGGCAGTCACCATGTGGCCAAACTCGGAAATCATAAAAGCCGAGAACTTCATAGCTGAATACTCAGTGTGATAACCGGTTACGAGTTCCGACTCAGCCTCTGGCATATCGAATGGAAGTCGGTTGGTTTCCGCAAACGCTGAGACCACAAAAAGAATGAAGGCGAGTGAAAGCGGAAATACGAACCACATACCGAGCTGCTGCTGCTGCCAAACCACCTCAGTCAATGTGACATTACCCGACATCATGAGTACGGTGATGAGGGAGAGTCCTAGAGCAACTTCGTAACTCACCATCTGTGCCGAAGCCCTCAGTCCTCCGAGAAAAGCATACTTGTTATTGGAAGCCCAGCCACCCAGCACTACACCGTAAACGGAGAGCGAACTGAAGGCCAACACATAGAGTATCCCTATTGGAATATCAGCTATAATCATGTCGACGACCCCAACCGGAGTTGGCAATGGAGCAGCAATCGGGATCACGGCGAACGTGACCAGAGAAGGAACAAGAACGAATATCGGTGCCAAGATGAAGAAAGCCCTAGAAGCGGTCGAGGGAAGCGTTTCCTCCTTAAGCAGGTTCTTAATTCCGTCGGCTACTGGCTGGAGCAAGCCGAATGGCCCGACTCGATTGGGACCTCGGCGGTCCTGAATCCAGGCCGACACTCTTCGCTCTGCTAGGGTGCTATAAGCGACTACCAGGACCACTAACCCAAAGATGATCGTAACTTTCAGGGACATGGTGATGAGTAACCACGGACCTGAGATTGGTTGGAGTGACTCCATCACTTCAACTCTCTGAAAGTACGAAGCTTTCGTTCAAAACTGCTCCCCGAGTTCCTATATCCTGGTAGGTAAGCCCGGCGAATGCCCCAATCCGGCTCGCGAGTCTGGAAAATGCCTCAGCTGCAGTACGTGGAGCATCCCCATTGTTCAATTCTGCTGCGAGCGCACCCAGAATCAACCAACCCGGCCTAGCCATTCCAGGCGGCTCTAGCGCAGGGGAAAATCGCTGTACCCGGCCCGCTATATTCGTAAAGCTCCCTTCCTGTTCTGCGAAGGTAGTCACCGGAAATACGAAGTGAGCATTCGATGCTGCGGGACTCTGTTGATCACCTAGGTACACAAACAACTGAGCCTCTCGCCCGAAATCTTCCGCTTGATCTGAGAGTTCATCTCCCATGATGATGAGGATACCGTCGTGTGCAGCAATATCCTCGAGACCGCCTGTAGCTTCATCATCTCCAACACGCGCGAACCCTATTGATTCTGCACCACTAGTATTCGGTGCAAGATCCTTCCGCCGTGCGAGTGTGGGGAACCCCTTGAGGACAATCTCTTCCTCGGAACACGCCGAACGATAGACCATATCACCACCTCCAAGTGCACCCACCAGCTCTGCCAAGGCACCAAGGTCTTCGTTCGACGCGAAAGGTGTGGTTACTGCCTTGACCTGCACTTCCCCCATAACACCAACGTGCTGAAGCAACTGATCTAGGGCATCTTTCCATCTCATAGGCTCAGCAGCCCCGTCTGGAGGGCGAACCAAAGGATCTTCTAATCGGATACCTCGGTTCATCCATTCGTGGTTATGGCGACCGTAGTCACACATCCACCAACCATTGACCTCAAGATTCTCCCGGGGCTTGATGCGCTGAATCAAGTTGTCTCGTGTATGAAGTTCTATGTTGCAACCCTGTGAGCAGCTAGGACAAATCGAGGGTGTGTGTTCAAGATCCCAAGCCCGTGCTTTATGAAGAAATTCCTTCGATACCAATGCTCCCACAGGACAAATATCAACGATATTTCCATGCCAGTGTGTTCCCTCTAAGCCTTCTTCGAAAAAGGTATCGATCACGGACCTGTTACCGCGCTCGACCACAGTGAGCCGTTGGTCCTGCTCGACCTCGTTCATAAAGCGCACACAACGTGTGCACATAACGCATCGATCTCCGTAGAAAAGAACGTCTCCTCCAAAGTCGTCTCTTCCGAACACGCGCTTCGGCTCTTCCGAGCGCCCATGCGCCCTGCCCTCGGCATGAACGTAGTCCTGTAGGTCGCACTCTCCCGACATATCGCAGATCGGGCAGTCTAACGGATGATTTACTAGATAGAACTCGAGCACTCCCTCACGATTTCCAACTGCTTGTTTTGACTCTGTATGAACTATCTGGTCTTCGATCACTGCCGTCACGCACGATGGCATAGACTTTGGAGCACCCTCAACCTCTACGAGGCAGAGACGGCACATCGCCGGCGATGACATGCCCGGGTGATAACAGTAGTGTGGGACCTGTTTCCCAATCTTCTTAGCAGCCTCGAGAATTGTCGTACCCCGAGGGACACTAACTTCCTGGCCATCAATCGTGAGTGTGACGAGTTCTGCCATTAGGCAGCTCCAGCCTGCTCACCACGTCGGATGAGCTTGAGATAGTCTTCCCTGAACTTGTTTATAGACGATTGAACCGGGGCTGCTACGGAGTCCGAGAGCACACAAATCGTTGTGCCGACCATCTGCTCTGTCATCTCCATCAACGTGTCTAAGTCTTCCTCGGACCCTTGGCCTTCTTCAATTCGGCGGAGAATTCTGGCCGTCCATGCTGAACCTTCCCGGCATGGTGTACACTGCCCGCAGGATTCATGTGCATAGAAGTCAACCATCCGGCGAATCTGTTTCACGATGTCTGCCTTGTGGTCCATTACAATGACGGAAGCACATCCAAGCATTGTGCCTACTTCCACACATCCTTCGTAGTCTAACTTACAATTACGAGCATCTTCCGCGTTAATCAGCGGAACGGAGGAACCCCCTGGAATTACGGCCTTAAGCTGATTTCCGTCCCGTATACCGCCACAGACATTCTCTATCAGATCAATGAGTGGGAAGCCTAGTGGAAGTTCATAATTACCCGGCTTCCGTACGTGGCCACTCACACAGAAAAGCTTCGTCCCAGGCGACTTCTCGGTGCCCCATTGTCGGTACCACTCACCACCATTCAGGACAATGTGCGGTACCGCCGCAAGCGTCTCGACATTATTGATTGTTGAAGGCATGCCAAAGACACCCACAGCTGCAGGAAACGGAGGCTTAACTCGGGGCTCTCCGCGGTCACCTTCAAGCGAACTCATCAAGCCGGTCTCTTCCCCGCAGATGTACGCCCCGGCACCTTGGTGAACGGTGATATCTATCGTTGTCCCTCTACCAAGAATGTCTTCACCTGCATATCCCTTCATGTAGGCATCTTCAACAGCCCTAGCTAGGATTTGGTTGACCTCGAAGAATTCCCCTCTGCAGTATATGTAGACATGCTGCGCACGTATCGCGTAGGCCCCGATCAAGCATCCCTCAATAAGTTGATGTGGATCCCATCGCATTAACTCGCGGTCCTTGAAGGTGCCCGGCTCGGATTCATCTGCATTGCAAAGCAAATAGTGAGGCCGAGTCGGTTCCTTCGGCATAAATGACCACTTTATGCCAGTCGGGAAGCCTGCCCCCCCTCTCCCCCGAAGACCTGACGCCTTGATCTCTTCAGTGACTGTGTCAGGCTCTAAGGCTAGGGCCTTCTCTAGGGCCTTATAACCGCCACGTTCTACGTATGTGTCGATACGACGATGTGCAGGATCCCCGAAGTACTTGCTGATGACTCTGACCTCTACATCTGAGACATAGGGATACGCCATCAGTCGCCTTTTTTTACCTGAGCTCGGAGGTGCTCGGCGATCTTCGGGATATCAGGAGGTGTAACATTCTCAAAGTAACGTGAGTTGATTTGTACGCATGTAGGAAACCCACATGCGGCGAGGCACTCAGCCTCTATAACAGTGAAATCGCCATCTTTCGAGGTTTCTCCAAGCTCGGTGCCCGTACACTCTAGGAACGCTGCCAACACCTCATCCGCACCACACAAGTTACAGGAGATATTCGTACAGACTTGGACAAGATATCGACCGACAGGGCGCTTGTTATACATCGTATAGAAAGTCGCCACACCCCTAACATATGCGGGAGAAAGATCTAGTAATTCAGCAACACGGTCCATCGACTCAGGGCTCACATGCCCTCTGAGTTCCTGAACCATTGAAAGCACGGGAAGCAGCGCTGCTCGCTTCTTCGGATACCGGGTAAGAATTTTTTTGAGGCGTTCCTGATACTCTCCCTCGAACAGCTCAGCCTCGGGGTTCTTCTCAATCAGCATATATGGCATCGTTGCTGAAACTGAAGAGTGCCCACCATGTAAGGGGCGCTCTCCGATAAAATCCTCTCCCCTTATCTCTTCCTCTGTAAGGTCAAACTCACCGGTATTTCCAGCCCAACCTGGATTCTTGAGCGGCACATCACTCATCGGTCGATCTCCCCGAGCACAATGTCCAGACTCGCGTTGATCATGATCAGGTCCGAGAGAAGGTGTTCCTCAGCAAGCTTGGGCAGAACTGATAGATTCACCAGAGAAGGTGGTCGGATCCTCCAACGTACAGGCTTCGTGCCACCTTCTTCTGCAACGATATACATACCGAGCTCTCCCTTCGAACCCTCGATTGGCATATAGCAGTCACCCTCTGGAGCCGGTATACCTTCGGTAATGAGCTTGAAGTGGTGGATCATACTCTCCATGTCGGACATACAATCCGTTTTAGAGGGCAGAGATATGTTTGGATCTTCAACATCAATCGGGCCACCGGGTAGCCGCTCTAATGCCTGCCGGAGCAAAGAAACACTCTGCCGCATTTCTTCCATCCTACACAGATAGCGGTCATAACAGTCTCCATATTGCCCAACAGGTATCTCGAAATCGTAGGTCTCGTAGTCGTAATAGGGCTGGTCTTTACGAACGTCGTAATCCACACCGCATGCTCTAAGATTCGCACCAGTGAATCCAGAATTGATCGCGTCCTCAGCACTGATCACCCCAATACCTTGGCTGCGCCCAATATGGATCTGGTTCCTCGTGAGCAGGAGGTCGATCTCCTCAAGCGTATTCGGAAACGTGTCAAGGAAATCTTGTAATCCATTGATCCACCCTTCTGGTAAATCAGCCATCATCCCACCAACTCGGGTCGCTGAGGTTGTGATCCGAGCACCAGTAAAAGCTTCGTGGAGCTGATAGATACGTTCTCGCTCCTGGAAGGCGTAAAGGAAGGGCGTAAAAGCGCCAATATCGATCGCTGTGGTACCCAACCAAAGCAGGTGGCTGAAAATCCGGTCCATTTCCATACAGATCACCCGCACAACCTTACACCTTTCGGTCACTTCTATCCCCATGAGTTTTTCGACCGTCATGACGTAAGCACAGTTGTAGATTAAGGGGGCCAGATAATCCATACGGTCGGTTAGTGGAACGATCTGGTTCCAGGTGCGGTATTCACCAAGTTTCTCAAAAGAGGAATGCAGGTACCCGATATGCGGGATTACACGCTTTACCGTTTCCCCATCTAGTTCACAAACGAGTCGAAGTACACCGTGTGTTGCTGGGTGCTGCGGCCCGATATTGATCAACATGTTCTCGGTACCGAGGTCAGGCTCTGGCATATCGAAGGGCAATATCGGGCTGTCCACCACAGAGCCATCAACTCCCATCTCTGGGTTACGACCGACGTTGAATTCCACAGTCCTCTTACTCATCACAAATCTCGCTACCCATCCCCATCCTTCGTCCCGATGATCGGAACTGCCTGCTGTGGGTCACGTCCAAGGTCCATTTCTTCAGCGATGTATGAGTGTTCCACTGACTGATCGAGTGCTCGACGTGTCTGCTCCGCTCGTGAAAAACGACCCCTCAATGGGAAATCTTTTCTCAGGGGATGTCCTTCCTCATAGTCATCCGGCATTAGAATACGGCGGAGGTCAGGATGTTTCCGGAAAGTCACACCAAACAGGTCATAGACTTCTCGTTCAAGCCAGTTAGCGGCGCTCCAGAGTTCTACGATTGAATCAATTTCCAGGCCATCAAGCGGGAGTTCACAACGAATTCTCAGCGCACGCTTGTGAACTGTTGAGAATAGCTGATAGACGACATCAATTGGGCGCCCTGCCCCATAATCGACTGCAGTGATATCAGAGATCATATCATACTGGTGGTCCTGACTATCACGAAGCCAGTGCAGAATCTCTAGATTGCGCGCTGAATCAATCCAAACGACGTGCTGTGTACCCGCGGACACCCGATGACCTGATACCGAATCTCCAAATTGCAATAAGAGCGCCACAACCGAGGGATGGCCATCCGGATCATCTATCTTGCTATCTGAACTACCCGTTGATCTTTCTGAGAGGTGCGGACCCTCCTCTACGGCATCAAGGCCCGCCTTCGTTTCATCAAGCGTCACGGAATCCGCTCTTCCGGAGTCCCTTCCGTAGCTCCTGATTCTTTGTTCGAGAGTTCCTCTTGCTGAGTCGAGTTACCGAATGGTCCGGTGAGCCCAACTACCTGGGCAGCGTTCGCGTGGGGTCGGGCTACCCGACTTGGATCCTCAGCACGGTGTTCGAAGTGCCTGGAAAGTGATTCCTCTCTTATCTTCTCCTGGATCATCATCAGCCCGTAGATCAATCCTTCCGGGCGGGGCGGACAGCCTGGAATATAGACGTCAACTGGAATGATCGTGTCTATGCCTTGGACCATAGAGTAAACATCGAATACTCCCCCAGAACTCGCGCACGCTCCCATTGAGACACACCACTTCGGCTGAGGCATCTGATCCCAAATCCGTCGAAGCACCGGAGCTAGCTTATATGGCACTCTGCCAGCGCAGATCAAAACATCAGCCTGACGTGGACTGAATGACATCCGCTCCATACCGAACCGCGCTAAATCATAATTGGAAGCAGCGGACGCCATCATCTCAATCGCACAGCACGCGGTACCAAATGGCATTGGCCACAAGGAGTTGCGTCTACTCCAGTTGATAATCCAGTCGATCTTGCTCGTGAGGAAGGTAGGGCTACCATCGCCGAACATTCCTCCGGTTACAGACGATGTCCCGCCCCCAGGCAGCACGTCCTTTAATCCCATTCGAGTCCTCCCTTTTTCCATTCGTATAGAAGGCCAACCGCAAGAACGATCACAAATAGTGACACCGCAATAAAAGCGCTCCAACCCAATTCGCGCATTTGAACAGCCCACGGTATCAGAAAGATCGTCTCTAGATCAAACACGATAAAACTGATCGCGACCATGTAGAACTTTACACTGAAACGGGCCCTGGTATCCCCTAAGGGAATCATGCCGGACTCGTAGGGCATGAGCTTTTGGGGTGTCGGGCGAAGCGGGTTCAAGATGTGTGATGTGACCACCATCCCGATCGCATTAACGACGGAAATGCCGAAGAGCAGAAGGAGGGGGAGATAAGCTCCCGACATGACTCAACTTATATTTGTGAAATTGTTCACTAAGTGTTGAGAAAAGGTACCCGAGACGCCGCTGGAGTGTCAACTGGACACCGCGTGATTCGACAGCATTTCGACTTGATTTGCACGATCTTCAGGCACCCATATATCTTGGGCGCCGCATGCTCGGCGGCCACGCCTTCCCGGCTACCTGCCCAGCTGATCTCAAACACCGTGAGTGCTAAGCGTCCAGATGTCAATTAAAAGTGATAAGTGGATCCGTCGGATGTGTGAGAATCATGACATGATCGACCCGTTCGAGCCCCGTCAGGTCCGTGACGGCAATATCTCCTACGGACTCTCCTCCTACGGGTACGACATCCGTGTATCATCGGAATTCAAGGTTTTCACGAACGTCCACAACTCCATTGTAGATCCGAAGAATTTTGACGACCGCTCCTTTGTAGATATCGAGGGGCCCGAGTGCATCATACCACCTAACTCATTTGCGTTGGCACGCACGGAAGAGTACTTCCGGATACCGAGAGACGTGCTGGTTGTCTGCGTTGGCAAATCGACTTACGCGCGGTGTGGTCTGATTGTGAATGTTACTCCGCTTGAACCTACGTGGGAGGGATATCTCACACTTGAAATCTCGAACACAACGCCCTTGCCGGCCAAAGTCTACGGAAGAGAAGGTATCGCGCAGCTTCTCTTCTTTGAGGGTGACGAAGAACCAGAGACGGCTTACGCAGATCGGCAGGGGAAATACATGGAACAGACTGGAGTAACCCTGCCTAAGATGTGAGTCGAAGGGCCCTTAGCGTAACCTCAGAATAGCTCTGAATCCAGTGCATCAAGATGGAGGCGGAAGATCAATATCGAGCCCGGTGGTATGCTACCCCTTCCGCTATTTCCGTAGCCGAGGTCTGGAGGAACCACAATCCTCCGGGTTCCTCCTACCCGCATACCGGTAACACCTTCGTCGAATCCGGGGACTACGCCCCCACTGCCTAATGTGAAGGAATATGTCCCCGTATCAAATGTTGCAGCATTCGATAATACGCCGGTATAGGTAACAGTTGCGACATCTCCGGCACTCGCTGTCTTTCCTGTCCCTAACTCAATCTCCTCTATATAAAGGCCCGTAGCGGTTCGGGTCATTGCAGAGAGATCAATACCGAGGGAAGCGGCAAAGTCAGTCTCTTCAATTACCTCGGGGGCAAACGGATCGCCACAACTCGCTACTAAGAATCCCACGAGAAGGGCACATAGCCCGAGGTCGCTGTTGTGAAGCTGATCTCTCACTCTTATAGCTCCTAGTTCAGGTCAATGAGTCGCATTTCGAGGATCAGAGCAAACCCTCCCAGGGTCTTGCCAATAGCAGACACACCCTACTGGGCAGTGCTGAAGTGAGCAAGCATAAATAAAGGGACTCTTCTTGATGACTACTGGGGCGGGTGGACTTGAACCACCAACCTCCTGGTTAACAGGAAGGCTCAAAAGTACCCGATTTCGGTGATTTTCGGCTAGAATATGGCTTTTTTGCCCGTTCTTACCCGGTCAGAAGGCGTTCTATAACCGTTCTTAACCGCTTTGCGGGATGCAATCGGGATGCAATCGCTCTCGAACCACGCCAGCGAAAGTTCGTTCTAGCCCACACGCATCGGTGTCAGGCTACCAGTTCCCGCCGACCTTGACCGGGACAGAGCTGTCCGTGGTCGTGCCGTCACCGAGTCCGCCGTACCCATTGTACCCCCAGCAGTACGCATCGCCCTCAGTCGTCACGCCGCAGGTGTGTTGGCTGCCGCCATCGACCGATGTCCAGGCACGCTCACCACTGACCAGCGTGGGACTGGGGCTTTGTCCACCTTCCGTACTGTTACCGAGGTTACCGCTGCCATTGTAACCCCAGCAGGAGGTGAGGAAGGACCGGCGACGGAGCTGGTCTGGGCTAGGATCGGTCATGGAGTCACCACGGTGGTCACGAAGGCCGAAGTGCGAAGCCAACGACCAAGAGAGGTCGCAGCCGTTCATCGTCTGTCCAGCGAAGCCCAAATGACAGTAACTACAGATCAGGAGCCCGGTATCGGTCTTCCGGACAGACGGCGGCCAGTCACAACCGCGTCGAACGAGTCCTGGTTGCGACGCTGCATGATGAGGAAGTCCCAGCCATCCGCCATGAGCGCTTCGACCTGGGTAGGGTTGTTCGCCGGGTAGCCGCAAGACTTGTTGAACTCCTTGCACGCTGCGAGCACTGTGGCGACAGCGGCGTCGAAGCCCTCCTGGTCGCGCACTCTCTCACCCTCGGTATTCGTGCTCGTGAAGACACCACCGAGCGTTCCTGAGCCCACGGTGACGACGGCCACGCCTGGTATGGCCGAGATCTCACGGGCGTTGGCGACACCTTCATGGCTTTCGATGATCACGGAAATGAGAAGCTCGCCGTTGGGGTTGATGGGCCAGACATCGGCCTTCTCCAGGTATTCTGCCTCGGTCATCCCCCAATATGCCGCGGCGCGTTCGAAACCTTCCTCGGGGCGTACTCCGCCTTGCGACGTGAACCGCATAGCCGCGATGGCCTGATTGACCTCCTCGACCGTCTCGACCTCCTGCATTTCCACCACGACTTGCCCGTCATTCAACTGATCGATGAGGCGCTGCGTCGTTCCAGTGGGATCGGTGTGCATGATCGGGATCTTCGCGACGAACGGGTGGGTGCGAGCAGAGCCCCCCGCCACGACAATGGCCCGTATGAACTCCCTGTACCGGTCCACGGAATTCGGTGAATACGTGTTGAGCTCGTAGTCGCCAAGCTGGTACGCCACCAATTCCCGGGCGGCCTCGGAAATATCCGGCTCCGGTGGCGGCGTGCCTGGCGCTTCGCCTACTGCCTGGCCTCGACCTCCACGTCGTCGACGGGCTGCATACGGAGGGTGGGCGATTCCGAGCACCGGAAGTCCCTGCTCGATGAGAGGGATCATCTGGTTCAGCCGATCCGTGACCTGAACTTGTTCGGGTTCGGCGCATGCCAGCAACGCCAGCCCGACGACACCGAGTACAACACTCCAACGCATGGGGCCTCCGCTGCTGGATGTGAGAAACCATCGGCCTATGACGGGACCGATTCCGACGTCAATACGGTGCGGTCCCGCAGACTGACGTCAAAAGTGGCCTCGACAGTCACGATCAGCAAACAGGAGTAATACCGATTCTACATGCCCCCCCCCTCTAGTCTCCAGCAGGGGGCGGTACTGGTGCGACTCCGCACACATCGCCGCCACTGAAACTCCGTTTCCTCTTTGCCTCGTTGGCTGTGGTCGACTCCCATGTAGGCGGGATTCTTACCACAATCATCCTTCTGCCTAGCTGGGCGATCAAGTATGTCCTCACGGGTAGGAAAGGCTTCTTCCCGTGGAACTAGAAGTGAGCCGTCAGTTTCGTTTCAAGCTTTGCTCGAATTTCTTCTGGGAATCGGTGGGGCGGTCATCGCCGCTAATGCCTCTCCTAGCACACCTACCGATATATATAATATGCCCGTTTATAAACAAAATAGCCTCCACGAGGAGGCTATTTAAGCCAAATTATTTTTGGTCATTTTCAACCTGATTGTAATCCTCTTGCCATATTAATCAATTTCCTAACATCACCTATTATTTCTACAGCTGCCGACGTTGTTTGGTCTTCTAAGATCGTTCCTTTATGGTCATATAATTTTAGATAAATATTACCATCAAGATATTCATGCACTCTGGGAACCATATCAATTTTATCAGGTGCGTATAGCAAGCCTGCTTTATGCCCTTTTTCAATGGTGAGTTCCAACATGAGATCGTTCTGCCTTAATTGCCAGAAAAATTTATTAGAATCGTAATGGATTTCTTTGGTAACTGTATTTCCGTAGGTCGTAAAACGATAAAGATTATTTTTATGGTATAAACCAACGATAAATCCAGCAAAAGCTGTGTTTTTCCAGGGGATAGTTGCCAATGATGCAGTGATGCTTAAATCATTATTCAAAAAATTATTTGATTGTGCCCAGATCCAGTTTTCAGGAAAGTTGCGGCCCCAGTCTTTTTCGATATAGCCTCGACCACCAACAAAATCATAATTAGAACCATTAAATTCAATTTCGCCATCTAAGGAATGATCCATGCTCAGGATGCCATGAAAACATTCCATAGTGGGCACATAAGCGTACCAACCCATACAACCCGGTTCAAATAGAGTTACCGGCCAAGGTTTCAAATTATCTGCAGTGACCTGTCCCTTGATTGTAAGAGCTTCTGATTCAATATCTAAGATTATGTTTTGCGATGAAAAGTAGTTTGATCCGATGTGTAAACTGTAACTGGATGTACTACAGCTGAACTGCTGAACTTCAAATCGCTCATAGAATACCTCACCTTTATCACCATCAAAAATCATTACAAAAGCTGTTTGATTATCATTAACCCCACTGCGATAAATACCAGGAATTATCGCCAGTGCGTGACCATCATTCGTGACCAATTTATGATACCATCCTTCAAAAAATGGTCTTTTATTTTTTTCCCCGTGGTAAGCACTGGGGTCACGTAAAAACATCATTTAATCATAAATTTATAAAATATGCCCGTTATCAAACAAAAAATCCCTCGTGAGGAAACTATTTGAGCTAGAGGCGTTTCACTCATCCAGTATTCTGATTGGATGTGATTGACTATTTGCAATTAGTCTAATTTACTCACTGCTGGACCATACAGCACTGTTTTGCGCGTCCGGTGTGGTGCTCCCGTCTAAGTTGCGGATCTGCTCGATGAAGAAGCTGATTCATCTTGAAAAATGTCTTCTATCCCCAATTCAAAAAGCCGAGCAGATCTGAAAGCTAGTTTCAAACTGGGATCGAATTTTCCTGTCTCAATGGCATTAACGGTCTGTCGAGAAACCTGTAGCTCATCGGCCAACTGAGCCTGCATATGACGTTCATACCAAGAGTAGATCTACTTGGATGGCAATAAAATGGCCGCGATCCCTTAAGGAATCGCGGCCATCTCGCCAGCTGGATATCTTCAGCTATACAAGTGTCTCACGATCCCAGTTAGGGATCAGAGTTTGTATTCTGACAGTCCTTTATGTTCGTCATACGCCAAGTGTGATTCAGTGTTGTTAAGTCGTCAGTCCCAACCCATCCACCGAGAAGAGACCTCACTTCCTAACCCAGAGATTTAAGCGCTGAAACAGTTGATCGGACATGCTCAGCACTACTCTCAAGTGCAGCTCGTTCCCCGCTATCAAGTTCTACCTCAATAACTCGCTCAATTCCATTTTCACCGAGCATGCATGGAACTCCTAAGTAGAGGTCCCTCATGCCATACTCACCCTGCAACCAAACAGCACAAGGAAGGATCCTACGCTTGTTCTTCACTATCGCCTCTGCCATCTGTACGGCGGCAGCTGCCGGTGCATAGTATGCACTCCCTGTCTTTAAATGGCTCACGATCTCACCACCGCCCTTCCGCGTCCGCTCGATCAGTGCATCAATACGATCTTGAGAGAGCAATTGTGTGAGAGGTATGCCACTCACTGAGGTATAACTCGCGAGTGGAACCATTGTATCCCCATGGCCACCAAGGACCAGCGCCTGGATATCTTCGATGCTTACATCAAGCTCCAGCGCGATGAATGACCGGTAACGGGCGGTATCAAGCACTCCAGCCATTCCGATAACCCGTTCTCGAGGAAACTGAGTTTCTTCGAGAGCAACCTGTGCCATCACATCTAGTGGATTTGTGACTACGATAACGATCGCATTAGGTGCAACCCGTTTAATCTCTCGGCTAACGGAACTGATAACTCCAGCATTTGTCTTGAGGAGATCATCTCGGCTCATTCCCGGCTTTCGAGCGATTCCAGCTGTTACGATGAAGACTTCTGAGTTCTCTGCTTCCTCGTAGGCATTAGCCCCGATTACTCTCGAATCAAAACCTTCGATCGGAGCACTTTCCCACTGGTCCAAACCCTTCCCTTGAGGTATCCCCTCGATGATATCGAGAAGGATGATCTTTTCGGCAAGTTCTTTTTGAGCCAAAAGCTGAGAGCACGTAGCACCAACATGCCCTGCTCCGACCACAGCGATCTTTTTTGTAGTCACAAGAAAATTATGCTTGAGTAGTTTGATCCCAGACCGGACGACCAGCCCTGGTTAGGATTGAGAAAGTGGAGTGTAAAAGGCCTGATCGAAGAGGTCTACCCACCAGTCTGAGATAGAGCCACGAGACCTCCTGACCCTATTTCACTTCCCTGGACCAAGTAATGGCGCTCAGGCTTAATCTGGAGTGTTTCTTCAATAAGCGGACGGAGGTCCCGGCCGGCTCGAAGATGATCACGCAAATTCGTCTCGATCTCTCCGAATAGACATGGCCGAAGCTGACCGGAAGCAGTAAGTCGCATGCGATTGCAACGATGACAATAGTTATGACTCATCGGAGTGATGACTCCAACGGTCCCAGGTGCATCTGGGAATCGATAGTAGTCCGCAGGTCCGTTCCCAAAAGGCCCATCAACTGGTTCCAATTGATCGATGGCCCTTACGCGGGTTAAGGCTTCCTGACAGGATACGAAACTATTAGCACTCAGATCGAGGTTCGATCCCGTGGGCATGACCTCAATAAAACGCACATGCCATGGCCGCTCTTTAGTGATGCGAGCAAAATCTTCGATCTCGTCATCGTTTCTTCCACGAATCAGGACGACATTGACTTTGATCGGTGCAAAACCCACGCGCTCAGCTGCCTCGAGCCCTTCGAAAATCTTTGGGAATGAACCAGGACGACGTGCAATCTCATCAACCCGATCCTGTTGCAGGGAGTCAAGCGAGATATTCAAGCGTTGGATACCTGCATCTCTGAGGTCTTGTGCCTGATCAGCCAGCAAAACCGCGTTAGTAGAGAGCGAGAGGTCTTCAATTTCTGGGATAGCAGAAATCTTACGGATAAGATCCGGGAGATCCCGCCGGATTAGCGGCTCACCTCCAGTAATTCGAACTCGGCGAAGCCCCATTCCGGCCATCGTCCTTACGACGGTTTCAATCTCTTCATAATTAAGAAGCTCATCCCGCTTCAACCAGGTCAGTCCCTCAAGCGGCATGCAGTAGATGCAGCGGAGATTGCATTTATCCGTGACGGACACACGCAAATATTCGACGCGACGGCCAAACTGATCAATCATGCTAATCCCTCATCAGTTAGGGGGACTACATGTGTTGAGCCCTCTAGGCCAGTGCCCGGTGGAGTAGTGCCCTCCACCCATTCTGATACACCGTCCACGTAATGCTCCTTTTTCCAGACCGGTAGCCGTTTCTTAATCTCTTCAATCACAAACCGAGACGCCTCATAAGCTTCTGCCCGATGTGGACTCGAGACAGCAATGCCTACACTAATATCCCCAATCTTCAACTCACCGAATCTATGCGCCACCGCAATCCGATCAGTACCTAGGGGGATGCTAGCCTCTAATGCAATCTCCCGAAGAACTTCCGTGGCCATCTCAGCGTACACATCATAACGCATACCTGTGACTTTTCTTCCTTCAGCGTGGTCCCGAACAACACCGATAAAGAGAAGTGCTGCACCATCCTCATCAGATCCAACCTTAGCCAGCAAGGCAGCCGTGTCGATCGGGTCGGAAGACACTTCGGCAAAGATCACTTCTAACCACCCGCCACTGGTGGAATGAAGGCCACTTCATCACCTGCCGTCAGTGGTTCATCTAAGAACGAGTATATCTGGTTAATCGCCACAGCAGGTTTCTCGGGAAGCATATCAAACGGTGCTCCCCGACCTCTCAGTTCATTGACTAGGTCAGCTACTGTTGAACCAGACGGTAAGTCGATCGAGAGCTCGGAGACGCCTAGTCTGTCGCGGTATACAGCGAAGAACAGAGTTCGGACGGGGACTGACATAGATAGTAGATAATAGAGGAATACTGGTCAGAGGAGATTGAAACCCCTTGAACCCCTCGTCAACGCCCCGGAGTTGGCCTTGGATCGTTAAACATGTTCGCTTCACGATCCCAGAAGGGTTCTTGACCATCCAATTCACCAACCCGGACTACCACCATCGCGACCGCCGATAAGACGCCTGATCTGCTCCCCGAGTTGCTGCCGCATAGCCTGGAAACGTACTAATTGAGATGGCGAAAGAATCTCAAGAAGTCTCTCCTGCTCTTCTTGAAATAGCTCTAGTTCTTGCTCTCGGAGAACGATTAATTGATCTAGGATCTCGCCCGCTTCCTCATCGTTTTCGTGACCTTCTCGAGCTATTGCCTCTACGCGGCGCTTTAGTGCCAGCTCGTTCCGCATCAGTTCACCCCGTTTCTCATCAAAATCGCGTGCCTGGTCGCCTATCGCCTTCCACTCGTCTTCGCTCAGGTCAAGCCGTTCTCTAATCCTCTGATCCATGCGAACACGAACCCTCTGCTCAAGCCCTGCTCGTTCAGAAGTCGGAGGTGGTCCTCTCCTGCCACCACCGCGCCGTCCACGCTGCCCCTCAAGGGACGTAACAGTCATGAGCGAGAAAGCGAGCCCAGCCAAGAGCATCAGATTCGTTCTATATGCAAACTTCATGCAGCACCTCCAGATGTACCCGCTATGAGTTCCTCTAAAAGCCTCCCTAACACCTCATCCGACAATCCTCCCAACATCGGTGCACCGGCGATAAGTGCGTCATCAGTTAGCCATAGATTTTCACTCTCGATTTCGAATTCAGATTTGGCCAACGGAAGATCGCCAGGCCCAGAACGGTCCAAGATCACATTGAGTCCAATAGCCAATAAAGCTACAGCAGCTGCCGCAGCTCCCCACCACTGACGATGACTGGTAACCCTGCGATTGTGCACAGCTGCGTTAATCTTGTCCGCCAAACCTTCCGGCTCCATCGCACGGCTCGAGAATACGAGATACGCGAGATCGAGTTCGTCACGGCACTCATTACAATCCGCAAAGTGACGGTCGGCCAATTCTTCCTCGCCATCAGCAAGCCTACCTGCTGCGTGATCCGGTATACGCTCCCGAGTCCACTCGCACTTTGTTCCGCTCATTCCATTGCGCACCGCCGTCTTAATCTTGTCCGCCAAACCTTCCGGCTCCATCGCACGGCTCGAGAATACGAGATACGCGAGATCGAGTTCGTCACGGCACTCATTACAATCCGCAAAGTGACGGTCGGCCAATTCTTCCTCGCCAT
>Ga0310121_10000363_pt1 | contig 50402 bp, 50 predicted proteins | sample CB27_Tmax_986_MG_FD_203504 | JGI IMG/M metagenome (GOLD analysis project Ga0310121, IMG submission 203504) | Marine microbial communities from Western Arctic Ocean, Canada - CB27_Tmax_986 | ecosystem: Environmental > Aquatic > Marine > Oceanic | place: Canada: Western Arctic Ocean | collected... | reverse complement strand
ACGCTCCGAACGCAAAGCCAGCTCCTCACCAATCCGGGTGATCTCGGCCTGAAGCTCCTCTGAAGCGTACAGTCCGAAAGATTCCGTTATCTGCCCGTCCGCCTCACGCCCCATCTCGATCTCTCGCGATTCACTGACCAACATGAGTTGGCGTCGACCCGTAGCCGGATTTACCGCGCACGCTGCCATGATCAGGAGGATGGAAACGGTCCCGAGATCCCGAAGGCGCTTCTGAATGCTACGCATGGGGCTGTTCTCCCACCCACTGGCAAGAGTGACGCACTGGACCATGGCGACCCTCCGTCTCCACTGAAGACCCGAGACGACCCCGGATATGCTCAAGAATAAGTCGTGACGAGCGCGACGTGGTACAGATTCGCCGCGCCAAAATCCCGAACGGCTCAGTCAACTGAGTCCCACAGGCTCCGGCTTGACGGGCTGAGAGGCCATCACGACCTTCCGGTCACCTTTAACGGCTCCCAATGATCATCTCGGAACAGTGATACCGACCCGCCTTCTACTCTTCGTCCTGATCCTGATATGGGGCTGTCAGTTCGTTGACACCGCGTCTTCCGTAGAGGTCCAAGAGCGGGAGCGCTTCATCAACGCATACGTGGACTTGCGGGTCTCGTCGTTGAATATGCAGACCTCCGAGATAGGTGAAGCGGCTAAGGACAGTCTCTTGGCCGTCCACGATATGACCGAGGACGAGTTCCTGGATTTCGTCGACAGGCATGGGGCCGACGTTGCGTTCATGAGAGATGTGTGGAACGACATCGAAACCCGGATCGCCGCGAGGCGCGAAGAGGAAGTGGGCAGCGTGAGGTAGCGTGTCCGATTTTCGCCGTAGCTTCAGTACGCTCGAGCCCAAAGGACTTCCATCTTGGAGGCGTCGTCACCGCCGATACACTTCGATGGCGACTTCGCGGATCTGAACTCCTCATCGGGAATACATCGGAGTGTGGCACCGGTTTTCTCTTTGATGCGCTCCTCCACGGCCGGGTCCCCACTCCACCCCGTGTAGACGTATCCGCCCGAGGCCTCGATGATGTCCGCGAGCTCCTCGATGCTTGTCACGTCTCGATGAGAATTCGCCTTTCGCCGGGCTGTCGCGGTCTCGAGTAACTCCGCCTGAAAGGCCTGAAGTCGGTCTGGAATCGTCCCGAGGGCCTCTGCTTCCGGCAGGAATTCCTTGCGAGCATCGTCCTCGGCACGAACTCGCTTGGCAAGCACGACCTGCTCCTTCTCCATGTCCTTAGGCCCGATCTCCATGCGCAATGGGACACCCTTCCTCTCCCACTCGTAGAACTTGTTGCCGGGACTCAGATAGTCCCTCCCATCCACCTTGGCCCTCACGCCCTGGGTCTGAAGAGCCTCACGCAGCGCCTCGGCCTTCTCGAGTACCGGACCGTGGTCGTCTCCCCTCAAGATCGGGACGATAATCACCTGAACAGGTGCGAGTTTGGGAGGAAGTACCAGGCCCTGGTCATCCCCGTGCATCATGACCAGCCCACCGACCAGCCGGGTGGAGACACCCCAGGAGGTGTTCCAGCCGTATTCTTCCTTCCCCTCTACGGACTGGAACGTGAGATCGAACTGCTTCGAGAAATTCTGCCCCAGAAAGTGAGAGGTTCCGGCCTGCAGAGCCCGGCGATCCTGCATCATCGCCTCGCACGAATAGCTGCGGACCGCACCGGCAAATTTTTCGGCCTCGGACTTGAGCCCCGTCACCGGCGGCATGGCCATCCACTCTTCCATGAACGTTCGATACACATCAAGCATGCGCCTCGTGTGCTCCTCGGCCTCGTTCGCGCTGGCGTGCACGGTATGGCCCTCCTGCCACAGAAATTCGGAGGTTCGCAGAAACAGGCGAGTTCTCAGCTCCCACCGCATCACGTTGGCCCACTGGTTCATCAGAAGCGGAAGATCGCGGTAGCTCTGTACCCACTTCGCGAACATGGACATGATGACGGTCTCTGACGTGGGCCGGATCACGAAGGGTTCCTCCAGCTCCTTTCCACCCGCATGAGTCACCACGGCGAGTTCGGGCTTGAAGCCCTTGATGTGCTCCTTTTCCTTCTCGATAAAGCTCATCGGGATCAGAAGTGGAAAATATGCGTTCTCGTGCCCGGTGGCCTTGAGCATGTCATCGAGCGAGCGCTGCATGTTCTCCCACAACGCGTAACCCCACGGCCGGATCACCATGCTTCCCCGAACCGGGGAGTGGTCGGCAAGCTCGGACCGGAGGACGAGCTCATTGTACCAGGCGGAGAAGTCTTCGCTCCGCGTCGTCAGCTTCTTGTCGTCAGCCATCGTTCCCCATGTTTACCGGAGCCGAGAGATCGGCCCGAACCTGTTCAGAATCATCCCTTTGTCGCTCCCGTTGGTGAACGAGAACCCCCGGCAAGATGAAGAAGAGGAGCGAAGCCACTCCCCAGACCAGCCTGAATGATACACCCGTCGTACTCTCGAGCACCCACGCCATCAGCGCACCGGCAACGAGCGCGATGACCATGACCACGCCGAGAATCACGAACTCCAACGCGTTCAAGCGCCGGATCGCCCTATCCATCATCCTCCGCTTTTCACGCTGCTTGTCCTCCTGGTTCACTGAAGCTCCTCCAGTGGAGTCTCGCGCTCTTCTCCCGAGGCCATGTCGCGGAGCACCGCGCAGTTTCGGGATACTTCGTCAGGCCCCAGAACGATCACCGCTCGTGCCCCGGCATTCCCTGCCGCCTGAAACTGCTTTCGCACGGCTTGGTCACGCAGTCCATAGAGCACACTGGCTCCGACCTCCCGCTGAGCATGGGCAATCGAGAGCGCCAGTTCCCGGTGCTCCTCGCCGATGATCACGATGAAGTAGTCGACCTGCGGCGAGCTTTCCGGCGCGAGCCCTCGTTCACGAAGGAGCGTTCCCAGCACGACGTCCCCCATGCCGAAACCCACAGCCGGCACAGGATCTCCTCCGACCAACTCCAGCAGGTGATCGTAGCGTCCCCCTCCACAGATGGCTCGTAGCTCCCCGCGCCGGTCGAACAGTTCGAACACGATACCCGTGTAGTACGCGAGCCCGCGCACGATTCTCAAATCGAACTCGAGGTAGGGCTCCAGACCCATCGCCCGCAAAGAGGCGGCATAGGTTTCCAACGTCTCTAGTCCGGCACCGACACCGTCGACATCTCCGAACCGGTCCTTGATCACATCGAGGCCCGGCTGGTTGAACAAATCGAGGGCAGAGCGAGCCGCCTCCTCGCCCAGGCCGGCCTCTGAACCCAGTCGGTCCAGTGAGTGATCGGGACTCGAGCGTTCCAGCTTGTCGATGATGGCGAACGCCGCCGGAAGACGACTCTCTTCCACTCCGATGGTCTTGAGGATCTCGGTCAGGAGCCGCCGGTCGGACACGCGCGCACATACGTCCTCATGGTCCAGGCCGAACTCTCGCAGTCCGTCCAATGCGACGGCAACGACCTCGACATCTGCTCCGACACCTTCCTCCCCCACGATGTCCACATTCCACTGGAAATGCTCCCGCAGGCGCCCCTTTTGTTGCCGCTCGTAACGGTAGAGTTGCGGGACGGAAAACCAGCGTATCGGTTTCGCCATGGACCGGTGCCGCTCGCTGAGGATCCTCGCCAGCGAGGGGGTCATTTCTGGTCTGAGGGCAACCTCACGGTCACCCTTGTCCCGGAAGTTGTACAGCTGGCCCACGATCTCCTCTCCGCTCTTCTGCACATAGAGGCCGAGGGGCTCCAAGGGTGGGCCGTCGTATTCCCTGAATCCGTAGCGGCCAGCCACGCGGCGCCATCCGTCCAGGATATGCTCGCGAAGGTGGAGATCCTCCGGAACGAAGTCACGGAATCCCGGAAGGCGCGCAAAGCTAGGTTTCGACATGCGGGCGAATCTAAACGGAGCGTTCAGAAAGTACAGTGGGCAATCAGGATCGCCGCGCAGGCGCGTCCATATCGAGGAAGGGTGCAAGGCCGAGATCCCGCAGCGCGTCGCCCACCGTATGGGTGGACCCCGTCACGACGATCGTGCCTGAGCCCGCGAGATCTCTTACTCGGGCCAACGCCTTTTCGAAGTCTAGACAAATTTCCGCCACCGGCGACGCGGCCTCTCGAGCGGCCTTGGCGGGATCCCACCGCCTCTTGAGTGGTGCCGAGGGCGTCTGAGTCAGAACGACGTGGTCCGCTTCCCGGAAGAGTGGAGGAAGCATCGAACGCCAATCCTTGTCACCTAGGACGGCGGTGAGCAGAACAACCGGCCTGGGAAGATCGAGACGTTCGAGCACCGACGCCAGCGCCTGGGCACCCGCAGTATTGTGGGCGATGTCGAAGATCCACGTCTGGCCCCCGAAGTGCTCTACTTGAGCGCGTCCTGGCCAGCGGACGTCCGCGATCCCCTCCAGAAGGTCTTCCCTGGAGGGTAGGAGCGGCGGCGGCAGTTGTTCCAGCATAGTGACCGATAGGGCACCGTTGATGGCCTGGTGCTCCCCGACCAGCCGAGTTCGAACCCGCAGGACGCCCCAGGTAGCGGTGGCAATCGTAAACGTCGTATGGTCCTCCTGAATCTCCACGTCGAGAGACTCCGAGTCGGGCCTGACACTGATGAAGGGAGCGCCGACCTGAACGCAGGTGGCCTCAAGGAGGCCGAGGATCTCGTCGTCGTTCTCAGCCGTGATGAGTGGCACACCCGGCTTGATGATTCCGGCCTTCTCACGGGCGATCTCGGGCAATGTCTCGCCGAGGTATTCCGAATGGTCCTGAGCGATGTTCGTGATCGTCGTCAACAAGGGATCGATCACATTAGTCGCGTCGAGCCGCCCGCCCAGGCCAACCTCGATCACGGCCACCTCGACGGCTCGTCTCTGGAAATAGTGGAAGGCCAAACCTGTAGCCGCCTCGAAGAACGTCAGTTCGTGGCGAGCAATTTCCGAACGGAGCTCGAGCACCAGGGCCCGCAACTCATTGTCCGTGATCGGCACACCGTCTACCTGAAAGCGCTCCCGAAAGGCACACAGGTGAGGAGAGGTATAGAGTCCGACCGAATGATTCCCGCGACTCAGCACCGTGGACACCATCGACCCCACCGACCCCTTGCCATTCGTCCCGCCCACGTGGATGGACCGGTACGAGCGATGGGGATCCCCCGTAGCACCAAGGAACGCCTCAATCCTCTCCAGTCCCCAGTGGACGCCGTGGGCCAGCCGGGGGAAGAGCTCCTCCAGCAACGGGTCCCCGACCACACTTTCAAATTGACTCAGGGAAGACCCCGCAGAGTCACCGGGAGACCAGCCGGACACCTCTGTCAGCCAACCATGTGGCGTAGAATAACCGCCAGAGTCTCTTTGAGCTCTCGGCGGTCCACCACACGGTCGATCATTCCGTGGGCGAGCAGGAACTCAGAGCGCTGGAAGCCCTCTGGAAGTTCTTGGCGAATGGTTTCACTGATGACGCGCGGGCCTGCGAATCCAATGAGCGCCCCGGGCTCAGCGAGATTGACGTCCCCCAACATGCCGAAGGAGGCCGTGACTCCGCCCGTCGTCGGGTCCGTGAGGACGGCGATGTACGGTAGAGCAGCTTCGTGGAGCCGTGCGAGCAGCGAGGAGACCTTGGCCAACTGCATCAGGGAATGGATCCCTTCCTGCATGCGCGCGCCTCCAGAAGCGGAAACGACGATGAGTGGCTCCTTGCGCCTCAAGGCCGCTCTCGCGGCTCGAGTGATTTTCTCTCCGACGACCGACCCCATAGAGCCACCGACGAATCGAAAGTCCATCACCACCAGAACGACCCCGAGACCCTCGAGAGTGCCCGTCCCCGCAAGAGCTGCCTCTTTGCGGCCGACCTTCTTCTCGGCAGCCGCGAGGCGGTCCTGATACGCCTCCAGGTCCCGGAACTCGAGGGGATCTCGACTGCGCATGCCCTCGTCCATCTCCTCGAACGTGCCCTCGTCTAGGAGAATCTCCACGTAGCGGTCTGCAGTAACGCGAAAATGATGCCCGCAGGAGGGGCATACCTGGAGGTTTTGGAGGAGCTTTTCCCCGTACAGGATCTCTCCGCAACCCTCGCACTTGTCGAAGACGTCGGACGGTACGCCCCTTCTATCCTGCGACCGTAGAGGCTGTTTGTCCTTACGAAACCACGCCATTCAATCCTCTTGGGTAACCCGGGTCGCCATCGCAACCGCGACCCAGCACATGAGCAGGAAGGTCCCGCCATAGCTGACGAAGGGAAGAGGAATGCCTGTCACCGGAACCATGCCAACCGTCATGCCGACGTTCACGAAGATGTGCACGAGCCAGGCGCCGAAGATACCGAAAATCACAAGGCCTGCAAACGGATCCGCCGCCGCCTCGGCCATCCTGACCAATCGGTAGAGGATGAACGCAAAGAGCGCCAAGGCAAAACCGGTCCCCAGAAATCCGAGTTCTTCGCCGATGACCGAAAATATGAAATCCGTGTGCTGCTCCGGAAGAAAGTCGAACGCCTTCTGCGTTCCCTCTGTGAAGCCCTTACCGCTCAGTCCCCCGCTGCCTATCGCCACCATCGACTGGACCAGGTGATAACCCGCACCCCGGGGATCCACGCTTGGGTCCAGAAACACAAGAATCCGATTCTGTTGGTACTCGGCAAGAGAATTCCAGAGGGGAGCAGACACCGTCCCCACGGCCAGGTTTGCCAGGATGACCGAAAGGGACTCGACAGGAAAGAGTCGATACCGAAACAGATATAGAGACCCGATGAGGACGAGGAAGAATCCAGCCCAGATCATCGCGTTGTAGCTCAACACGAGAGATATGCCCGGACTCAATAGAAGTATCAGGAATCCGATCGGCGCTCCGGCCCAGAAAAGGGCGGCGAAGAGAATCCCGACGAACGCCAGCACCGTGCCGAGGTCCGGCTGAAGTATGACAAGCCCGAGAGGGAGCCCGACAATCGCCGCAGGAGTGACCAGGGCCCGAAGCGTCGTAGGATCCTCTTGACGACTCGCCAGATACCTCGCGAGAGCCAAGATCGTGGCCAACTTAGCCAGCTCCGCCGGCTGAAGTTGGATGAAACCCAAATCGAGGAAGCTCTTCACGCCTGCCGCCGTACCCGAACCCGTCCCGACGAAAAGCGTGATCACCAGAAGGACGACACTCACTGTGTAGGCAGGGATCGCGATCCATTCGAACCACCGAGGGCGTACCTGGCGTACGGCGCCGAAAGCCACGAGAGCCAACGCCCACCATTGCAGCTGGCGCAACCAGGCGCCCTCCGTGACAACGCTCGGGATGTTGAGCACACCCGCCGAATAGACCATGGCGATGCCGAACGCAGTCATGATCGACACCGCCAGAAACAGCTGCGGATCGCCGACCAACACTTTGAATACCCGACGAAGCATTGGGGACTCTAATTCACCCACCGAGCCCACGGCGCGGGGACACCGGCTTCCACGTGCTCCGCTAGCGTCTGGATCGTGTCGATGGGAATCCCGTACTTGCGCCGCAGATAGAAGTCCGCCGTCTTGGCCACTATGGGCGCCGCGACCGTGGAGCCGCCGCCGCCGAATTCCACGAGAGCGACGACTACGATCTCGGGTTTCCCCCCCCAGGGCCCAGCCATTCCTGCGAACCACGCATGGGTGCGCTCGGCATCCTGGGCATTCTGGCCACTACCCGACTTGCCGAGAACCTCCCAGTGCTCCAAAGACGCCCGATAATGGGCCGTACCGCCCGGTTCCGTCACTGCGCGCAGACCCACTCGGAGCTGCTCGAGACTCTCCCCGGACAAGTTGAGGCCCCACTCGTTTTCCGGGTCGGAATTTTGGATGAGATGCGGAGCGGGAGCGGACCCGTCCCTGGCCAGAGCCAAATAAAATTGCGCCATCTTCAGCGGCGTCTGAGAGTTCGGACCTTGGCCGATGGCCAGATTTAAAACCTCCCCCTCCATGGGTTGATATCCGAAGCGGCGGTCCCAGAAATCCCGGGTACCCGGAAATATTCCACGACTCTCTTGGGGCAAGTCGATCCCGCACTGCTCGCTGAAGCCGATTCGTGTTCCGGCCTCCAACATCCGGTCCAAGCCGATCCTGAGTCCGAGCTGATAGAAGTAGACGTTGCAAGAGTGGGCGATGGCCCCCGCAAGATCGAGAAAGCCATGACCCTCGGGATACCAGCAGGCACGGTATCCCCCTCCGTACTTCATTCCCCCTGTGCATGGGATGGGCATTTCCTCGTGCGGTCCCACGACCCCGAGGTCTAACGCGATCCCCGCAGCCGCGAGCTTCCATGTGGATGCAGGCGGATAGAGTCCCATTACGGTCCGGTTGAGAAGGGGCTTTTGGGGATCCAACTCGAGCGATCCCCATTCCTCTTCGCTCAGACCCCCGACGAAGGCGTTGGGATCGAACGTCGGTGCTGAGTAAAGCGCCAGGACGCCACCGTCGGCCGGATCCAGGGCTACCACTGCCCCAGCCAGGGAGTCCGGAAAAATGCTGTGGATCCACTCCATCAACTCCAGATCGAGCGTGAGATGGATATCCCCGCCGGCCTCTCCCGGATCTTCCTCGATCCCCACGAGTGGACCCACGATCCGGCCCATCGCATCGACCTCCAGATAGCGTGTGCCTCTACGCCCCTGGAGCGTCTCTTCGTACTGCCGCTCGAGGCCCACCTTCCCCACGAGAATCCCCTGCTCATAGTCGGCGAAGCGCTCGGACGCGAGTTCCTCGGACGTGACCTCACTCACGTAGCCCAGCACGTGCGACATGGCTGCACCACCGAGGTATCGCCTCTTCGGCCGCGTTTCGATAAAGACACCGGGAAATCTCTCTCGCTGTTCTTCGAGGACGGAGATGGCTGCGAAGTCGGTGTCGATATCCACGATCAACGGCTCATGACGGCGCACACGCGCCATCAGGCTTTCGACCCGCTCGTCCGAAAGCCCCAGGTGGGGCCTCAGCGCCTCGAGGGATTGCCGCGTAGCCTCCCGGGATTCCCTAAGAACGAGAACCACATAGCCCGGCACATTGTCGACAGCCACCCGACCATTGCGATCAAAGATCGTGCCGCGGGGGGCCTCGACCGGCAACGGGCGGAGTCGATTGGACTCCGACCGGAGCATGTAATCACTCGACCGCAGCACCTGAACCCGGAAGAACTGAACGAGGAGGGATCCAAGAACCACAGCCCCGATCGCGAGCGCCCCAAGAGCTCGACGGTGTCTCCGGTGGGGATGCTGAGCTCTCATCGGACGGACTCCCATCCCAGCCCGATGACAGAAATCACTACGAGCCCGACGACGGCGGCATACGCGGCAGCGATCGGGGCCTGAACCAGTATGGCATCAACGAAAGGCTCTCTCATACGTTCCCCTACCGCTATCCAGTGAATGAGATCCCTACTCCACTTTCCGAGGACGAGATACGACGTTAAAAATACGAGCGAGTCCCCGACGAAGAGATCCCGGGTCCGAGCACCACCAGCACCCACAAGAGTGAGAGCAAGCGTATTGGCACCGAAGGCCAGCACCGAGAGCGCGTCGTCAAGCAGGCCCAAGGCAAAGCCGAGACCTGCGCCACGTCCCACCCCTACCTCTCTCGCGGCGATCAAAAGGGCGATCACCAACAGGTCAGGTGCGCGGTCTCCAATGCCCAGACTGAGATGAAGCAGGAGGTGGACAAAGACCAGCAGGCCGACGACGCCCCAAACCCGGCGGGGGGATCTCACCCGCCTGGGCCATCCGTGGGATTCTCGGGTAGGTCTTGGGCCCCACCCGCTTCGCCGTCGAGCATCATGAGCGGAACGGAGTCCTCCGCCGCCCATAAGCCCGATTGGTCGAGTCCCTCACCCCCGGACACGAGCACGAGGACGTGAGTAGCCTGTCCCGGCTCCACGAATGGCCGTAGCCAGTAGGACCGGCGCCACCCAGCCCTGGCTTCCGCCTCCTCTTCCACGGCCCCGATCGGAATCCCCCGAGGGTAGAGGCCACCGAGGCCACTCGTCACCAGGATGGTCCCCAAACTCAGCTCCTGATGAAACGGAATGCCGTCCACGAGCAGGCGCGTGTCTTCGCGAAACCGGCCTTGGGACGCCAGCACCATGCCGTAGACGGCACCGTCCAGGGTCATGGCGCTGGCACGGAACTGAGGATGGGTCCAGTCCATCCCGACTGAGCTCGTCGCTCTCGCTTCTCGCACCACCCCCAGCAGCCCCCGCCCCACCACCACAGGTGTATTCGCATGAACGCCGCGTCGTACTCCAGCATCCAGAAGAAACATGCTCTCCGACCCCGGCGTTCCCGGCCGAATGACGCCGGCGGCCACGAACTTGGAAGGAAGTCGCCGAGAAAGCTGCAGAAGATCGCGCAGGCCATCATTCTCCTCGACTAGTGTGTTCTGACTCGATATGACGGACGAGAGTGAGTCCACCTGCGCCTGCAGCATTTCGGTGTCGGCGGCATGGACCCGGGCCCGGGCCAGCGTCTCCTGTGTCATGACGAACGGCCACAGAAGGCTGCCTCGTAGGAGAGACGCCATCTCCTGCTGCGATTCATTCGGGAGATACAGCACGACCAACGAGAGGGCGAGCCACCCGAGAGCCGTCAACCCACCGCGACTCGGTTTGGGCTCTTTGACGTCGGTGTGGAAGGGCGGCATAAACTCCGTGACATCGTGAAGTGAGCAGGCCAGTCAGGACGGTCGGGCACTCCGCGCTACAAGGTCAGAACCGTCCGGTACTTCTGAAGATCGTCGAGAATTTTCCCCACACCCCGTACGACACAACTGAGCGGCTCTTCGTCCACGTGGATCGGTAGGTTGGTCTCGTGCTGGATGAGGCGGTCGAGGCCCCGTATCAGTGCGCCGCCTCCGGTCATCACGATTCCACGATCGACGATGTCGCTCGACAACTCTGGCGGAGTGATCTCGAGGGCCCGACGTACCGCCTCGACTACCGACTGGATCGGTTCCTGGATACACTCACGGATCTCCTGCGAAGTGACGTGCACCGTCTTGGGAATACCACTGACGAGGTCACGCCCCTTCACAGCCATTTCCCGCTCTTCCCCCACCTCGAAGGCGGAGCCGATCTGTATTTTGATGGCTTCCGCGGTCGGTTCTCCGATCAGGAGGTTGTAGTTCTTCCTCAGGAAGGTCACCACCGCCGCGTCGAACTCGTCGCCTCCGACGCGGATCGATGTATTGGATACGATACCCGCCAATGCGATGACGGCGATTTCAGTTGTTCCTCCGCCGATGTCGATGACCATGTTCCCGGTCGGGGTTTCTACCGGCAGGCCGACCCCGATCGCCGCCGCCATCGGCTCCGCGACCATGAAGACTTCCTTCGCACCCGCAGACATCGCGCTGGAGCGCACCGCACGACGCTCGAGCTCGGTGATCCCCGACGGGACGCCCACCACAACCCTGGGCTTGATGCGAAATACCTTCTTCGCTGTCACCTGCTTGAGGAAATGGCGAAGCATCAGCTCGGTGACGTCGACATCCGCGATCACGCCGTCCTTCAGCGGCCGAACCGCCTCGATGGCCTCCGGCGTCCGGCCGAGCATGCGCTTGGCTTCGAGACCGATGGCCATGACGCGACCGGAAGCCTTCTCGACAGCCACGACCGAGGGCTCGTTCAGCACGATGCCTTCACCCTTCACGTAGACGAGTGTATTGGCCGTCCCCAGATCCACGGCAATATCGTTCACGGGGAGTAGACGGCCCGTCTCCAACCACTGCTTGAAGTTCAGGATTACGAGGATTCCTTTTGGTGGTTACATCTCGGAGGCGTCACAGTAACCTATTTCAAGATGCTTGTGTCTGATGTGGCGTCAAGTCATTGTCAATCTGTCAGTTGCAGCGTCTGGCACATATCCCTCAGTCCAGGCCGGTGCTCCCGAAGCCGTCTTCACCTCTCTCGGTCGCACTCAGCTCCGACACTTCGACCACATCCGGCGTCAAAAATCGCTGAAAAACGAGCTGAGCGATGCGATCGCCTCGGGGAATCACAACGCTCTTCGCCCCTCCGTTCTTCAAGATAATACAGAGTTCCCCGCGGTAGTCAGGATCAATCGTACCGGGACTGTTGGCCAGCGTGATTCCATGTCTGAGCGCGAGGCCGGAGCGAGGCCTCACCTGGCACTCCATGCCCTCTGGCAACTCCATTACGAGCCCGGTCGAGACGAGGCGGATCTCCTGTGGCTCGAGGACGAAGTCCTCTTCAGCCGAGCGCACGTCATACCCTGCAGCATGATCCGTAGCGCGCGACGGAAGCGGAAGATCCACGTTGTTCGGCAGCCGCCGCAGGCGGACCTGATCAGCCATCGATTTCAGGCCTGCGGTGCTGCATGCAAGAAATCATTCACGTCGACCGATGGGAGCCCAAACACATCCGCGACCGCGGGATAGGTCACGTGGCCATCCACGATGTTCACGCCTAGGGCGAGCGCCGGATCGTCGAGGCAGGCCGCCTGCCAGCCCTTGGTCGCAAGTGTCAGGGCGTAGGGAAGCGTCGCGTTGGTGAGGGCCAACGTGCTGGTCCTCGGGACACCACCTGGCATGTTTGCCACACCGTAATGAACGACCCCGTGTACGATGTAGATTGGGTCGCTGTGAGTCGTCGGCCGGATGGTCTCCACGCACCCCCCCTGGTCCACCGCCACGTCGACGATTACCGAGCCCGGCTTCATCGTCTTGACGTCGTCCTCAACCACGAGACTCGGCGCCTTGGCGCCCGGAAGTAGGACCGCACCAATGACGAGATCCGCGTCTTGGATCTGCTTCCGGACCGCATAACGGGTGGAGTAGAGGAGATTGACGTTCGCGGGCATGATGCCTTGCAACTGTCGTAACCGGGGAAGCGAAACATCGAGGATGGCTACTCTAGCGCCCAGACCCGCCGCCGTCATCGCCGCGTGCGTCCCGACGACCCCGCCGCCGAGGACGACTGCTTTGCCGGGAAGCACTCCCGGAACTCCACCCAACAGGACCCCTGCTCCACCGGAATGACGTTCCAGATACTTGGCTCCCTCCTGCACCGCCATTCGTCCGGCTACCTCACTCATCGGGGTCAAGAGCGGCAGCTCCCGACTCGGGAGTTCGACGGTTTCGTACGCGATCGCCACCGCCTTCGAGTCCAACAAAGCCTGGGTCAACTCCCGCGAAGAGGCAAAGTGGAAGTACGTGAACAACACCTGCCCCTCCCGCATCCCTCGCCACTCCGACTCGATAGGCTCCTTGACCTTCATGATCATCTCGGCCTGCGTCCATACATCGTCGGCTGCGGAAACGATCTCCGCCCCGGCTGCCGAATAGAAATCGTCGGTGAAACCGCTACCCTTGCCCGCACCGGCCTCGATGAGCACTCGGTGACCCGCCTGAGCAAAGGCCTCAGCTCCAGCCGGGGTCAGCGCCACGCGGTACTCCTCCGGCTTAATCTCCTTCGGCACTCCAATCAGCATTTTAATCAGGGGGTAGAGGCAGAAATAAGGCCGTTCATGGACCCAGACTCAGCACGTACTGATCTTCAGGGCTAAAGTATCGCTTACAGGCGCTCGTGACCTGTTCCATAGTCACTGATTCGATTCGGCCCAGTGAGTCATCGAGACTCCGGTAGGGTTCTCCTCGAAGAGCGAATCCCATGGCTCGAAGAAGTCGCGCCGGCGTCGACTCCATCGCAAGCACGAGTTGTCCACTCGCCTGGCTCTTGGCCTGGTCGAGCTCCTGCTGGGAGAGTGAGCTCTCGCAAAGGCTTCGGTATTCGGAGAGTATCTTCTCCAGCGTTCGGTCCGCGGTCTCGGGCCTCGTCCCCACGTATACGCCAGCGCTCCCGGCTCGGCTATAGAACGTTTGGAAGGAGAAGATGGCATAGGCCAACCCCAACTCCTCTCGGATCTTCTGGAAGAGTCGAGAGCTCATCCCACCACCGAAGGCTCCTGAAATCAGCCCGAGCACGACCCGTATGGGGTCGGCGTAGGCCGGCGTGGCCCGGCCCAAAACCAGATGCGTCTGAGTCGTGCTCCGCGGCACCGCATCGTGCCCCACCCGGGTTCCGTTCGGAACCTCCACATCGGGAACGGGGAGCCCCGCCGGGGCATCGCCGAAAAGGGCCGTTACACTATCGACGATGTGGTCATGTTCGATATTTCCGGCACATCCGACGAGGATGTTTCGGCCCCCGTACCGCTCTTCGTGAACCCTCCTCAAGTCGCCCACCTCGAAGGAGTTCACGGTGTCACGGGTTCCCAGAATGGGGCGCCCGTATCCGTGGCCCTTCCAAAACCGTGACCCGTGCAGATCGAAGACCAAGTCATCCGGAGTGTCCTCGACGCCCGCGATCTCCTCAAGCACGACATGTCGCTCCAGCTCGAGGTCATCAGCCTCGAGACGAGGATGGAGCACCAGATCCGCCAGCACGTCCAGGGCGATCCCCAGGTGCTCGTCCAGAACCAGGGCCTGGTAAGTCGTGTACTCACGAGTCGTATAGGCGTCGAGAGAGCCACCCAACGACTCGAGCGAAAGAGCGATTTCGCGGGCACTTCGCCGTTCGGTTCCCTTGAAGACGAGATGCTCGAGAAAGTGGCTTACACCGCCGAGCTCCTTCGGCTCATGGGCGGAACCTTGCCGCACCCAGACACCCACGGCCGCCGACCGCACACCGGGAACCCGCTCGGTGACAACACGAACGCCGTTGTCCAGTGACGACTCACGCATCGATCCGATGCACTCTTTGACCTAGGCTGAGGCTGGCGCGAAGCGGCAGTCCATCCGGCGGTCCCTCCCCTCGTTGGACGCGGTTGATCGAAGGAGAAGGCCCCGTCAGGTCTGCGCCTCCGCCGTGCGGCTCTCGTCCGAGGAGTCGGAGTCCTTCGTTCCAGTTGCCGCATCGTCGGCGAGCGCAGCCTTACGAGAAAGGCGAAGGCGGCCTTTCTCGTCGATGGAGAGGAGCTTCACACGTGTGATGTCTCCCCTGTTTAGGACGTCCTCCGTTTTCTCGACTCTCCCTTCGGCGAGCTCAGAGATATGACACAAGCCCTCGACACCGGGAACGATCTCCACAAAAGCTCCAAAGGACGTCGTATTCTTGACGGGTCCTTCGTAGATCCTCCCGATCTCAGGCTCTTGGACGATCGCCTCGATCATCTCCCTGGCGCGTGCCCCCGCTTCACCCGAAACGGCCGCGATCTTTACGAGTCCGGAATCATTGATGTCGATCTTGGCGCCGGACTCCTCCTGGATGGCGCGGATCGTCTTACCCTTGGGTCCAATGATATCACCGATCTTGGAGGGATTGATCTGGATGCTCACGATCCGGGGCGCATACTGCGAGAGATCACTTCTCGGCTCCGCAAGCACCTGGTCCATGTGGTCGAGGATGTGCATCCGGGCCTTATGGGCTCGGTTGAGTGCCTCCTCGAGGATCTCATGCGTCAGGCCCTTGATCTTGATGTCCATCTGAATGGCCGTGACGCCGTCCCTCGTGCCCGCGATCTTGAAGTCCATGTCGCCGAGAGCGTCCTCGAGCCCGAGGATGTCCGTCAGTATCGCGACGTCATCCCCCTCTTTTATCAGCCCCATGGCGACTCCGGCGCACGCAGACTTCATCGGCACGCCGGTATCCATCAGCGATAAGGAGGCCCCGCATACCGACGCCATCGATGACGAGCCGTTCGATTCCAAGATGTCCGACACGATACGAATCGTATACGGAAAGTCATCGTAGGTAGGTAGGAGTGGTCGAATCGCCCGTTCGGCCAGCGCCCCGTGGCCCTGCTCCCGCCTCGACGTGCCGCGGTACGGGCGCGCCTCTCCCACCGAGAACGGTGGGAAATTGTAGTGCAACATGAACGACTTGGTGACCTCTTCGGCGCTGTCGATCGTATCGATGCGCTGCTCGTCACGCGACGTACCGAGCGTCGTGGCTACCAACGCCTGAGTTTGGCCACGCGTAAAGAGGGCAGAGCCGTGCGTACGGGGCAGGACGCCCACTTCGGAGGTAATCGGCCGGACCTCTTCGAGGCCGCGCCCGTCCGCGCGTTCTCCATGATCAAGAATTCGGCGCCGCATGGATCGCTTTTCGATCGTACGGAGCACTTCCTTGACGGTTTTCGATTCATCTCGGTACGACTCGTCTTCCTCCACGAGCCGGTCAATCACGTCCTCCGCAACGGCGGCCATCGCCTGACTCCGCTCGGTCTTATCCGGCAGCGTCAACGCTTCCTGGATGCGACTTTCGGCCATCTTGTTGATCTTCGCAGCGAGTTCCTGATCGGGCTCGATCGGCGACCAATCCATGTCAGGGACGGTATGGCCTTCGAGCAGCTCCTTCTGCAGCTCGATGAGCTCTTTGACGCCTTCATGAGCCGTCTTTAGCCCCTCCAAGAGCTCGACCTCAGGCACCTCTATGGCGCCACCCTCTACCATGAGAATGGCATCCTCCGTTCCGGCAACGACGATGTCCACATCGGAGTACTCGAGCTGCTGAAAGGTCGGATTCAGCAACCAGGTGCCCTTGATGCGACCGACGCGTACCGTAGCCACCAACGTGTTGAACGGGATCTTGGACATGTTCAGCGCAACCGAAGCCCCGAGCATGGCGAGCACGTCGGCCGCGTTCTCCTGGTCCGTGCTCAGCACGAAGCAAGCGACCTGTGTCTCGTTTTGGAATCCCGCCGGAAAAAGCGGCCGGATGGGACGGTCCGTCAGGCGACACGACAAGATGGCGTTTTCGCTCGGGCGTCCCTCACGCTTGAAGAAGCCACCAGGGATCTTCCCCGCGGCATAGCTCTTCTCCTGAAACTCGATCGTCAGGGGGAAAAACGGGAGGTGGCTCGGGTGATCTTGTACCGTAGCCGCTACGAGCACGACCGTATCGCCGTACTGTACGAGGCATGAGCCCTGTGCGAGCCGGGCCATGCGCCCGAACTCGACACTCAACGTGCGCCCGGCAAACTGGCGTTCAATTCTTTGAATCATTAATTTTTTTCTCTGCTAAAACGGGGACGGGAACATCCCATCACACCCTAAGGATCCCGTCGGGGCATTCCCGATCGGGTCTTTCCAGCAGGTGTCAAAGAGAAGATCGACCGCCGCAAACGGGGGCGCGGAGTGCCCTCACGGATGCAGCCATTTGGTTGGGCCGATTTCCCGGCTCCTGCTGTCTAACTTGACCGCGGCGCCCCGCTTCGAGGGGACGGCGCTTCATGTCCACCACCGATCAGTGGCGGAGTCCTAGATCCGCGATAAGCCCGCGGTATCGCTCGACGTCCGTGCGTTTCAGATACTCCAATAGGCGACGACGGCGTCCAACCATTTTCAGGAGGCCCCGACGACTGTGGTGATCCTTCTTTTGTGCGTCAAAATGTGTTCGGAGGTCGTCGATGCGAGCCGTGAGGATGGCAATCTGAACGGGAGAACTCCCGACGTCGCTGTCGTGGAGTCGGTGCTTCTCAATAATCTCTGCTCTATTAATCGTCATCTGTTCTTTCGCCTCCACAGGAGTCTACGCTACAAGGGAAGCCCACTACACCCAGGCACGAATAGCCGTTTAAGCTACTGAAAAGGAGAGATCGGAACAACCGGGGCGTGGGCCGCTCAGTCGTGACACATCGTCAATCTCGTAAGAGGGCCTCGCGCGCTCGGTCCACATCCTCCCTAATCTGATCGATCAACGCTTCACTGGACTCGAACGGCCTGATTTCGCGCAGGTAGCTCACGAAGTCCACGCGTACCTCCTCGCCGTAAACATCCTCGTGAAAGTCCAGAAGGTGAAGCTCGATGGTGGGGGGAGATCCACGAAACGTCGGCCGAGGGCCTAGATGCAATGCCCCGTCATAGGTCCCTGAGCGGAGGACCCCCCGTACCGCATAGATACCGGGCGGCGGAATCAGCTTGTTGCCCCCTCCCCCACCTCTCACCTCGAGGTTCGCTGTCGGGAACCCCAATGCCCTGCCACGCTGGTCTCCACGAACGACCAGTCCTCGGAGTGAGTAGGGGCGCCCCAAACCTCTTCTTGCCGACTCCATGTCTCCGCGCAGCAATGCCTCGCGAATGCGGGTGGATGAAATCGGCGCGTTTTTCTCTCCCACGGGCCCCACTACGTCCACATCGAAGTCGAGCTCACGCCCCAACGCCCTCAAGGTTTCTACGTCACCCGCCCGACCCCGCCCGAAGTGGTGGTCATATCCCACTACCAGCTCACGCAAACCAATCCTCCCCACCAGGATCTCTTCCACAAAACGACGGGGCGTATACCGTGCCAGCACCGGGGTAAAGGACAGAAATACGGCGTAGTCCAGCCCGGACTCCGCCAGGATCTCCTTCTTTTCGAGGGGCGTGGTGAGCATGGGGGGAGCCAATTCCGGCCGTACGATCGTCAGCGGGTGCGGGTGGAACGTGACCAACACGCTCCGGCGATCGCTCGCTTCGGCTCGGCGTCGGATCTCCGCGAGAACCTCCCAGTGGCCACGGTGGACCCCGTCGAACGTACCGATGGTCACGACCGTACCGCGGTTGTCGTCCGGAAGGCCGCGTGGAAGCGTCAGATCAACCGCGTACTCCCTCATGACGCCGGGAGTCCCACAAGAACTTTTCTGGGAGCCAGACGCTCGTCTCTCACCTCTCCTATTCCGACCAGACCCATGTCGTCCAGGACCGCGATGGGCGGTCCGGCCTCCAGGTCCGCCTCGGGCAACGAAACCGACTCACCATATCGGAACCGACGGGCGGATTCTCCCGGCACTCGGACCGCTCGGAGATGACCGACGGCTTCGACAGGGTCGAGCCACTGGGCCGGGGTAGGCACGTAGCCCTCCCGAAGGTCGCCCCCCGGCATCGCGTGCTCCACTGTGATGTTTCCCACCGACAGCCGACGGAGACCCGTGAGGTGAGCCCCGACCCCCAATCGTTCACCGAGATCCCGTGCCAACGCCCTGATGTAGGTGCCACCCGAGCACGCCACTTCGAAGGTGACCTCCGGTGGATTGAACTCCGTGACTTGAATCCGGGAGATCTCCACGTCCACAGGGGCGAGGTCGACCACTTCCCCCCGGCGCGCTTTCTTGTACATGGGCTCCCCGTCGATTTTCTTAGCGGAGAACTGAGGAGGTACCTGTTGTATTTGACCCAAGAATCGCGATAGCTCCTCCTCGACCTCGGCACGGGCAGGCATCCTCCGCGAAGAGCCTGTCTCCACGGCTTGGCCTCGTGCATCATCGGTATCCGTACTGACTCCCAAGAGCGCACGCGCCGAATAGACTTTGGGAAGCCCGGAGACGTACTCCGACAATCGTGTCGCCGGGCCTATCAGGAGGATCAGAAGCCCGGAGGCAAACGGATCCAGCGTCCCTGTGTGCCCGATCCGCCGAACACCCACGGATCTCCGAGCCCACGTTACGATATCGTGAGAGGTCGGCCCTGCGGGTTTATCCACGGCAAGAGCGGCGCCCCGCTCCGGAACGTTTCCGACCTCAGTCGTCACTCTCCTCCGTCCCGGTTGCAGAACTACTCGACTCGCTCTCTTTGGCGCGACCGATCTCCTGCAGAATTTCTTCGACTCGGTTCGCCTGGGCGAGCATCTGGTCCTCGACAAATCGCAACTCCGGCACGCGGCGGATGCTCAACGATCCCCCCAACACCCGTCGGATAAAGCTCGAGGCCGCCTCGAGTCCCTTGAGGGCCTCCGCACGGTCTTTGTCGTCACCCGGAACACTCACGTAGACCCGAGCGAGCCAGAGATCGGACGTCACTTCTACAGCTGTGACCGTCACGTCACCGACCCTGGGATCACGGACGTCGCGGCGGAGAATTTCGGCGATCTCTCGCCGGAACTGCTCATTCAGACGGACAAGGCGTCGATTCGGCATGTCTACGCTGAAGCATCAGAAGAACTCTCTCTTGCTCGAGAGAATCACAACTCGGGATTCCCCTTCGAGCATCCGGTCCACTTTGGAAAGAACAGACTCCGCGTACCTTCCGTCGCTCGCCACGAGCGCGACGCTGAGTTCGGCTCGACTCCAGGCGTCCTGATAGGCGGTTTCGGCAACGGATACGTTGAACCGCTTGCGAAGGCGATCCTTGAGCGACTTGACGACCCTCCGCTTGTCCTTGAGCGAGAGACACTCCGGCAAAGAGAGGTCCCATGAGCACCCCGCGACGAGCACGTCGTCCTCCCCGTTTCGACGGAAGCTCGAGTCTAGTTCGCAGCCCCAGCAAGCGTCCTCGCCACTTCCTCGACCTTGTAGCACTCGATCACATCGCCAACCTTGATGTCGTTGAAGTTGGCGATTCCGATACCGCACTCGAAGCCTTCCCGGACTTCCTTGGCATCGTCCTTGAAGCGCTTCAGCGATGACAACTCACCTTCGTACGTGACGATACCCTCTCGGACGAGACGGGCCATGGCCTTCCGGTCGATCACTCCGTCGATGACCTGGCACCCGCCAATGGTCCCGACCTTGCTGATCCTGAATACCTCCCGAACCTCGGCGGACCCGAGGACCTCTTCTCTGCGTTCAGGTGTCAACATCCCTTCCAGAGCCGCCCGAATCTCGTCCACGCCTTCATAGATGACATCGTAGATACGGATGTCGACCCCAGTCCTCTCAGCCTGTTTACGCGCACTGGTGACGGGTCGGACCCGAAAGCCGATGATCACGGCGCCGGATGTCGAGGCGAGGAGCACGTCCTCCTCATTGATCGCGCCTACCGCCCGGTGGACGATCTGAACCTTGACCTCGTCAGTCCCCAGGTGTTCCAGGGCATCAGAGAAAGCCTGCACAGATCCGTCCACGTCCGCCTTGATGATGAGCGGCAACGTATCCGCCCTCCCCTCCGCGAGCAGGCCAGAAAAGTCGCCGAGCTTCACGCCGCGTTCCTTGATTCGGAGCTGCTTCTCCCGATCCAAGCGCATGCGACTCTGAGCGACTTCGCTTGCCTTGTCGGCGGCCATGACCTGGAACGTATCCCCACCCTGAGGGACCCCCGACGTTCCAAGAATCTGGGTCGGAATCCCGGGTCCGGCTTCCTTCAGGGCGCTGCCTCTCTCGTCCAGCATGGCTCGTACTCGTCCTTCGTAACGGCCCACCACGAAGGCGTCTCCCACACGCAGGGTACCTCTTTCCACCAGCACAGACACGACCGGCCCCTTCCCGACATCGAGCTGAGCCTCAATGACCGTGCCGACTGCCTCGCGATTGGGATTTGCCAGCAGCTCCAACAACTCCGCCTGGAGGAGAACTTTTTCGAGCAGGTCCTCGACTCCCTCGCCCGTCTTCGCGGAGATGTCAGCGCTCAAGACATCGCCACCGAAGTCCTCGACCTGGACATCCTGCTGAAGCAGCTCCTGTTTTACCTTGGCGGCGTCAGCCGTCGGGAGATCACACTTATTCACCGCCACGACGATCGGGACATTTGCGTTTCGAGCGTGACTGATCGCTTCCTTAGTCTGCGGCATCACCGAGTCGTCAGCGGCGACCACCAGAACCACGAGATCGGTCACTTCCGCTCCTCGCGCTCGCATGGCGGTGAACGCCGAGTGACCCGGAGTATCCAGGAACGTGATCATCCGGCCATCAGGCAACTCGACGTGATAGGCACCGATGTGCTGGGTAATTCCGCCCGATTCTCCCGCAACCACGTTCGAGCTTCGGATGAAGTCCAGCAGAAGCGTCTTTCCGTGATCGACGTGTCCCATCACGGTCACGATGGGCGGCCGCGGTACCATATCCTCTGGTGCATCCTCCTCGACCTCACTCTCGTCGTGGGCACCGTATTCCTCTTCACGGATCGCCGTGAATCCGAATTCGTCGAGAAGAAGCTCGATGTGATCGAAATCCAAGCGCTGGTTGATCGTGGCCATGAGGCCGAGGTTCTTGAACGCCGATCCGATGAGCTCCGTCGAGGACACGTGGACTAGATCAGATAGCTCGGATACGGTGAGGAATTCGTTCACACGAACGGTCGTGCGCTCCCGCTCCTGCTCTTCACGTTCCTCCTCCTCCGCAGCCTCACGATCCTCCTTCGACGGCTGGGACCCTTTCCGGCGGCGCTTCTTGCCCCCTCCCTTGAGCTCCGCCATCACCCGCTGGACGTTCTCTTTGACGGCACTCTGGTCCACCCGCTGCCGCTTCTTCCCTTTTCGTTTCTGCCGGAGGTTACGTTGGCCGTCAGCCGTATAGCCTTCGGCCTGCACACGGACTTGACCGACCCCAGGAGCAGTAGAAGTAGGCTTCGGTCGGCGAATCACGCGGGCGGGGCCCTCCGGGGCGGTTTGACGGACAGGCTCCGGTGGTGGAGCCGAAGGCGAAGCGGGTTCCGGGGCCACCTCGGCTACGGGCTCGGCTACGGGCTCACTCTCCACTTCTTCGATCGAGACCTCTTCGGTCGAGACGGCCTCGAGGACCGGCACTTCCTCCGCGGGCGTCTCGTCGGCGAGCTCTGCCGCTTCCCCGGCGACAACGTCGGTCGGTTCTGCCAACTCCGCCTCCACTTCCGACCCGGCCTTCTCTACCGCGTCCCCTTCGACCGCACCGTCGGCCATCACTTCGACAACCACTTCCGCGTCCTCTACTTCTATTTCTACCTCTGGCTCTGGCTCTGGAACGGCTGAATGCTGGCGACGGCGGCGTTTGCCGGCACTGGGCTTGGCTTCTTCCATAACCGCTTCGATGGCTGCAGCATTGTCCTTCCGCCCACCCCGTCGTTCACGTTCGAGTCGCGCGAGAATGAGAGATACGTCGCCCTCACTCATGGGTGCCTCATCACTAGAGACAGAGATTCGGAGCATCCTCAGGAGGTTGACCAACACCTCTGACGAAACTCCGAGATCTTTAGCTAACTCTATGACCCGCATGCGCTTCAAGTGCCTCCACTTCTCTGAACGACTGCCGATCTCGAATCAGGTTGTATCTGAGTGAACAGGCGACGCGCGAAGCCCTTGTCTGTAACCGCCACCGCGGACACGGGAGCAGTCCCGACGGCTTTCCCGAGCTCCAAGCGCGTGCCGAGAGTGGCATTTGGCGTGGCTCGATGACTCAATAATTTCTTCACTTTATTCTGCTGTCCCGCCGCGGCGTCTCTTGCAAGCAAGACCAGGTAAGCGCGCCCGTCCATAACGGCACGACGGGTCGACTCGGTCCCATGCTCGAGCATACCGGCCCGCTTTGCGAGGCCCAAGAGGGCGAAGGGACTACCCACTGGCTTCGTCCTCGGCGTTTCCCGAGTCTCTCTCGTCCTCGGTGGCCGAATCCCCCTCGGGCTCCATCGCTTCCGCTGTCGCCGCCGAAGCCAAACTCTCCTCGATCGCTTCCTCTGATGGGTCATCCGCCGCCGGACCCGCTTCTGGGTCGGTCCCGGCTGAGGCCTGCTCGACCTGGGCTTCTTCCAAATCAGCCGGATCGGCTACAACCGTCAGCTCGTCGATCAGGGCCACGAGCTGGTCGGCCTCCTCCTCGCCCAGCCCATCGATGGCGAGGAACGAAGCTCGGTCAAAGTCAATGATCTGGAGAAACGTATTGTAGCCGGCAACATGCAGAGCAGCGAGCATCTCCTCACCGAGATTGAGCTCAGAGAGGGAGAAGTCGGATGTTTCATAGGCATCGTCAGCAGACTCTCGCTTGAAGAGCGACAAGTCGGCGCCGAGCTCGAGCCACTCCCTCGAGCCGTACAAGTCGATTTGCCACCCGATCAGCTGAGAAGCGAGTCGTACGTTCTGTCCGTTACGGCCGATCGCGAGCGAGAGCTGATCCTCATCGACGATGGCGGTGATCACCCGGCGATCAGGATCACCCAACACCTTGGACACTTTCGCCGGTGCGAGCGAGCGTCGAGCGAATACCTCGGGCTCGGCATGCCACGGTACGATATCGATGCGTTCGCCACCCAACTCTTGGACCACGGCCTGGACTCTTGAACCACGCAGGCCCACACAAGCACCGACAGGATCGATGGATTCATCACGACTGTAGACCGCGATCTTCGTCCTCCCACCGACCTCCCTGGCGATCTCCTTGATCTCGACAATACCCTGATGGATCTCGGGAACTTCGAGATGGAATAGAGCACCGACGAAGACCGGTGCTCCTCTCGACAACACAAGACGAGGGCCCTTGGGCGTTTCCTCCAGCTTCTTGAGCACGCACCGGATGGGGTCACCCTGTCGGAATCTCTCCCTGGGATTTTGTTCCTTCCAGGGAATGATCGCATCGGCTTCGGGGGAAAGATTCAGCATGACCACGATCTTGCCACGCTCGACCTGCTGGACTTCCCCGGAAAGAAGCTCTCCGATCCGATCCGCGTACTCGTCTCGAATTCGGTCACGCTCGTTCTCCCGCATACGCTGGACGATCCGTTGCTTTACGGCCATCACGGCATTGCGGCCGAAGTCAGCGAAGTCCACTGGGATCTCCATGACGTCACCCACTTCGAATCCGTCGTCGTCCCAGCGGGCCTCCTCTATGCTGATCTCGGAAGAGGGATCTTCCACATCCTCGACCACACGACGAAGCACGACGATATCGAATCCACCAGAGGCTTCGTCGATATTGATCTCCGCCTGGACGTTAGGCCCATGAATTCGCGTAAGCCCAGCCATGATCCCGTCTTTGAGGAGGTCGAGAACCTCGTCGGGGGTCAAGCCTTTGGTCGCCGCGATATCTTCAAAAGCTGCGATGATTTGGCCAGCGTCACTCATTTTATCCTCTATCGCTCTCTATCGCTCAGCACCTATTTCCACTCGAACACGAGGTGGGCGCCCTTGATCTCGGCCAAGGGAACCTTCACCTCCGTGCCATCTCCGAGCTTGAGCCGAGCCGCTGGCTCCGGCTCCGGCTCTAGGCCCAATAAATCCGCTTCCAGCCGTGAAGAACGCTCGGCTAGGACGTCATATCCCTCTACGATCACGGGTTTCCCCGCAAACCGCTCCCAGTCCCTTTCTCGCGTCAGAGGCCTTTCCACACCCGGCGAAGACACCTCCAACACATATCGCTCCGCGAGATCGTCCAACTCATCTAGCCAACCCTCGAGCGCACGACTCACCTGAGCACAGTCTCCGACGGTCACCCCACACCCGACCGCCTCAACCCGATCCATCCGAATCCGAATCACCGGACGGTTGCGTCCACCGGCCCATTCAATCGCCACGAGTTCGAAGCCCAACTCGAAAAGCTGTTTGTCGACCTCTCGCTCGATCTCTGCCCTCAAAGGAGCCATATCGCACCCACCGGGAGACTCACGAACACGCAAACCTCCGAGAACAAAAAAGCGGGGGCGAACAACTCCCCCACTTCACAAAACGGCCGTACGACGCGCGGCCCGAACGAAGTGAAATGTAACGCAATGTCGTTATCTTTCAAGGCTTTGGCGGCCCTAGGCCGGCAAGCGTCAGTCGGTCACTCGTCCTCCCCTAGCTCTTCAACCGGGCCACCCGCATCGCTGGACGTCAGCGAGGGGTCGTCTGCGTCGAGACCCGCCGATTGTTCGACCCGGCTCAGGCGCTCCTTCACGTTATCCACCACCATCCGCAACGCATCGAATTGCTTCTGATTGACGAAGTCGAGCGCGTCCTTCGCCTCCCCCGCCTTCGCTTGAGCCTTGTCGAGTGTAGCCCGAATGGCCTCCTTGGCCCGTTCCGGTGTGAGATCCCCTCGCTCCCTGGCCTCGTTCAAGGTCTCTTCGATCGCGTCCTTGAGGGCAGTGAGCATCCCGATACCCTGACGGATGCCACCCTTTAGACTCTCACGGCGACTCTTGTCCGCCTGCTCCTGATCTCCGTCTGATCCACTCTTTTCCTCAGACACATTTTCCTCCACTTGAAAAGGCACCAGATTCGCTTCGCTCCCTATCGTTCCCGCGCGACGTCCTGTTCCCCGGGTTCCCAGCGTCGCGCTCTTCGGGAAGGCACATATACGGCCCGCGGGACCACCTAGGGTGTCTGCACGCGCTCGATGTTGGCTCCAAGCCCACGCAGGCGCTCGTCGATCCGTTCGTATCCTCGCTCGATCTGACGGATATTGTGAATCTGGCTCGTTCCTTCCGCTCCGAGCGCGGCGATCAGGAGGGCCATCCCCGCACGAATGTCGGGGCTCTCGAGCACCGTACCCCTCAGTTGCGAGGGGCCGACCACAACGGCTCGATGCGGATCGCACAGAATAATATTGGCGCCCATCGCAACCAGCTTGTCGGTGAAGTACATACGGGACTCGAACATTTTTTCGTGTATCAAGATCGTCCCGGTACAGCACGCCGCCGTTACGAGCGCGATCGAGGTGAGGTCGGCTGGAAAGGCGGGCCACGGACCGTCGTCGATCTTCGGTACCGCGCCGAAAGCGTCACTCGTGATCCGACGTTCTCGGTCGCCATGCACTCGTAGACAATCGCCCTCTATCGAGACCTCGACCCCGAGCCTGCGAAAGGCTAGTAGTGTCGAATCCATGTGCTCGATCGGAGCGCCCTCAATGACGATCTCACTTTCCGTTACCGAAGCCATGCCAATGAACGAGCCCGTTTCGATATGGTCGTTGCCGACCGCGAAAGTAGCGCCACCCAACTCGCGAACACCCACCACGCGCAAGCGATTCGTACCGATACCCTCGATGTGGGCTCCCATCGCGTTGAGAAGGTGGCAAAGGTCTTGAACGTGGGGCTCGGCGGCAGCATTTCGCAGGACCGTTTCGTCCTTCGCGAGGACTGCCGCCATGAGCGCGTTTTCCGTGGCGGTGACCGACGGTTCATCGAGGAACAAGTCTACGCCTGAAAGTTGGGCGGCCTCAATCTCAAACCCGCTGTTCAACCGTACGGTGGCTCCCATCGCCTCGAACGCCAAGAAGTGGGTATCCATTCGGCGACGGCCAATGACGTCCCCCCCGGGAGGAGGGAGGTTTACCCGGCCAAAACGTGCCAAAAGGGGTCCAGCAAGAAGCAGTGAGGCTCGAATGCGCTCGGCCAGAGCCTTATCCACGTCCCCCGATAGCACCCCAGATGCGTCGATGGTGACCACGTTCTGGTCAGTCCAAGTAACGTCCGCCCCGAGTGACTCGACGATCTCCAAGAGGGTGACGACATCTCTGATCCTCGGAATGTTCTCGAGGGTCACGGGGGCAGACGTGAGCACTGTCGCGGCAATAGCTGGGAGCGCGGCATTCTTGTTGCCGGCTGGTCGAATTACCCCCGTCAGCGGGCGGCCGCCTTCAATGACGAAGCTTGGCATGTCCTCCTTTGCGGTCTCCTGGGTTACGACACGTGCTCGCCACAGGCGGTGTTCCACAGGATCGGCCCAACCTACTCCTCCGTCCCCCGGCACAGCAACCGGTCAAAATAAGCCTCGCCGGCTCCCGAATGTTACACCGGCTTGTTATCCCTTCACAGCAAGACAAGTGCCAGAGAGATGCGTAGCCTTTTCTAGGGCTCGGGGTTGCGTGATCCCCCATCGACTCGACGCACGGCAACGTTGCTCAAGGTGGCCCGTACTAGAACTCCGAGGTGGAGAGCTTGTACCTTTTTGGGATGATCACCCATCCACCGGTTCCTTCGCCGCTGTTGCAGGAGGCCGCGACGTCGGCCACCACAGGGGCCTTTCAGGTAGCCGCCGACGTGTCCGCTATTATTCTCGCGGTCGTGGCGATCCTCTTCATGGTGGTAGCGATCGTCATCCTTGCCCAGCTGAAGAGGCTCCTCGGTTCCCTACAGTCGCAGGTCCAGCCCGTGACCGACCGTGCGCGAGTTGCCGCCGAAAACGTAGAGTATATCTCCGCGGTGGTTCGGGAGGACGTGCAGCGCCTTCACTCTTCGGTGGCGGGACTGTCGGACCGGCTCAAAGGCGCGTCGGAGCGTATGGAAGAGAGGGTCGAGGAGTTCAATGCGCTCATGGACGTCGTGCAGGACGAAGCGGAATCGGTATTGCTGGATACGGCAGCCGTCGTGCAGGGCGTTCGGGCCGGCGCACGAATCGTCGGAGATAGCATGGCCAAGCAACCTCTCGAAGAGGCCGCCGGGGTGGACTCCGACGTCGCGAATGTTCAAGTGAAGGACGCCGATGACACTGAAGGGCCGATCGCCGGGGAGGAGGTCACGGCTCCCGAAGAGCATCGCGTACCGTGAGGGTACTCGCCCCGCTCGCGATCGCTTTTGGGTGGCTCGTTCTCCAACCTGAACCCTTGTTCGCCTGGGGCCCGGGAGCGCATATCGCGATCGGCGAAGGGGTGCTCGCATCGATCTACCTGCTCCCCCCCGCTATCCAGGCCATCATCGGCTCTCATCCGCTGCATTTCCTGTACGGGTCGATCGCCGCCGATATCTCCTTCGCCAAAAAGTACGTGCCCGAGGGACGCCACTGTCACCATTGGCACATTGGAGAAGAAATATTGGCCACGGCAGACAGCGACCGACTCAGCGCCGTGGGGTACGGGTACCTCGCCCATCTCGCCGCCGACACCGTCGCTCACAACGTTTTCGTACCTCGACAGCTCCTCGTGACGAGTACGACCAAGGCGATCGGCCATACGTACTGGGAGCACCGCATGGACATGCATGTCGGTGAGGAGTACCTGACGAAAGCGCGACATCTCGTGATGGGAAACGACCACTCGGAGGCCGACGATCTCTTCGATCGAGTCTTGAGCGAGACGATATTCGGTTTTCCAACAAACCAGAAGATCTTCCGAGGCATGATCCAGTTCGGAGACAACGACCGCTGGAAGCAAATATTCGAGCGGGTCCTCAAGAACTCGCGGTTCGATCTTCCGTCCGCTGCCGTAACCACCTATCACGCCCTCTCCTTCGAGTACGTGATGGACTACCTCATCTCGCGGGAGAAGTCGCGGCCGGCCCATCTCGACCCCATCGGTGAACTGAACTTGAAGTTGGCCAAGAAGGTCCGACGACTCATGATGGCACAGGGTGGTGCTGTGGACCCCGCCCATTTGGAAGAAAGCGCCGACGCATTCTTCCCCATTCCCAACGAGCCCCTGATCCATTGGCCCCGTAGGGATGCGGCGCCCGGGCTCAGGAACCGAGTCGGTCCCGAATCAGCGTCGACAGTGCCTTAGGGTCCGCCCGACCTTCGGATTTCTGCATCACTTTGCCGATGAAGTAGCCGAGTAGCCGGGTCTCTCCAGACCGATATCGCTCCACTTCCTTTAGGCTTTCCTGCATTACCCCCTCTATCCAGGCGCCGAGTTCGACCGAGCTCTGGACCTGGGAGAGGCCTTCGGACTCGACGATCTCCCGGGCAGTACCACCCGAGGCGATCATGCGTCCGAGAACGGTTCTCCCCATCCCCCCCGAGATTACGCCGTCCTCTACCAGTCCGATCAACTCGGCCAATCCAGCCGGCGTGAGCCCCAGGTCGGAAAAAGAACCCTTCTCCCGGTTCACCTCCCGCAACAGTGGCCCTCGCACCCAGTTGGCGGCGACTTTCGCGTCTTCGACCCGTGCAGCGACTCCCTCGAAAAAATCCGCCAGTGAGCGCGATGAGGTCAGAACCTCGACGTCGTCCTCCCCCACATCGAGCTGCTCCAGCAAGCGCTTTGCCCGTTCCTCGGGAAGCTCCGGCAACGCCTTCTTCAACCGCTCGATCCGCTCGCGACTCAGGCGGAGCGGGGGGAGATCGGGGTCCGGGAAATACCGGTAGTCATGACTCTCTTCTTTCGTACGCATGGGCCGCACCATACCACTGCGTTCATCCCAGAGGAGCGTCTGCTGTACGACGGCGCCTCCTCCCTCGAGCACACCGAACTGTCGCTCCGCCTCTAGCTCCAAGGCTCGCTCGACGGCTGAGAAGGAGTTCAGATTCTTTACCTCCGTCTTCACGCCCAACGTGTCCGACCCGGCGCCCCTGACAGAGAGATTGGCGTCTACGCGGAGACTGCCCTCTTCCATGTTGCAGTCGCTGACCTCGAGGTACTCGAGCGTGCGCTTGAGGCCCTGGAGGAATGCCCTCGCCTGGGATGGACTCTCCAGATCAGGCTCGGTCACGATCTCGACGAGGGGCACACCCGCCCGATTCAGATCGACGAACGTACCCTCCTCGACACGGTCGTGAATCGACTTTCCGGCATCCTCTTCGATGTGAACCCGTCGAATTCGAACTCTGTGCTCCCCCGTCCCGGAGGTGAGCAAGACGCATCCGTTCGTTGCTAGCGGCTCATCGAACTGCGTTATCTGATATCCCTTGGGAAGGTCCGGATAGAAGTAGCTCTTGCGTGCGAAAACGCTCGATTCGTGGACCACGCAACCCAGTCCGAGTGCCGTGGTGACCGCCAAATCCACCGCCTCGCGGTTCACGACGGGAAGCGCTCCTGGAAGGCCCAAACACACAGGACAAGTCTGGGTGTTCGGCGATACCCCGAACGTGGTCGCATCTGGGCAAAAGAGCTTCTCGGACGTATCGAGCTGTACGTGGACCTCCAAGCCGATCACGGTCTCCCAACTCATGTCACGCCACCCCCTTCGCCGCACGCCGACTCGAGTGCCGAAGCAACCTGGAGAAGTACCTCTTCACCCCACCAGGGACCGATGATCTGCCCCCCTACCGGGAGGCCGGCTACGTCACCGATGGGGACCGATACGGCGGGCAATCCAGCTAGATTCGCCGTAACGGTGAAGATGTCGGCGAGGTACATCTGGAGTGGGTCTTCGATCCGCTCTCCGAGTCGAAAAGCAACCGTCGGCGACGTGGGAGTGAAGAGCACATCCACACCCTCTCGAAACACGTTGCCGAAATCGGCGGCCACCAGACTCCTCACCTTCTGAGCTCGACCGTAGTACTGATCGTAGTAACCGGCCGTAAGAGCGTAGGTACCGAGGAGAATCCGGCGCTTCACCTCCCGTCCGAAACCGAGCGTGCGGGTACGCCCGTACATCTCTTCGAGGCTCGCGCCATCCTCATCCCGGACCCCGAACCGCACGCCGTCGAAACGCGCCAAGTTACTGGAGACCTCTCCCGTCGCGATGACGTAGTACGCGGGAAGCGCGTATCGAGTATGGGGCAATGACACGTCACGAATCGTGCAACCCATCGCGCGCAGGGCGTCCACGGCCACAGTGCATCGGGTTCGGACACCGGGCTCGACGGCTTCTCCGAAGTACTCACGAGGAACACCGACGACCAGCTTGTCGACACCTTCGCCGAGCCGTTCGCTAAAATCCGGAACCCGAACGTCGACCGAGGTGGAGTCACGAGGGTCGTGGCCCGCCACCACCTCCAACAAGGCGGCCGCATCCGCCACGGTGTGCGCCAATACGCCGACCTGATCCAGAGACGATGCGAAAGCGACCAGGCCGTAGCGGCTCACACGACCGTACGTGGGTTTGACCCCTACGACGCCGCAGAACGAGGCCGGTTGACGGACCGATCCACCGGTATCGGAACCCAACGCGCCCGGAACGAGTCCGGCCGCCACCGCGGCGGCGGAGCCTCCGGAGCTCCCTCCCGGTACTCTTGAGGGATCTCGCGGATTGTGGACGGGGCCGAATGCCGAGTTTTCGGTCGAGGAGCCCATGGCGAACTCGTCAAGGTTGGTCTTCCCCACGACCATGGCCCCCGCATCGCGAAGCCTCCGAACCGCGGTGGCTTCGTACGGAGATCTGTACCCTTCCAAGATTCGTGACCCGCACGTCGTCGGGAGCCCGAGAGTCGCGAGGTTGTCCTTCACCGCCACCGGAACTCCGGCGAGTCGTGCTCCTGTGTCCTGACACTCCGAGAGATCCGCTTCGTCCACCACGGACAGGAAAGCGTTCAAGCCGTCGGTCCCCTCGTTCAGCTGTCGAATTTTCGCAAGAGCATCCCGAGCGGGATCGAGGGGGGCCCGTTCGCTCCCTCGCACCTGCTTCGTGATCGCGGCGATCATGCTCACGATCAACCAGCACCGTCGGAGGCAGGCTCTCGTCCACTCCTATCCCCTAGAGACGGAGGGGACGGAATCACGAAAAAGCCGTCCCTGAAGTGCTGGGCGAATTGGGACGGCGCACTTCTCAAAGGATCGATCGACAGGTGACCCGGGTCACGCTCGGGAGCCTCCGGCGGACCCAGCTCAGGCGCTTCTCCCACACTTGCCGGCGCGGAAGCGAGGGAGTCGAAGTACTCCAGGATCATCGCGAGGTCCGCCGTAAACTCGGCCGCCTCAGACGCGGACAGACGAAGTTTGGCTCGTTCGGCCATCCTCAGCACGTCGTCACTCGTGATCGACATCGACCGCTACTCAGTCGAAATCGCGACGGAGACCGGCGTACCGAACCAGCAGCCTCTTGGACCCCACCGTCTCGAAATGGACGGCGACCTTCAGGTCCCGTCCGAATCCCGAGACCTCGCCTACGGTCCCCGAACCGAACGTGTCGTGATACACTCGCTCTCCCTTCACGAAGCGCGGGAGGTCCTGGTCGAGTCCGAACTCGAAATCCGGATCGCTGTCCGGGGTGCTGAAACCGGGAGAATCGTGTGGCTGTTCTTGACGGTCTCGCCTGTCACGATACCCTCCGCTACCCGTAGCAAGGGCCGTCTGCACCCGCTCAATCAAATGCCCAGGCACCGAATCGACGAACGGTGAGAGACGTCCGAACATCACCTCACCGGCTCGCCGCCGCTGGCGGGCGTACGTCAGAAAGAGCTTATTCTCCGCCCGAGTGATCCCCACGTAGAAGAGCCGGCGCTCCTCCTCGAGTTCGGCTGGAGCGTCGTAGGCCCTGCTCAATGGAAAAAGTCCATCCTCGAGGCCCGAAATGAACACGACGGGAAACTCGAGGCCCTTGGCATTGTGGAGCGTCATCAGGGTCACGGCCTCCGCGTTGGGGTCGTGTCGGTCCACATCCGCAACCAGGGCGACCTGTTGAAGAAACAGGTCGAGCTCCGTGAAGTGATCCGACGCCTCCTCCGTGAGCTCCTCCAGCAGTGCGGCGTTGTATTCGTGCGCGCCCGCGATAAGCTCCCCCACGTTGTCCGCTCGGTCCTCACCCTCGGGACCCCCCTCCTCCAGGCGGCGGAGCAACTGCAGCTCTTCCACGAGGCTCTCCAGAAGCTCGCCAACACGCATCTGGGAGGCTAACGCCGAATATCTCTGGATCAGAGTCGAAAACGCCGTGAGACCGCGCACACCACCCGCCGGGATCTCGGAGTTTTCTTCGGCTCGGGCTCCGGCTTCCAGTAGACTCACACCCTCCGCTTCCGCCCAGCGAGCGAGGCGCTCCGTGGTCGCCTTGCCGATCCCGCGCCGCGGATAGTTGACGACCCGCTCGAAGGCCACTGCGTCCAGTGGGTTAGAGATGAGCCTCAAGTAGGCGAGGACGTCCTGGATCTCGCGACGCTCATAGAATCGGACGCCTCCCACGATCTGGTACCGCACGCCTCTCCTGAGAAATGCGTCTTCGAGTGCCCGAGACTGGGCGTTGGTCCGATACAGAATCGCGAAATCCCGATACGTCAGGACCGGATCCGCCGCCATCCGATCCTCGATCTGATCACCGATCCACCGGGCCTCGTCTGTCTCCCCTGAGGTCGTCGCCAGCGTGATTCGCTCCCCACCCGACCGATCGGTCCGTAGCGTCTTGCCCTTCCTATCGAGATTCTCGGATATGACGGCGTTAGCCGCCGCTAGAATCACCTCTGTCGATCGATAGTTCTGCTCCAGGCGCACGACACGGGCCCCCGCAAACGCCTGTTCAAAATCGAGAATATTACGGATGTCAGCCCCTCGCCATCCGTAGATACTCTGATCGTCATCGCCAACGACCATCAGATTCCGATGTTCCGACGCCAGCAACTCGACGAACCGGAATTGGGCCCGATTCGTGTCCTGGTATTCGTCCACCAGCAGGAAGCTGAAGCGGTTTCGATAGAAATTCAGGATCTGTTCGTTAGCTTCGAACAATCCCACCGGCTTGACCAGTAGGTCATCGAAGTCGAACGCGTTCTGTGCCTTGAGCGACTCCTGGTAAGCCGGATAAACCTTCGCCACGTTCCGAGCGAACGTGTCGAAGCTGTCAGCGTTTTCTTCGACGAAGCGCTCGGGACCGATCAATCGGTTCTTGGCTCCACTGATATGGCCCCGAATCACTTTTGCGCTCCACCGGCGCGGGTCGAGACCTACCGCTTCGGTCGCCTTCTTGATCGCTTTCAAGCTCTGCTCGGCATCGAAGATGGAGAAGGTATGCGTCCACCCGAGAGACGGAGCGTGGCGTCGCAAGATCCTGGCGCCGATCGCGTGGAACGTACCGGTCCACATGCCAGTGGGCTGGGCTCCCAGGAGGGACGAGATCCTGTCCCGCATCTCGCCCGCGGCCTTGTTCGTGAAGGTGACCGCTAGGACTCGATCGGCGGGAACACCGTGCTCGTGGATGAGCTGTGCGATGCGAACGGTAAGCACTCGGGTCTTGCCCGACCCGGCCCCCGCCAGGACGAGCAGGGGTCCCTCAAAGTGTGCAACGGCCTCTCGTTGCTCCTTATTGAGGGCCTCGTGATCTGATGCGTGCATGTTCGAGTCGTGATCTCATGAAGCAGCAGGAGTCTCGGGGGGATCGACGCCGATCAGACCCGAGAGGCCGGAAGACGGATGTCGAAGATGGCTCCTCTGCCTTCATTGTCCAACAGGTGGATCTGGCCTTTGTGGGCCCGTTCGATGATCCGGCGAGAGAGCGTCAATCCCACACCCCACCCCCCCTCCTTTCCGCTCACGCCGGGCTCGAAGATCTTGTCGCGTAGATCCGGATCCACACCGGGACCCGTATCTTGAATCCGAACGTGTAGCCAACCCGGCAGTCCCTCTCGAACCTTCAGCCGGATCTCTCCCCCTTTCCCCGCCATCGCATCGAGGGCGTTCTTGACGATATTTTCGAGAGCCCACAGGAGGAGCACTTCACTGCCGAGAACCTTCGGCAGACCCTTCGGCACGTCCACGATCAGGAGGACCCCCGTGCTCAATCGCGGGAGTCGGGCCTGAAGGTAAGTCTCGAGGTCCCGCACAACTTCTCGGATGTCCAGAGACTCAAGCGTCGGATCCCGCCCGATCAACTCGAAGCGGTAACTGATGCGTTCCAACCTCACCAAGTCCTCTTCGATCCCTCCAGCGACCGTATCGGCCTCCACCGCGCTGGGTCTCTCCTCTATGGGCAAGCGTAGAAGCTCGAGCCAGCCCTGAAGGGATGAAATGGGTGTCCCCAGCTGGTGGGCCAATTCCCTCGCCATGGCAGTCCAAGCCTTGTCCTGCTCAGCCCTTCGCTGGGCACGGATGACCAAGAAGCCGATGCTCACGGTGATCACTAGACCACTCGCCTGAAGCCACGGAATCCACTTGAGACGGGCCAGCTGTGGAGTGTCCCCAAAGTGAATCAGTGTGCCTCCCGCGCCCTGGATAGGCTCTCGACCCGAGGCGGCCAAACGACGCACCAAGAGCTTCACCTCATCCTGTCCCCGAGGCGAATAGATATCAGCCTCGAAGGGGAGGTTCTCTGCCGAGAGCACCGTATCGTTCGGACCCGTCCAGATCATCGGAATGCCCGATGCGACCACGACCTCTTGAAGCTCGAAGAGAGCCGTCTCGAAGCGCCCTTGGTCCCGAGCCGCTCCGCCGCTCCCCGGATCCCCCGTATCCTGGATGAGCTCCTGAACGAGCCCGGACACCTGCGTCAGGAGTTCATCGTTTCGGTGGAGTTCATCGACGAACGATTGCGTATAAAGGAGATACCAGCCGAGCAGGACGATGAAGAGCGTGGCGATCGCTACCGGCCACTTGATGCGCATCATGGCGCGAACCCTTCGACTCGAGCGCCCGAAGCTTTCACTACGGTTCGATCGTCGACTGGCCTATACGTTCCTGAAGGGCTTGGGGGACCCTCACGGTGCCATTCGACTGTTGATAGGTCTCTAGGATTGCCACCATGAGCCGAGGCAGCGCCAACGCCGAGCCATTGAGGGTATGCACGAACCGAGGCTTCTCTCCTTGAGCCGGGCGATAACGTATGCCGGCTCTCCGCGCCTGAAAGTCACCGAATGTACTGCAACTCGAGACCTCCAACCACTGACCCACACCCGGGGCCCAGACTTCAAGGTCGTACGTCATTGCGGCGGAAAATCCGAGATCGCCTGTGGCCAGAGTCACCACTCGGTAATGTAGATCCAATCGCTGGAGGACCGACTCCGCTTCCGCAGTGAGCTCCTCCAGGGCCTCTCGACTACGCTCAGGAGTCTCGTACCGCACCAACTCCACCTTGTCGAACTGGTGTACGCGGAGCAGTCCTCTCGTATCCGCGCCGGCGGCACCCGCCTCGCGCCGAAAACACGGACTGTACGCAGTGTAACGGACAGGAAGATCCTCGGCGCCGAGCAACTCATCGGCATGAAGATTCGTGACGGGCACCTCCGCCGTCGGGATCAACCAAAGATCGTCCCTTTCCGTCTGGTAGGAATCATCTGCGAACTTCGGGAGCTGTCCCGTGGCGGTGAGCGTCTCGCGCGTGACGAGGTAGGGGACACGCAGCTCGGTGTACCCGTGTTCCTCTGTATGCATGTCGAGCATGAAGTCGATCAGGCACCGCTGAAGCCGCGCGCCCATCCCCTTCAAGACTGGGAAGCCGGATCCCGAGAGCTTGGACCCACGTGGAAGATCCAGAATATTCAAGGCACTCGCGAGATCCCAGTGAGGCTTGGGCTCGAATCCAAAGTCCACGGGCGAACCGACCGTGCGTACGATCACGTTATTCTCCACCCCTCCCTCCGGGACCTCTTCGAGGGGTGGGTTCGGGGTTACTAGAAGGAGTGCCTGAATTCGTTCGTCGGCCTGGGTCACCTTCCCGTCGAGCTCTGATATCCGCTCACCGACTCCCTTCATCTCCTCGATCGGGTCGGCGGCGTCGGCGCCCTCCCTTTTCAGTTCGCCGATTTTTTTCGAAACCTCGTTGCGCTGAGCCTTCAGCTCATTGACCTCGGCCAGCATCGAGCGCCGTAGCTCATCTACACCGAGAACCTCATCAACCGCCTCCACGAGTCCGTCCGCACCCCGGCGCGCAAGGGCCCGCTTTACGGATTCGGTCTCGGTCCGAAGCCTCCGAATATCAAGCACTCAACCGTCGGGGGTCGGGACGAGTTGTCGTTCTCCACAGAGCGGATTCACCTGGTAGATAAACGTCACTGTTCCTTGCGCCGGGTCGATTTTCAGAGTTTCGAATTTGCCGTAGAACACGCACAAGACCCCGAAGCGATCCGGGCCACGGTGCGTGCGGACGACGTACGACGTGCCGGCCGTGAGAGGGATGGGCTCGTCGGTGCTATACAATGTCGTGTCCTTCGGGGCCTCGCTCAACTCATCGAACCGGAGACCGGGAAAAGGCACGATCCCCGCTTCGCTATCTATGCCCAGAGCTCCCGGAGGGAGGATAACGAGTTCCCCTCCCTGGGTATCGAGCACCAGATCCCAAGAACCCGTCGAGCCAGGCGCCTCGACCCTAAGTGGTCTATGCGCGGAGAAATCGAACGCGGAAGGGAGGTTGAGTTCGGGTCGAGCCAACGAATAGATCAACGCCGTGTCCAACCCAGACGTCTCCCATACCAGCTCGAATGGATTGCTCCCGCACGCTGCAGCGGTCAGACTGAAGATCGCGGCGACGGCGACATAGGGTGTGACCGACCGATAGGCACTGAACTCTGTGTTCAACTGGGCGTCTCGCTGTTCCTGTGAAGGACGAATACTGCCGGAAGCAACCGCTACGTCAAGGCTCGAAGCCCCTGACGTTCCTTGACTTCTACACCGTCTGCCGGGTAGGTTCCCGCGCCGAGCCCGCTCCGAAGAAGAGCCGAAATCCATGCAGAACGCGGCGGAAACTTCAGCCCTGCGAGGGCGTATCCTCGTCGCCGACGACGAGCCACATATTCGGCGCATCCTCAAGACCGTCCTGGAGTCAGGCTCGTTCGAGGTCGACACGAGACCGGATGGCACGGCCGCGCTGGAAGCCGTCACGGGAACCGAGCACTACGATCTGATCCTTCTGGATATCATGATGCCCGGAGCAACGGGGCTCGAAGTGCTCGAGCAGATCCGTGGGATCGAACGGTTGAAGTCGACACCGGTGGTTATCCTCACCGCCAAGGGCCAGGATGCGGACCGACAGGCCGCGCTGTCGCTGGGAGCAAACGACTTTCTGACCAAGCCCTTCAGCCCCAAGAAACTCCTTGCCCGAATCACAGAAATCCTCGACGAGTCTTGAGCCTAACCCCCACCTGTTCGTCACGATCCTCGCCGGCGGAATAGGAAGTCGTTTTTGGCCGGCGAGCACACCGGCACGCCCCAAGCAACTGCTTCCCCTTACATCCGACCGACCGATGATCGTGGATGCCGTGCGCCGGGCTCGACTGTTGGCCCCCGACGAACGGATCAAGATCCTGACCGGCGAAGCACTCAAGGCACCGCTCCTCAGGGCGGTGCCCGACCTGGACCAGAGCGTCTTCATGGTGGAACCCCAGGCAAAGGGTACGGGGCCCGCCCTGGCCTGGGCAGCGTGGGAGACGGCCAAAGTGGACCCGGAGGCCGTGATCGTGTCCATCCATGCCGATCACGTTATCCAGCCAGAGTCGGCCTTCGTCGAGCTTCTCCATGAAACGGTAGCACTTGCGGAAAGCACCGGGCAATTGTTCACGATCGCAGTGCCCCCAACCCGTCCAGAAACGGGCTACGGGTATATTGAACCCGGAGTCGAGCTCGAGGGGGCGTCGAAGCACACGGCCTTCACCGTCGCATCCTTCAGAGAGAAGCCTGATCATGACACAGTGCAGGAATACATCGAGTCCGGGCATCTCTGGAACAGCGGCATCTTCGTCTGGCGGGCCTCGACGGTACTCTCCGAGTTGAGGGCCATCGCACCCGAAATCGGTGCTCACTTGCCTCTACTCGATCGCTCATCGCCTGAGGAGTTCTTCGCGCAAGTGCCAGCCCTTTCGGTCGACGTCTCCGTGCTCGAGAGGAGTACCCGAGTCTGCTCGGTCCGCGCGAACTTCGAATGGGACGACGTGGGAACGTGGGAGGCGCTGGCTAGGAGTCGTGAACCAGACTCGAACGGAAACGTCGTCGTTGGGTCAGGTCACGTTCTCGATGGCACGGACAACGTGGTCTATGCGGAAGAGGGTACGGTGATCACCTACGGCGTCGACGACCTCATCGTCGTACAGTCGGGCGGCAAGGTCCTGGTTACCCGTACGAATCTCGCCGCGCACCTAAAAGACCTCCTGGAGATGCTTCCCGAGGACGTACGGGATGGGACCGCCTGATGGCACTCTTTCTGTTCGACGATCGGCAGGCCCGCAACTGGACGCCGTTCGCGCTGACGAGACCAGCCGGCGAACTGATGTTCGGGTGTCTGCTCCTCCGCGAAAGAGCTGAAAAATTCTGGGGAACAGCCTGTGCCGGTCAGTTGGTGGAGCCGGCACTAGCGGGCTTTGAAGAGGATGGGGCTCCCCCGGTCCTCACGAGTGCCGGGCTCGACATCGACGAGCCACAGATCCTGTTTTCCAGCCGAGCGGTGCCGGTTCTCGGCACTGCGCCGGACGTCGAGGGTCCAACCACATTGATCATGGATGGCCACGTCGTGGGGTGGGTTCTTCCCGCAGGCTCTGTGCTGCCGGAGGGAGTCAGTGTCCTGGAGCCCGAGACTTCCGATCCCGGGTTTCCAGCCGTTGAGCTTCCCGGACGGGTGTTGGAAAGCCCTTGGGAGTTGATGGAGGACAACGGGAATCAGATCTGTTCCGACGCCACTCACGTGTTCCCCGAGAGTGTATCCACGCTCTCGGGTGGAGTTCACGTTTCCGGAGCAGAGAAGATATCACTCGGGCACGAGGTTCATGTGGAGGCCGGAGTCCATCTCGATGTGACTCACGGGCCCATACGTCTCGAGGACGGGGTGCGTATTTCGGCGTTCACCCGTGTGGCAGGTCCAGCCTTCATTGGACGGGGCACCCAGATCTTAGGCGGTGCCATCGGAAACGTCAGTATAGGCCCCATCTGCCATGTAAGAGGCGAGGTACAACATTCAGTTCTACTGGGGTACTCCAACAAGGCCCACGATGGCTACATTGGGCACTCCTATCTCGGCCGGTGGGTCAACCTGGGCGCGCTCACGACGAATAGTGACCTCAAGAACAACTACGGGACCGTCCGAGTGACCACCCGGGATGGTCCGGTTGATACAGGACGCATCAAGGTCGGCTGTTTCCTTGGAGACCACGTCAAGACTGGCATCGGAACACTGTTGCCGACGGGATGCGTCGCGGGTGCTGGCAGCAACATCTTCGGTGGCGGGATGTGTCCCGTGTCCGTCCTCCCTTTCAGCTGGGGCGGAGGAGAAGCACCGGGCGAATACGATATCGATCGATTTCTGGAGACTGCGGAGCGAGCAATGTCCCGAAGGGACGCTGCGCTCACGGTCGGCGGAAGGACTGTTCTTTCAGAAGCGTGGAGAAGGACGCGCGTGAGCCCGTGAAGGTCTGCGTCCTCGGAACCGGAAGCGCAGGTAACTCTATTCTCGTTGAGGCCGGCCGAACGAGAGTCCTGGTTGATGCCGGCTTCAGCGGTCGAGATCTCGAACGGAGGCTCGCGTGCGTGGGGCTCCTTCCCGAATCGATCCACGCGATCGTGATCACCCACGATCACGGTGACCATACTCGTGGGGCCGGTGTCTTTAGTCGACGCCATGGAACTCCGGTCTACGTCACGCCGCGTACGCTTGCTGCGTGTCCGAAGATATTCCGTGGCGACGAGCCGGTCGTGGCGTATCAAGCGGCGAGCCCGTTCACGATCGGCCAGATCAGGATTGAGCCGTTCCTGACGATTCACGACGCTGCAGATCCTGTGGCCGTGGCTCTCGTGGACGAGGAAACCGACACTAGGGTCGGCGTAGCCACGGACCTGGGCCGCCCCACCGCCCAAATTCGCCTAGCGCTCAACGGGTCCGATTTTCTCATTCTGGAGGCGAACCACGATGAAGTCCTCCTCCGCAATGGCCCCTATCCGTGGTCGGTGCAACAACGCATCGCCTCGAGCCATGGCCATCTTTCGAATCATGCCGCTGCCCGCTTTGCCTGCGAGTTGTTGCATTCACGCCTCACGGGAGTCCTGCTTGCGCATCTGTCCCAGGAGTGCAACCGCCCCGACCTGGCGACCCAAGTCGTGGGCGATGCACTCCGCGCTAAGGGCTTCGAGGGATTCTTGGATGTAGCCCTTCAGAGTGAGCCCACTGAATTCATCGATATCGAGGAACTCCGGAGACGCACAGGACCCGCACAACTCAGCTTACTCTAGGAGGGCAGCGACCGGGAAGCGGCCATGAACCGGAAAGTGGGTCGGGGCGCCTGACCCACCTCAGGCTCAGATTCCGAATAGTCGGAGAATGTCGTTCGAGAGTGCCCAGAGCATGATGCCCATGACGATCAAGAATCCGACATGACTCCAGCGCAGCCTCTGCTCTACCGACAGGGCCTTGCCGCGAACCGCCTCGATGCCCAAGAACACGAGATGGCCACCATCCAGAATTGGAATCGGGAGTAAGTTGAGGATCGCCAAATTCACCGAAAACAAGGCCATGAAGCGGAGGAACGTCTGCAAGCCCAGTTGCGCTGCCTGGCCCGACGCTGCCCCGATGGTCATGATGCTCCCAACTTCCCTCGGTGACACCCCCCCTGTGACAAGGTCGCCAAGGAAGCCCAGAATCAGCCGACTGATCCCAATGGTCTCGGCATATCCGAGTCGAAGCGACCGTCCGAAGGAGACGGCACGATAGATCACTTCTTCCCGCGGAGCGAAAATGCCGACTTGGCCGACCTGCACCGTCTCACCCGTTTCGGGATCCTCCCGGGAAACCTCGTCTGGTGTCACGAAACGAGTAAGCGAACCACCCCGCCTCTCGAGTGAGAGTTCTGTCCTGAGGCCCGGACGTGCTGCGACGACCTCGACGAAGTCGTACCAGTTCAAAACCGGGATGCCATTCGCCGAGAGAACCCGGTCCCCCATTTCGAGGCCCCCTCTTTCGGCGGGTGACCCGCGATTGATGGAGCCGAATTCGGCTTCAATCCATCGTGGCATGGCCCTCAGGATCTGAGCGGCGTTTGCTGGGTCCCTAGTCACATCGATGGTGACTTCGGCCGAGGGCTCCGTGGTGACAACAGTCAATGGCCCGGAAGGAGCCTCGAGAAAGCCATCTCGCACGTCACCCCAATGCTCCACCTCCCGCTCTCCAACGAAGGTCAGCCGTGCACCAACGGCCAAGTCAGCCAGCGCTTCGGCTCCGGGCGGGAGTAGCTCCACGTCAACTCGACCGATCCGATCCTGGGCGATTTCCTGAAGGCCCCAAACGGCGTTCACCCCGGTGTAGACGGTGAAGGCAAACGCCATGTTCATTATGACCCCCGCCGAGATGACGAAGACCCGCGCCCAGATCGGCTTGCCGTCAAAGTCTCTTGGATTCGGCTCTCGGGGCTCGCCTTGGGGACCGCCTTCCATGCGCTCCATCACCTCATCGTCCATCCCACCCATCTTCACATAACCGCCGAGTGGGATCCAGCTCACGACATATTCGGTGTCGCCCCTCTGGAAGCCGAAAATCTTTGGGCCGAGCCCTATCGAAAAGCGCTGGACTTCAATGCCCACCGCCTTGGCCGCGAGGAAGTGCCCCAACTCATGGACAAAGATCAAGACACCCAGAACAATCGCCGTCGCCAAAACCGTCATTCGGTCTCCAATATCCCTCTCGTGGGTCGGTCGGACGCACCGACTCTCGTTATCGTGTGGGTCACTCGATTAGCCACAGGCCATCGATGGGGGGGAGGACACGAACTCCCGGGCCGCGTGACGCGCTGCCGAATCCGCCTGCAATACGTCATTCACCGTCACTACGTTCCTTCGTGGAACGACTTCGAGCGCGTGCGCCACCACATCTGCCATCTCTAAAAAACGCACCTCTCGAGAGAGAAAGGCGCCGACGGCCACCTCATTCGCCGCGTTGAACACCGCAGGTACTGTGCCGCCACGCACGCCCGCTCCGACGCCGAGGGCGAAGAGCTTGAATCGGTCTCGGTCCACTTCTTCAAAGGTGAGGGGAGATGACTGCACGGGGTCGAAGGTCCTGAGGATCGGGTCGGCGACGCGTCCAGGATGGGAAAGTGCATATAGGATAGGGAGTTCCATCGTCGGAAATCCGAGCTGTGAAAGCACCGATCCGTCCGTAAACTCCACGAAGGAATGCACGATCGACTCCGGGTGAACCACGGTGTCGATCTTGTCGTAGTCGACCCCAAAGAGGTAGTGAGCTTCGATGACCTCTAGAGCCTTGTTTGCCAGCGTCGCCGAGTCGACGGTGACCTTCGCGCCCATTTTCCACGTCGGGTGTCGAAGGGCTTCCTCGGGACCAACTCCCTGCAATTCCTCATCTGTGAACCCTCGAAAGGGCCCGCCGGACGCGGTGAGCACCACTCGGGCAACAGACGCCGAATCGTGACCCCTCAGGCACTGCAGAATAGCCGAGTGCTCACTATCGATCGGAATCAACTCACCGCCGCCCTCTTCGGCGGCGGCCATCACGAGGGGTCCCCCGGCGACCAGAGATTCTTTGTTCGCAAGAGCGAGCCGCTTTCCCGCCAAGAGAGCCGACAGGGTTGCCTCGAGACCCGCAGCGCCCACGATGGCGTTTACGACAACATCTACATTCGGGTCAGTGACGATCTCGATGACCGCCTCGGCTCCGGTCCTCCACTCGGCAGTCGGGAGGTCGTCCACCTCCTCCAAGGCGTCTGGATCGACGATGACTGCCACAGGAACACCATGTTCTAGTACCTGGGCGGCCACAGCTTCCGTCGACCTGTGGGCACAAAGAGCCACCACCCGAAAGAGATCTGCGTGGCGCGCGATTACGGAGAGCGTGGCTCGGCCAACCGAGCCCGTCGATCCCAGGACAGCGATATTCTTCATAGCCAGGGCCGCATCACGAATAGGAGGCCGTAGGTGAAGGGCACCGAGAAGAAAACTGCGTCCAGGCGGTCCAATATCCCTCCGTGGCCGGGAAGCAACTTGCTCGAGTCCTTGACGCCGGCCTCCCGCTTGAGCACCGACTCGGCCAGGTCTCCAACCTGTCCGACCATCGCGATGGGAGCGCTCAGGGCGGCCGCCATTGGCCAGGAGATATCAAGTGCGGGTCCACCGGAAAGCCAAAGCCACCCATACACACCTCCGGCCACCATGGAGCCGACCAACCCCCCGACAGCGCCGACGACCGTTTTTCGCGGGCTCACGGCCACGATGAGCTTGGCCCTTCCCCACCTCGATCCGAAGGCATACGCACACGTGTCGCCTAACCAGGTTACCGTCATCGGGAAGATCAGTAAGGCGGCCCCATGAAAGGCCGTAGCCTGGCCGGACATCTGCTCGGGAAGGGCCCGCAGAAGGACCCAAAAGGCCAAGGTCCCTCCCGTGTACAGGGCGCCCATGACGGTGCTCGAGCTAGCGGCCAACGGATGTCCCCCCGGCCACCGAAGCCAAACGACGAGTGCCAGCGCCACGAGCGTCGTCCCCGCCACGAGTCCGAACGCCACGGGTGCGAACTCCCTAAACGTCGGGTGAAACGACGCCGCAAGCGGAAGTGCCGCCGAAAGGGCGGCTCCGAGCCCGACGAGCGGCTTGGCTTCACGGGCCGCCACGCTGTAGAACTCGCGTGCCCCTAGTGCGGCCACGAGGGCCATCAGAATGCCGAGCGTCCATACACCGCGATAAATGATCAGGACCGCCAGAGGAATTCCGATGGCCGCCACCGCCAGTCGGCTAGCAAGCTCTCCCTTCAGTGATTTCCACGCCATTGGGCTAGCCGACCGTAACCCGACCGAAACGACGATCTCGCTCCTGGTAGTCCAGCACGGCTTGAAAGAGATCTTCTCGCGAGAAGTCGGGCCAGAGCACGGATGTGTAGTGCAATTCCGTGTACGCAAGCTGCCAGAGCATGAAGTTGCTGATCCTGAACTCCCCTGACGTTCGGATGAGAAGATCGGGGTCAGGAAGTCCGGGCGTAAAGAGGCCCTCCTCGAACGCCGCTTCATCGATGTCTGCTGGATCGAGATCGCCCCTGCTCACACGCTCCACCAGCTGCCGGCACGACTTCAAGATCTCCTCCCGGCCGGAGTACGAAATCATGAGGTTGAGGCGGAGCTTCGCGCCACCGGCCGTTACTTCCATGATTCCATCCACAGCAGCCCCGGTCGCGGGGTCCAGCGCGTCCACGTCGCCGAGAATATGGACTTCAACACCCTTGTCCTTCAGGTCCCCGGTCTCTTTGGCGATGAAGAATCGGAGCAGGCCCATGAGCGCAAGGACTTCGGCACGAGGGCGCTGCCAGTTCTCGGTGGAGAATGCGAAGAGCGTGAGGACCTCGATGCCCGCGTCGACCGAACCTTCGACCACGTCACGAACGGCCTTCATTCCCTCCCTGTGCCCAGCGGCCCGAGGTAGGCTCCGACTGCTCGCCCAACGCCCGTTCCCGTCCATGATGATCGCCACATGTTGGGGCATCTGGCCGTCGAGCAGAATTTCTTGTAAGAGCGTAGTAGGCGTCGTAGGCGTCATGACGAGTGATGGACGGCTGGTCACAGAATCCAAGGCGGTCTGCGAAGAGCTAGATGGCCATCACCTCCTTCTCTTTGTTTTCCAACATCTCGTCGAGGAACGACGAGTAGTGGTTTGTCAGTTCTTGAATTTTCTCCAGTTGCCGAAAACCCTCATCCTCACTGGTCTCGTGTTCCTTGATGGCGACTTTGATCTCGTCGTTGCCTACCTTGCGGGCGTGCCGCACGGAGATCCTCGCCTCCTCCGTCATCTGGTGAAGAAGTTTGGCGTATTCCTTCCGGCGTTCCTCGGTCAATGGAGGAACGGGAACACGAATCAGATTCCCGTCGTTGGCCGGATTCAGCCCGAGATTCGCCGTGTGAATGGCCCTCTCGATATCCTCGAGCAAAGCCTTGTCATACGGTTGGACGACAAGTAACGAGGCTTCGGGCGTCGAAACGTTGGCGACTTGGTTGAGAGGCATCTTGGAACCGTAGGCGTCAACGCGAACGGTATCGAGCAGCGCCGGACTGGCTTTGCCAGTACGGACAGCGGCAAACTCGCGGCGCAACGCCTCGACGGCGTCTTCCATCCGCTCTTCGGCTTCCTTCAACGACATGGCCACCTCTCCGATTGTGTTTTCGAGGCGAGGAGGGGCGAAGCATCGCCCAGAACCCTCAGGAAACCAACGTTCCTACCCGCTCTCCTCGAATAGCGGCCGAAACCGCGCCTCGGTCCTCGAGATTGAGGACGATGATCGGCAGATCATTCTCCCTGCACAGCGACACCGCAGGCGCGTCCATAACCGCCAGCTCTCTTTGTACAACTTCCTTGAAGGTAATCGCCGGGAAAAACTCTGCCGAGGGGTCTTCGACCGGATCGGCACTGTAGATCCCCTTGACCTTGGTGGCCTTGATGACCACTTGCGACCCCATCTCGATCGCTCTCAATGCGGCCGTGGTGTCCGTCGAAAAATAGGGGCTTCCGGTTCCTCCGGCGAAGATCACGACCCTACCCTTTTCCATGTGGCGGAGCGCTCTTCGACGAATGTAGGGTTCCGCCACCTCTTCCATCCGGATCGCAGTCATGACCCGGGTCGCAACACCTTTGCGCTCGAGAAGATCCTGCACGGCCAGCGCGTTGATGATGGTGCCCAACATGCCCATATAGTCCGCCTGGACCCGATCCATTCCCTTTTGGCTGGCCAGCGCGCCTCGCACGATATTTCCGCCACCGATAACGAGGCCGAGACTGACACCCATCTCGTGGACGGCCTTCACTTCGTCGGTGAGCCGATCGACTACCGCCGGTTCGATCCCAAACCCACGCTCGCCGGCGAGTGCCTCACCGGAAAGCTTCAGCAGAACACGCTCATATTTCAGCGATGCGTCTGGACCCAACTCCATACTCAAGCTCTCTCACCCACTTTCAAGCGCGCGAAGTTAGCCACCTCGATCTTCTCCCCGGTCCTCGCCGACATCTCGGTGATCAACTCGCCGATCGTATTATCGGGATTTTTCACGAAGGGCTGCGAAAGCAGTGTGTTCTCCTTGAAGAATTTTCCGAGCTTACCTTCCACGATTCTGTCCGCCATGTCTTCAGGCTTGCCGGCCTCCTTCACCTGCTCCCGATACACTTTTCGCTCACGAGCGATCGTCTCCTCAGGAATGTCATCCGGGCTGACGGCAAGGGGAGCCTGTGATGCGACGTGAAGGGCGATGTTCCTCGCGAGTTGCTGGAAGTCCTCCGTATTCGCGACAAAGTCGGTCTCGCAGTTCAGTTCTACGATCACCGCAGTACGGTTATCGAAGTGAACGTAGAAGCCGATCGTACCCTCGTTAGCTGACTTTCCCGACCGCTTCGCGGCCTTGGCCACCCCTGTGGCTCTGAGCAGATCGATGGCAGCCTCCAGGTCACCTCCAGTCTCTTGAAGGGCCTTCTTGCAGTCCATCATACCGGCTCCGGTTCGGTCCCGGAGGGCTTTTACCTCCTTAGCAGAAATCGACATTGTGTGGCTTATCGCTCGTTAGCGTTCTTCATATTCCAACCCTTTTCTACCAATCCATCCATCTATGAGAAAGAGGCGGGAGCGTCCAACGGCCCCGCCTCTTCGACTCCACTACCAAAACGGTCTATGCGGGCGTCAGGACTTGGCTTGGACCTCGTCGGGTTCCGCATCTGGCGCACTCTTTTCATCACTCTCACCCTTGGCGGGGGGTGACGTATCCGCATCTTTGCTCTCATCGACAGCGTCTGCCTCGACAGCGGGCACCGCTTCAGCGGTACTGCCAGCAGTGGTCTCGTCTCCCCCCGCGCCGGGAGAACCTGCATCTTCTGTCGCTGCATCTGCCTCCTTAGGGGCGGAGGTAGCAGCCTGTGGACGTTCCCGTTCGACGACGTCGGGCCGAGGAACTCGCTTGCGGCGCTTGACAGCGCGGTTCGGAGCTTCCGTAGTCTCGCCTGTCTCGGTTGAGTAAGTCGTGGCCTGGGCCTCGTGGACCTTCCGTTTCTGCTCCTCCGGCACCTGCGTGCTCGCCTCGCGAACGGATTCGGCAATGGCCCTAGTGATCAAACCGACCGAGCGGATGGCATCGTCATTACCCGGTACCGGATGTTCGATGAGGTCGGGATTGGCATTCGTATCGGTGATGGCGATCACTGGAATCCCGAGACGCGCGGCCTCACGCACCGCGATGGCCTCTCGCTTGACGTCGACGATGAAGAGCGCACCCGGAAGGCGGGACATGTCCTTCACGCCGGACAAATACTTATCGAGTTTGAGGCGCTCCCGATCCAAAAGGAGTCGCTCCTTTTTGGTGTAGAACTCGAAGGCACTCTCCTCTTGGCCGCGCTCCAACTCGTGAAGCCGACGGATCTGCTTTCGAATGGTCTGGAAGTTGGTGAGCATGCCACCGAGCCAGCGTTCCGTCACGTAGAAGGCACCACAGCGCTCCGCTTCCTGTTCGATGACAGCGCGAAGCTGCCCCTTCGTGCAGACGAACAAGACACGCTCCCCGGACAGGACCACTTGGCGGATCTCTTCCTGCGCGGCGATGAGTCGATCCAACGTCTTACGCAGATCGATGATGTGAATGCCGTTGCGCTCGGCGAAGATGAATTTGCGCATCTTCGGGTTCCATCGGCGCGTCTGGTGTCCAAAGTGAACGCCAGCTTCGAGAAGCTCGTTCAGCCCTATTTGCTCCTGTTGCTCCATGTAACGTTCGGTTCCTATCCTTGGGGTTCGTCGAGCCTAACGCTTAGAGAACTGGAAGCGCTTACGGGCTTTCGGACGCCCCGGCTTTTTTCGCTCAACCTTACGGGAATCACGGGTGAGGAAGCCACCAGACCTCATCAGGGATCGCAAGTCCTCGTCGTGCTCGACGAGTGCCCTGGCGAGCCCCATGCGAACCGCATCGGCTTGCCCAGTCTGACCTCCGCCCCGCACACGCACCCGGACGTCGAACTGCCCATGCAAATCCGCAGCGATGAGCGGCTCTTCCACTCTCTGCTGGTGGGTACGGCGAGGAAAGTATTCGGAGAGCTCTCGGGTGTTAACAGCCCACTCACCATTACCTGGTATCAAAGTGACCCGGGCAACGGCGGTCTTCCGCCGGCCTACGGTCTGGATCTTCTTATCCGCCATCAATCCCTTCCGATGCTAATCAGATGTCGAGGTGTTGGGGCTGCTGCCCCTGATGCGGATGCTCCGCACCGGCATAAACCTTCAACTTCCGCCTCATGTGCCGTCCCAACGTATTCTTCGGGAGCATACCCTTGATCGCTAACTCGATAACCCGGTCGGGATGTCGCTCGATCATACGACGGAACGGAATGTGCTTTTCGTTGCCCATGTATCCGGAATGCCTGAAATAGGTCTTCTGATCTGCCTTGTTTCCAGTCAGAGCGACCTTCTCGGCGTTGACCACCACCACGTAGTCCCCCACGTCCAAGTGCGGGGTGAACATAGGCTTGTGCTTGCCGCGAAGAATACTGGCAACCTTCGTAGCCAATCGACCCAACGTCTTGTCTTCGGCGTCAACGACCCACCACTCACGTTGGATGTCACCTTCTTTAGGGGTGTAAGTTTTCACCGCAGTTCCGGTCGTGGTTTCATACAGAGCTATGAAGGATAGTAGAGGCCCCAGGGGGTGTCAACGGGGCAAAGTTTGCTGTTTTCAAGGGGTTTCGACCGGAGCAATACCGAGGGAAAACGCTTCGGACGGGGAGCGGATGTCACAGCCAGCTCTCTCAGCCCGTGGCCGGATTGCGGTCTAAAAAAAGGTCTCCAAAAAGCGGGCTCGTGAGGCGTGCCGGAGCAGAGCCCTCTGCTTAATCTGCTTAATCTGCCTAACTCTCTCACGTGTGATGTTGAGGATCTCGCCGATTTCCTCGAGGGTCATGGGCTCTTGATCGTCCAGTCCGAAGTATAAAGCCGCAGGATCTTCGCCTCACGCTCCTTCAGGGTCGAGAGCGCATCTTCCACGCTGTCCTTGAGCGCATGGTCGTATGCCTGTCTTTCGGGACCCGGTGAAAATTGATCGGGCAAATAGCCGAGAAGGCGATTGGCTTCACCTGGCGTGATCGGGGCATCGAGAGAGAGATGTGACTGTGAAATGGCGAGCGTGCTCTCGACCTCCGCCTGCGAAATGTCTAGATCCTGAGCGATCTCCTCGACCGTGGCCTCCCGCCCGAGTTCTTGCAGGAGGGCGGAACTCCGTCGACCGATCCGATGCAGTGCACCGGCCCGGTTGAGGGGAACACGAACGATACGGCTTTGCTCCGCAAGCGCCTGGAGTATGGCCTGGCGGATCCACCAGACCGCATAACTAATGAACTTGATGCCCCTGGTCTCGTCAAACTTATGAGTTG
>Ga0310121_10000362_pt1 | contig 50474 bp, 38 predicted proteins | sample CB27_Tmax_986_MG_FD_203504 | JGI IMG/M metagenome (GOLD analysis project Ga0310121, IMG submission 203504) | Marine microbial communities from Western Arctic Ocean, Canada - CB27_Tmax_986 | ecosystem: Environmental > Aquatic > Marine > Oceanic | place: Canada: Western Arctic Ocean | collected... | reverse complement strand
GAGGCGAACGACAGACTGTCGGGCGTGATCGTCACCTTCGCTGCCGTCTGCGTGACCGTCACCGAGGCCGTCGCACTGAGTGACCCACTCGTCGCGGTGATCGTGGCCGTGCCATCTGCTACCGAAGTGACCAGACCTGTTGAGGACACAGTTGCCACCGAAGCCGACGATGAACTCCACGACACGCTCGCACCGCTCATCGTCGCACCGTTCTGGTCTTTGACCGTAGCGGAGAGCTGGGATGTCTGACCAAGCGAGGCAAAACTCAGGCTCGTAGCAGACAGCGTGATCGAGGTCGCTACGGGAGTCGGAGGCGGCGGCGGACTCGTAGGCGTAGTCCCGCCGTCACCGCATGCTAGGAGCAAGAGCACGGCTGAGAGTCGAATGTAGCGCATACGCCTAATCTGCGGTGATGCTCGGGAATCTCGCCAGCATAGTGCTTTCTGTGCCTGCCATCGCGTTCATATTCACGCACCGTCATGTGCGCAGCCGCTCCAACCAAATCGGTCTTAAAAGCGGCTAAACAGTGAGGACGCTATCGTGCGCGGACGTGCGCGGGGACGTTCCCGCTACGGCATAGCTGTTTATGGGTGTGGTTAAGCCAATATGGATGTATGGCCGCAAGAATCTTTCTGGAACGACCAGACTCCTATTCGGCCTTTTAAGGCTCTAAGCCCGAACACCTATGCTCTGCTATGGCATATACCAACCGTTGTCGTTCTCAGGCGTTCTCTGTGCCTTAAATCCGACCTCTTCTACCAACCGCAAATAAGTTTTCATCAGTCGCTTTGCGGTATGCCTTAGCTTCGGCAACCGTGGCCTCACCATCGTCTAGCTTTTGCATCATGCGGTGCATCCCCTCAAACACTTTTTCCTTTTCAATTTCCTGCTTTGCCCAGACAGTTGTTTTCCAAAACTCACTATGGCCTCTGGCTTCGATCCAGGCGTAGAAGTCTTGGTTGCCAGGGCGTGTCCCTTCTTTGGTTACTTCAAAAAGCTTGTGGCACAAATCTCTCACGCCCGAACACTCTTCAATGTAGAACTCTGACACTTCTTCGATTCCTATTTGATCGAGCAGAGCGAATCGTCTGCGCCGTATCGGTCTAGAAGCCATCGCTATCATCCTCGTCTTTAAGGATGTGCATTGATCCATCAGGACGGATATGCAATAAAGCGAACTCCCTCATCCCCACGATTTCTTCCGTAAGGCAGGCTGGGCATTGTTCTCTTTGCTTACCGTGTTTGCAGAAGGAAGAAGTCTTTTCTTGTTTGCTACTTTTTATGTCTTGCACAGGGTGCACCTCTGTTTTGGTAAAGTTTCTATATCTGCTCGCGTAAGGAGAGTTACTGAAATGGGGTGTGCAGGGTGTGCACTCATCAGATTATTCATCTTCAGCAACCTTCTTTACTCCGAATCCTTCCCAGACTCTTGGCCTTTTCTTTTCCGTGCCTACCTGAATGGTTTTCTGAGTCCACTTTAGGTCGTTCTCGTCTTCAAGCCATGAGTTCAGATCACCGATAGGCCGTCTTACGTCTTCCTGTTTGCACCAGTTATTCCACAACTCCTGAAGCTCTCCCTTAGCAATCTCAAGATCGGGATCAATTCTGAGTTGTTCATCCTTCACGAACCGTGCTATCACATCTTCGCTGTCACGGTAGGCAAGTGTTGCGGCAATCACTTCCTCTGGTTCCTTGAGTCCGTGCTTATACCATTCTAGGCAGCCCTGGATGAACCAGTTCAGGATGCCCTGAGCCTCGCCTCTAAGTTTTTCGTCTAGGTCATGATCTTGGTCGGCACCAAGGAATGTTGATTGCCATTGCACGACTTTGATTCGGCTCCAGATGCCAACGTCCCGACCTTCAATCTTCGGCAGGTAATTCGTCTGTAGCCACAAGCTGTGAGTCGGATCGAACTCCCACGGATTCTCGTACATACGCCGCGCTGTAATTGGGTCATTGCCTGTCAGGTTTTTTACGGAAGCCTCGTCTAGCGGAACTCGCTTTTCCGTTTCTGATGCAACCGCTAACCGTGCACGGAAGAGTTCCGCCTTAACTGTGTCGTGCTGTTTGTTGCGAGTCTTCTGAAGCAAGCTCAGATGGATCACGGTGGCGTATTTGTCTAGCACATATCGCAGTGCTCGAATAAACGTGCCTTTGCCGTTTCGGCCATCGCCGTAGTGGATCGCAAAAATGTGATCTCTTTGCTCACCGACTAGTACGCTTCCTGCGAGCCGCTTCACATAGCGGCGAGTGTCTACGTTAGGAAACCATTCCTTCATAGCCTGAAGCCATCGTGGAGCCGTAGCATCCTTATCGTATGGTACATGACACTGGCGCATCATTAGGTCGGCAGGATCGGCCTCACGGAACTCACCTGTCTTTAGATCCACCACGCCGTTTCTGACCCCTAGTTTCCAAGGGTCGAGATCAAGCTCTTCGTGGTCTAGCACTATATCCTCAGCACCTTTAGCTAAGGCTACCATCGCCTTGATGCCGTGATGGCTCTGAGTCTTTAGAACAAAACTCGCTACTGCTTTCAGCATTTCATTTGGTACGTCCTTCAACTGTGCCTTGAGATTTCTGCCTACATCTTTAGCAAGTTCTCGGACCAACACGTTGTCATGGTCCGTCTTCCATCTTGCTTGCTCAGGGCTGAAGACCATCCACGTCTTCCACTTTGGGATGTAGTGCAGTTTGTCGCCGTGGAGTTCGATGAATCTCTCGGCGTTATCCGTATCGCTACGATCCTCTAGCGTAGGTCCAGCAGAGGAATCAGTACCTGGTGCCTCAGTAGCAGCAGTTGGAATATCGGCAGGCTCCCATAGTTGTTTCCTGACATCCAGACTCCGCACTGTCTCTCTGAAGGTGCTCTGATTCTGATGTAGATCGTTGTACAGGTCAGTGATGTCGGAGGATGTAGGAAGGTGCTCAGGAAGGTTCAACACCTCTACCTCTATTCCTCCTGCTTCTAGAGCCTTAGCCGCTTTCATACTTCCTGTGCGGCCAGCATCGTCTAGGTCGTAGATAATGCTGACTTCTGTGATCCCAGCTTCCGCTAAGGTGCGCACCCCAGCTTCAGGTACACTTGTAGCACCACTGGTAAACGAGACAGCAGGCAGGCGAGCTTGTTGCATAGTCCAAACGTCAGGTTCGCCTTCAACCAGATAGAACTGGCTGGTGTTCTTTGTCTCGTAGATAGCTAAGGCAAACCTCAGCCCATATACATCGACCTTTCCTTTCTGGTATTTCTCCCACCTGTACTTCTGTCCTGACCCATTGAAAGCCTTGTGGCGTATCGTGTCGTCAGGCCACTCTGGATCACGGTAGCAGTACGTCTGCGTAGCCTGATTAAATGAGATGCCAAGCCGTTCGATCTCAGCAGGTTGTAGGCTACGGTTTTTCGTTAGTGCTTCCATCGCCGTGGCTGAGGTAACGGTTCCGTTACCAGTAGCCCGACCATTACTCTGCGGCTCACGGATACCAAGATCCTCCGCGAGTTGGTTGATATGTCCTGTGGCACCACAACCAAAACAGTTGTAGCCATCTTCTGAAAAATTCAGTGATGGATTCCGATCATTATGGTAGGGGCATTTGGCTTCCCACCAACCGCTATGGTTTCGTTTGGCCCTAGTGTATTCGGCGATCTGTTGAGCTACAGTCATTTGAGATCACCCTCACTTCCTGAACCAATCTGGATCGGCACTACTTGGTGCTTCTGGTGCGACTCCAGCAGGTACGAGCGTGGCCTCTAGATGCTCATCCAGATCATCAATAAAGTAGATAACCGTGTGGCCATTTTTGCCCCAGCGCGGCCCGATTCCTTTGCTCCTCCAACGCTGAAGCGTGTAGAGGGATTTGTCTAAATACTCAGCAGTCTCTTTGCTGTTAAGCCAACGCCGTTGACCCCTGGTTTCTTTCTCTGCGGCGATCTCTCTGAAGCGATCAGCCTGCGCCTTTCTCTTGTTCTCGATACTCACGTTCCTACTCCCGACATAAAAAGATTAAGAAGGGAGATCGGAGTGCCTACAAATGAAAAACAGTCTGCACCCTGACCTCTAAAGTTTTTCACGGAAGTGCGCGTAGAAGTCCGTGAAACTTCAGTGCGTTGCGTAGGGCAGTGGTCCTATCGAACCGCTCCCTACGTTTGCATGAGTGCGAGTCACATCCTCGCCTCAAGGTCGGTGAGGCCGTTTCCTAGTGGGGTTGCTCTTGGGTCTTCCCGCCATCTTGCGAGGTGCTCTTCCGCAGAAGAATTCGCAACGAGTCCTCTTAGAATCCCACCGTTAGCGAGTGGTTGTTGCCGTGTTCGCTAAACAGCTTATTCATCCGTTTATTGCACCACTAATTTACAGTTTCTGACGGTTAGTGGCTAGGGCATTTAATAGGTTGGTAATAGCAATATCGACGTAGCTCAGGCCACGATTTCTATCTTGAATAAATCGACCTCGCCCAGAGTAGCTTCAAGGTTCTCAGCAAGGGCATCCAGAGCTTTTTTCTGCACGTTATCGCTGATCCTCGCGTAAATTTCTGTGACGGCTGAGTCGGAGTGATTTAAGACCTTTGAGATCGTGTGCAGCGGCACACCTGCTTCAGCCAGTTTCGTGCCGCACGTTCGCCGTAGATCGTGAAGCCGAACATCCGTGAGATCCGCTCGCTCTCTGATCCTGCGCCAGTATCTGCGGAAGTCCTGAAGCGGTCGCATGGTTCGCACAGGTGATGGAAAACAGAAGGGGCTATGCGCGTGGCGTTCGATCTGGTTGAACAGGCGCACGGCAGGTTCAGATAGTTGGACGTGCATATCTCTGCCGTTCTTTGTATGGCCTAAGTAGAACGATGGCTCAGGTGAGTCTAGGTGAACGTCCTCCCATCGCAGACTAAGTAGCTCAGACTTTCTGGCTCCTGTTAACAAGTACAACCAGATAAGGGCTTGGATGTGTCGTGGCTCTTCCTTCATGGAGTTTGTGAGCCGCTCAAGTTCCTCATCAGTTAGGAAGCGAGTACGAGATTTCTCGGGGTATTTCTCAACACCCCGACATGGGTTTGGATGGTTCTCAGGCACATAGCCCATTCGTTCAGCCCAGAGGAATAGAGCAGAGGTCAGGCCGACAACTCTGTTGGCTTCTACAGGTGCTTCGATCGAACCGTGCAATCTGTGGATGTCAGCCCTCTTGATCAGCTTTAGGGTGTGATCACCAAGGGCGGGCACGATGTGCTTGTACAGCCGCCGTGTCATCGCATCAACGGTCCTCTTTTCACGCTTCTGCATTTCCTCAAGGAACACAGGAGCATACGCCGCGAGGGTTACGTCTAGAGGTATGTCCGTGGGCCTGGCTGGCTCTCCTTCCTGCCTCACGGCGACACTGATCCGATTAGCCTCAGCGCGAGCATCACCAAGTGTCAGGTCTTTGCATCTACCGATCACGGTTAGGCGTACTGCGCTCCGTATAGCCTTGGTCTTTGCTTCTGGTCCACTGGGCTGTGTTCGCTTCCTGTATTGAAACACAAAGGACTTGGAGTCGAGAGAACCTGCCTTAGCGTCATCGTAGCATCGAACACCGAAGCCAGACGGCGAGCCGTTAGCAGAATCCCAAACGATATCCTTTCTACTAGCTCCTCCAGAATACTTCAGAGCTTTCACTCTCGCCGTGGTCAGGTCCATTCGCCGTTTAGCCACGTTACCTCCAATCCCAGAGTCTACCAAGAGTCTACCACTCTATACAGGTTGATGACTGCTCCTGCTATACTAATATAACAGGATAAGCACTGGTACTAAAGGATTTGCTTAGCTGTTGCTAATTAAACGGAGGCTAATGATATTATGTGGCCCACTGCCTCCGGAGCACGAGGTCACAGGTTCGAATCCTGTCGGGCGCACTGCTAGAAACCGTTGTCCTGCAAGCACTTACACGCTTGCGGGGTTTCTTTCTAATTAGACGTGGCCACAAAAAGTCTACCATCGTGTCCGTTTTTGACGGGTATTCAAAGGCTAAGAGCTTTTGCCACTGATGCCCCCCCCTCTACCAATCGGCAGGGGTGGACATGGGCCAAGCCAACACACATTGGCGGGCGAACATCAAGACCCCAGTACCGTACACCTCCCCCTTTTCGGCGCGGTTTACTCCTCACCTATAAACAGTGTTTTGCTCTGGAGATTTTTGTTTTTCAAATCGCTTGGGACTCCTACACCCCCAAAAAAATTCTGCAAGAATTTCAACTCACTAAGGGAAGGTAGAAGAGGTGCCAGTACACCCTAGGACCAGGATGGCTGATAATATGATATTGAATCGTGAGGTCATGTTTAGAACTCCATACCCACTTTCACTTCAGAGAAAATTGCCTTGGCCTCGTTGACTGCCTCACGCTGGGACCGTGTTGGCGGATAAAGTGTGCCAGGGCGCACACCTCTTCCGTTCAAGGCCTGGTAGACTTGCTGTACAATACGTGCTGCTGCTGCCAGCTTCGCTTGGGGTGTTGTTGGGACCCCGCCCCCGCGGCCACCGAACGAGCCTCTGCCACCCCGTCCTCGTCCGCTGCTCATACCTCGCTCCCTCATGTAAGTCTGTATTTCATTTGTGAGTGCTAGCGCTTCGAGCATGAAGCGCTCTCGGGATTGGTACATCGAGACAGTGATCGGCATAGCGGGATCTCCGCGAACCTCGACCAGTGTCGAGGAGGTGCTTCCTCGGGCTGCGACCGTCACCGTGTATGAACCGGGCGAGACCCAGGGCCCCCGTTCATCGATCGATCTCGCGAGTTCAGGGTCACTAAACTGCTCCCAGCGATCGACTGCACCCGGAATGGAGTGCCTAAGATCCCAGTTAACGCGATGTGTGCCCTCACTGGACGGGACATGCATTTCCCGGACAGTGTGCCCCGTCGCGTCCGTCACCATCATACGTGTGGTCCCGCTTCCAGAACCGAGCCTGTAGGTGATCTCGATCCCGTCGGCCGGGTTTGTGCCAGCGAACTCTGCATGGCCCCGGTAGGAAGTGTCCTTACGATAGACCATGATTGTTCCACGTCCCGCAGAGAATACCGAGACTGCTGCCGGGGCTTCAGCCCATTCAACGAATGGGCGAGTGTCGTCCAGGATCCATATCCCTCGACCGTGAGTACCGAAGATGAGGTCCTGCTCCCTCGGGTGAATTAGTAGATCATCGTAGTGGGTGGTCGGGAGATTGGGGATCTTCGCCCAATTCCGACCTTTGTCGGTGCTTACAAATACCGCATGCTCTGTACCTAGGAAGAGCACATCCTGGTTGTTCGGGTGCTCCGTGATCACGTTCGCCACACCCAATTCGGGGAGTTCGGCGTGCAGTGGTTCCCACGTGCCCCCGAAATCTTCTGTCCGGAAAACATAGGGGCGAAAGTCACCGTCACGGTGCCCATCGAACGTAGCATATGCAGTTCCAAGCGCCTCCCAGGAAGCTGTGATCCGACTGACGTATGTGCCATCAGCGATGCCGGACACATTGCGAGAGACCTCCTGCCAGCTTGTCCCAGCATCCCTGCTGACCTGAAGGTTGCCGTCGTCGAATCCTACCCAGAGCACAGCGGGGTCAAGGGGTGATTCATCAAGAGTCACCGCTTCACCGAAGCTACTCGTGCCATCGTTACGGGATATGCTGATGTCAGCACCTAGTACTCCCATCAACTCTAGTTCGTCGCGGTTGATATGTCGGCTCAGATCTTCTGTACGCTCCCAGGTGCCTCCTCGGTCCTGCGAGATAAAGAGCCGGTTCCCCGCCACGTATAGGACGTCTGGGTCGTGCTGTGAGAGCATCATTGGTGATGTCCAGTCGAACCGGTACTCCTCACCTAGCGGTTCCATAGGAGAGATATCGTGTATGTCGCCGGTCCTTGTATCGTAGCGGAAGTAACTTCCTCCGTTCGAACTCCCGTAACTGTATCGGGCATCACGTGGGTCGGCCTGCCAATACATGCCGTCCCCGAAACCATTCTGCCTCCAATCGTCGTTGACAATCCCGATCCAGCGCCGTGTTTCCGACGGGCCCATGAAGGAGTGGTTATCCTGTAGCCCCCCGTACACCCAATAGGGATCACGCATGTCCACGGCGATCGCATAGAACTGTGCGATAGGGAAATTGTTCATTTTCCTGAAACTGACTCCGCCGTCGTAGCTCTCGTGGAGCCCGGCGTCTCCAGCCAGGTAAAGGTGTTCGGAGTCGCTGGGATCAATCCACAGGGTGTGATGGTCAGCGTGAATCCCCACATCATACGTGGGGGCTACCGCGATCTGTGTGAAGGTGCGTCCTCCATCGCGGCTAACATTCGACTGTGTCGCGAGTGAGTACACGCGGTCTTCATCATTAGGGTCGATGAAGATGTGCGAGTAGTACATCGGGCGGCTGTCGAGTGAGTTAACCCGTTCCCAGGTCATCCCGCTGTTCTCTGAACGGTAGGTCCCCTGTAAGTCGGGTTCCGCGTGTTCGACGAGGGCATTGAGGACTCTCGGGTTTGAGGCAGAGATGGCGAGTCCGATCCTTCCCTTATCCCCTTCCGGAAGGCCAACTCGGAGTTCATTCCAGGTTGAGCCACCGTCAGTGGTTTTGTAGATGCCACTACCTGGGCCGCCACCATTAAAGCCCCATGCCCGGCGCAGCCGCTGATACATCGCCGCGTAGAGTGTGCTTGGGTCATCCGGGTCCATGACCATGTCGACGACCCCAGTGTACTCATTGACGAACAGCACGTTCTCCCATGTCAGGCCGCCGTTCGTTGTTCTATAGACACCGCGGGATTCGGAGCCGGACCAAAGGTTACCCAGTGCCCCGACGTAGGCGATATCGGGGTCGGCGGGATGTACAACAACCCTGCCTATGTGACGGGTCTCTTCAAGGCCCAGATGGCGCCAACTTTCCCCGCTGTCATCCGAACGATATACGCCATTACCATAGGATGTGCTTTGTCGGTTCTGTTGCTCGCCCGTACCAGCGTAAATAATGTTGGGGTCAGAGGGTGCGATCGCTACATCCCCGAATGTGCTCACGGCCATCGTATCGAAGACGTTCTTCCAGGTCTGACCCCGATTCACACTCCTCCAGAGTCCGCCAGAGGCCGTTGCCACATAAATCGTCGAAGGATTGCCGGGAACAGCCTCTACATCGTGGACGCGTCCCCCGGTGACCGCGGGTCCGATCACCCGCGGGCGGAAGGCGTTCATATCATCGGTCGTGATCGGAACTTGTGCCGATAGGGCCGTTACGGCGCCAAGGACAATCATAAATGCCATGGCTAGGAGGCTTGCTTGCTTCATTACTAATCCCTTGGTGCATGAATCTGGTCACACCGCCATCTGCGATGCTTGATTGCAAGATACGCGGTGGCTTCGATCAAGCCCAGCGATTAAGTAGATAAGCCTCTATAGCGCTGGTGAGAGTATTACCTGGGTTGGTCTCCGATTACGGTCACACGGTACCCGGAACGAATGTTCGGAAAATAATCCCAGATCGCGTAGTGCTGTGAGCATCTGTTATCCCAAAACGCAATGGAGTTCTTCTCCCATTTGAAGCGGCATTGGAACGCGGGATCCTGCACGTGCTCAAAGAGAAACTCCAGCACAGCATCACTCTCCGCCTTGGGGAGTTCGATGATATTTTGGGTGAACATTGAGTTGACGTAGAGTGCTTTCTTACCAGACACGGGGTGGGTTCGGATCATCGGGTGTTCAGCGGTCGGATAAGTCCGCCCTCCATCATCTCGGCCTATCCTCGTATTCACGCTGCGGTAATAAGGCCCACCATCATGATGTGCTGTCAGGTTTTCCAAGAACAGCTTCATAGGATCAGAAAGCGCGTTATAGGCCTCGTACATGCTCGAGAACACTGTGTCACCGCCTGTTTCTGGAACTTCATAAAGCCTAAGGATTGAGCCTAGCGGGGGTGTTTTGGAGCATGAAACATCAGAGTGCCAGGTCTCTCCAGCGATCCGCTTTGAGTTCTCGTCCGCGTGGATGATCATCACTTCAGGATGCCCCGCTAGCCCAGGATCATTCGGATGAATATCGAGTTCGCCGAAAAGTGATCCAAACTTCTTGTGGGCCTCAACAGAAATATCTTGGTCACGAAAGAAGATTACCTGGTAGGTAGTCAGCGCCTCATGGATTATCCGGAAGGTGTCTTCGTCGAGTGGTTTATCCAGATCTACACCTAGAATCTCAGCACCGATCACTGGTGTGACTGGATAAATGGATATGCCTTTCGCGTCCACTGAGTTCAATGCTCTGACGGTAAGTATCTGTACGGATTTTCGAATAATGTTGCTTCTAAGATTCTTGAGAAAAGAGAACATACGTGTCAGGCATGGTGGTTTCCAGGTCGGGATCTGATCCTTCTGTTACGCCAGATTTTCAGTGATTCAAAAATCTGGATACTTCAACTTCCTGGCCTCATTCCGGTTGGGGTCTTTGAAGTTCATTGGCTTCTGATTCGGGAGTGTTCGGTTTGGACATTTCCTTCTGCAATTGACTGGGTGCTGACCTCCTAGGTATTTGGTGCACTGGTTCATTGGCGCGAGCGCGCCATTCTGGTCACTAGGAGGCTCGTTATGTGTAGGCCCGGTGCCGCAGTCCTGTCGGTCTTTTTGTTTCTTTCCTGTTCTGGTGTGAGCTCTGATGCAGCCTCGGGACCAGAAGGGTCCGATGAAGCATTTGATGTCGTGATTCTGGGAGGGCGTATCGTTGATGGTACCGGAAATGCTGGGTTTCCTGGCGACGTCGGTATCCAGAACGATCAGATTATTGCCATAACGCCAGCGGGCTTGCTAGCTAACGCGGAAACCGAACTCAGGATTGATGCCACGGATATGGTCGTATCCCCTGGGTTCATAGATATCCAAAGCCATTCTCGTTCGAGTTTTCTGGGTGATGGGGACGGACGTGTCGTGTCCAAGGTGACCATGGGTGTGACCACAGAGATCATGGGAGAATCGACCACGAATGGACCTTCAAGCCCGGCAATGCTAGAAACCGCGGGTGACGCTACCGGTTCAACTGTATTCGAGACTTTCGGTGACTGGATGAGGGCGATGGAGTCACACGGTGCTAGCGTGAACATAGGGTCGTTCGTGGGGGCCACCACGATTCGAGTGCTGGGCAAGGACGAGGCGATGGGTGAGGCGGATGCAGAGGAGTTAACCTTGATGCAGGAAGCTGTGCGCCAATCGATGGAAGACGGAGCATTTGGTGTAGCATCTGCATTGATTTATCCGCCCGGAAATTTTGCTTCGACCCGAGAGCTCATAGAAATCAATCGGGCAGCTTCCCCTTATGGGGGCGTCTACATTACACATCTCCGTTCCGAAGCAGATTACTTTCTCGAGGCGATAGACGAAGCTATCGATATTGGTACCACCGCTGGCGTGCCCATCGAGATTTACCATCTGAAGGCCGGCGGCCGTAGGAACTGGAGCAAGGCGTCGCAGGCGGTAGCTAAGATCGATTCGGCTCGAGCAGCGGGAGTTGATATACAGGCAAATATGTATCCCTACACAGCCGGAGGGACTGGACTGACGGCCTGTTTCCCACCATGGGCTTCAGCTGATGGAAAGCTGTTTGATAACCTGGCAGACTCAGATGCCCGGATGAGAATTCGTGCTGAGATCGAAAATCAGACGACCGAATGGGAGAATCTTTGCACACTCTCAACGCCAGAAGGTGTGTTATTGCTAGGATTCAATAAGCCGGATAACCAGCGCTATTCCGGCCGCTACCTGTCGGATATATCAGAGGAACTTGGAAAAGATTGGATTGACACTGCGTTCGATCTCGTGCTGGACGAGCGCCAGCGACTCGGCACCATCTACTTCATGATGAGCGAAGAGAATGTCGCGATGCAGATCGGTCAGCCATGGATGAAATTTGGGACCGATGCTGGGGGGATAGATCCCGAGACTGCCCGAGGGCTTACTCACCCGAGGGCGTATGGGACGTTCACACGTATTCTTGGCAAGTATGTCCGTGAGGAAGGAGCAACAACCCTAGAGGAGGCAGTTCGCAAGATGTCATCAGCTGTGGCTACACGCCTCCATATCAAGAATCGAGGCCTGCTGAAGGAGGGGTTTTTCGCTGATATCGTAGTCTTCGACCCAAACACCGTCTCCGATCATGCCACGTATGACGATCCGCACCAAGTCTCGACTGGTGTGCATTACGTCTTAGTGAATGGTGTCCCAGTTGTATCCGAAGGGGAGCACACTGATCGGATGCCAGGCCGGCCAGTTTATGGGCCTGGTTGGACTGGGTGGGGCCGATGAGACATCTCACGCTGACTCTCACTTGGCTCCTCGCAGGGGCCTGCACGACACAAGCCCCTGGCGGCGGCACAGCATCACGCATTCTAGAAGAGCCTACACAAGACACGGACGGCATAACTAGGGTTCTCGTTTACCATGATATGGAAGGGCTTACTGGCCAGTCCGACCCGAAAACATTTCGGTTTGCACACTCCGACCGGTATGCCGTTGGCCGCACGTATTTGACCGGAGATGTTAATGCCGTTGTCGCAGGGCTTTTCGAGGGTGGGGCTGATGAGGTGCACATTGTGGATGGTCACGGGAGTGGCAATCCTGAGCCGGATCTGCTTCTTGAAGATCTAGATCCTCGAGCTGAACTAGTGAGCCGCGACGCTGTTTTCGATGCGTATGTAGATCTGATCGAGCCTGGTTTTTACGATGCGGTGGCCGTGGTGGGCATGCATGCTAAAACAGGCAGTGGCGGCTTTGCTTCACATACGTTCACCTTAGGAATTGACATCCTTTTCAACGATATGCCGGTGACTGAAACTGAGATTATTGGCTATTCATGGGGTCGGGTAGGTGTTCCGGTGATTTTTGCGTCGGGTGATGATCGTCTGGCATTGGATTTAGCTGGTCCCATGCCGTGGGTTGAATTTGTGACCGTGAAGACGGCCACTTCTGCCTCGACTGCGGATCCCAGGCCGGTTGATGAAGTGCGGGTTGAACTTACTGCTACGGCGCGCCGTGCAATGGAAAACTACCGAAATGCTTCATCGATGCGTCTGGAGGAACCAGTCCAAGCTGTACTCCATGCGGTTCCACCTGCAGACCTATCAATGCTCGATGGTGTTCCCGGCATCAAGTATAGAGACCAGCGCGTTAGTTTTCAGGCATCGGATTTCGGTGAGGCGTACGATGGCCTTATTGAGTTAGTGACCGTAGCTGGGGGAGGATATTCAGTCGTTCTAAGTGAAGTAGCCCGACGGATGTCGGGTGAAGGCTTCGACCTAGCCTACTCGGATGCCCTGTTCGACCGTTGGCTCGATTTTGAATCAGGCAGGTGGTTGCCTCTGGAGCCGAGCCCGTCATCTGGACAGCGCACGTACCACGGCTTTCGCTAGCGTCCCAGCTATGGATCACCTGCTTGGATCCCCCTAGCTGCTCTCGTGTAGGACCTGAAACTATATAGTTTTCCTGCTCCCCCGTGGTCCAAACTGCACCAGGAAGCCTTGAATAATGAAGAAGAGATTTACCCTTGTTTCAGTATTAGCCAGCATGGCTCTTATGGCTTGTGGTGGTGGTGAACCAGCTCAGACATCTGATAGCGCTGGCTCTGTAGCCGCTCCAGCGGCTGCTTCACCGCCAGCCATGGGTGAAATGACTATGCCGTCGTGGTTTCAAGTGGATAATGAAGCGCACACGGTGAGCATGACCATCACTGCGGGTTCAACAACTGAAAATAATTATTGGAACTTTAATGGTGTGACAAAGGGTGCAATGACTATAACCGTTCCCGAGGGGTACACCGTTACTGTCGAACTGGTCAACAACGACCCGGTTATGGCTCATAGTCTGGGTATTTCCACGGAGACATCATCTTTCAGTGGGGCTCCAGAGCCGGTGCCAGCATTTCCAGGTGCTATCACCTCGAACCCTGCATCAATGATGGAGAGCACTATGCCCGGCCAAAGAGAGTCCATCCAGTTCACAGTGGATCAGGCTGGTAACTACTCGATGGTGTGCTACATAGCGGGACACGCCCTGACAGGGATGTGGGTCTACTTTAACGTGTCGGCAGACGGCTCAGTGGGTGTGCAGCAGTAGAATCCACTAGCAGGCTGGTCTGTGCTCACTTAAGAGGTCCCGTTCTAATTAGAAGAAGAAAGAGCGAGACCTTCTTTCGGTTTCTCAACACAATCCCGAGCCAATCGTCTCAGGGTTTTCTGGCATCAACCGTTATTGGGCCTCTCAGTAGTACAGGTCCTTCCCGGGATCGTGCTTTGAGATTGAGGACTTCAATCAGAACTGAGAATCCCATCGCAAAGTAGACGTAGCCCTTCGGGATATGTTGGCCCATTCCTTCAGCTACCAGGGCCATACCGATGAGTAGTAGGAACGCGAGCGCTAACATCCTTACCGTAGGATGGGCCTCGACGAACAGACTGATTGGGTTAGCCGAGATGATCATGATTAAGCCCGAGATCAGCACTGCGATCACCATTACAGCCAGATCGTCTGCCAATCCAACAGCGGTCACTACCGAATCAATCGAGAATACGATGTCTAGCACCAGGATTTGCACGATAACGGATGCAAAGGAGCTAACTCCTCCACTCATTGAAGTGTCTGGACCCTCTCCTTCAAGTTTGTCATGGATTTCATGCGTAGCCTTGTAAAGTAAGAATAGGCCGCCAGTTAAGAGGATCAGATCTCTACCTGAGACGCCATGCCCGAATACTTCGAAGAGTGGTTCAGTAAGCCTCATGATCCACACGATAGAGAATAACAAGAGAATTCGTGTGCCTACCGCTAATGTGAGCCCCAACTGCCGGGCTTTCGCTCTCGATTTCTCCTGGACTCGCTGAGCTATGATCGCAACAAAGATGATATTGTCGATTCCCAGAACGGTTTCAAGTACCGTAAGAGTGAGAAGTGCAATCCAAGCTTCAGGGCTGCTCATCCATTCCATATGAATCGCTTACCGGGTTAGAGATACTCTCGATTCTTCTGCCACCGAATAGTTAGGCAAAGGAAACACTTTCTGTTCGGATTCTTAAGGATTCTAGCTCCGTAGCTCGAAATAGGCATGTTCGAGCCCTGCTGCACCACTTTCATACCCCTCTGTTCCACAGAGGCTAGGTGACTCCCGAATCCTTGTCCCCCAGCTATTATAGGCAATAAGCAGAATATAGAATATATTGATTTGACGAATCAAAGTAATAGATTAAGACATAAGAATACGGTGAAGTTGTCCTCATGCGAGATCAAAGGAAAAGAGGAGGAGGGGTCTAGTGTCAGATGTAGAGACAATCTTGAGTGCATTTCTACGCGTTTACTTCGCGTGTCGACCTCGGCAGGTGACGGATCCAGTTGATGGGAGAGTGTTGAGTTTCCATCAGGCTACCATTTTGTCTCACTTGGATGCGGCTGACCCTACGATGGTAGGTGAGTTGGCCGGTCATCTGGGTGTCACGGCTTCAACTATGTCCTTGAATCTCGGTCGTCTGGAAGAAGCTGGATACGTGACGAGGCAACGCGATCCTGAGGACCGGAGGGTGATGAATGTTTGCTTATCCGAAGCGGGGGAGCGCGTGCGATTGGCGTACAGCACCCTGGATCCGGATCGAGTAGGTCGGATGATTGATGGATTAGACCCGATCCGCCGCCGAGCCGCAGTGAATGGTTTGGTTTGTCTGGCTGACGCGGCGGATGGTCTGGTCAGGAGGGGGCAGGAACATGTATCAGCTCTTACGAGCTGAGTGTTTCTGCTGAAATAGATGTCGCCTCGTGGCCAGGGTTGGTAGTCCAGCATAGCTTGGTTTGTCCGTCGGACTTCTCCTGAACCCAAAAGCTTTTCCTATGATCGCAAGTCGGGTTTTCAAGATTCAGTGGAGTTTCTTTTCAGTGGTTCTGCTATCAGCGATGTCTCTTCGGGGGCAGACGATTGAGGACTTGTTGACCAGGGCAGAACTGACGGACTTCGCCGAAACAACCTCCTATGAGGAGGTGATGGCACTATCCAAGGGCCTAGCTGAATTGTCCGAGGATATTCACCTGACCACGTTCGGGTATACGAATGAGGGCAGGGCCCTTCCTCTTCTTGTGGTCGGAGCTCCAGGCGCTTCGGCGGGGGCTGTGCTTGGGACTGGTAAGACCCGTGTTTATGTGCAGGGCAATATCCATGGGGGTGAGGTGTGCGGCAAAGAAGCTCTTTTGATGCTACTTCGTCAGTATGCCATGGGTCGCTATCCTAGCTGGACGAACGAACTTGTTCTCTTGATCGCTCCTATTTACAACGCAGATGGGAATGAACGAGTTCTCTTACGCAACCGACCTAGGCAACATGGCCCTATCGGAGGGATGGGGCAGCGTCCCAATGCTCAGGGGCTCGATCTGAACCGAGACCATACCAAACTCGATTCGCCAGAGGCCCGTTCATTGGTCCGCCTCATGACCGAATATGACCCCCATGTTGCAGTAGATCTCCATACTACGAATGGGACCCGCCATGCCTACCATCTCACATACTCACCGCCACTCCATCCGAATACTCCTACAGCGATAGACGACCTTCTCAGGCGTCGCTGGCTGCCTGAAATCACACGACTGATCAAGGAAAAACACGGTTGGGATTACTACTACTACGGTAATGTTGGAGGTCGAGGTGGCGGTTCAGGATGGCGGACATTCGATCATCGCCCCCGATTTAATAACAACTATGTGGGGCTGAGGAATCGTATGGGGATTCTAAGCGAAGCCTACGCGTATGCGAGTTTTGAGGATCGGATTTTTGGATCCCTCTGGTTCGTCGAGGAAATCCTGGATTATGCTGAGCAAAACGCGACAGAAATCAGAGAGATTGTGGAGGCTGTAGACCTCCAATCCGTGGTTGGAACAGAACTCGCTACGCGAGCCGATTTTAGTCAATCGGAAACAGAGGTAAGGATACTTATGGGTGAGGTAGATGAGGTCCGGCATCCGTACACGGGTGAGATCATGCTTCTACGCCGCGACATTTCTATCCCGACACAAATGTACGAGTATGGGACCTTCTTTCCGTCAGAGACTGAGATTGCACCTGAAGGCTATTACGTACTTCCGGAGGGTGAGGCGGCGATTGAAAGGCTGGAAGCACATGGGATCACAGTCCTTCGTCCTGCGATAGAACGCGAACGTCTAGTCCAGCGCTTTCAAATCGATTCTACTAGGACAAACCCGAATTCATTCCAGGGGCACAATGAGCGAACGGTTTGGGGGGAATGGGTTTCAAGAACTGAGGCACTCCCAGTTGGAACAGCCTATGTGTCCGTTGATCAACCACTGGGTCGGCTTGCGTTCACTTTACTGGAACCTCGCTCTGACGACGGATTCGTTTCTTGGGGGATTCTCGATGAGGAAATTGAAGGTGGTACGCTCCCAATACTGAGAGAGAGTCCGAGAATTCGTTAGTCGGGGATCCTTAGTTTTAGTAGCCGTGCTGTCAGATTTCTTTAACACTGTGAAGGACGTGCACCCTACGGTCCTTCAGATGTCCGATTACGGCATCAAAACACTCGACATTTCGCCCAACGATTTCTGGTGGCGCAACTCCGGGCTGATCCCAAGTACCATTTGTGATCAGCCGGACCATACCGGTGCAGGTATAGCCTGTGGTACGAGCCATTGAGGACGTCTCAGTCTCAGTATTGTAGTAGTCGAGTAACTCATAGGTGTGCCGGAGTGCTTTCCCTTCTTTCTCGCCTTCAACCACAATCCGCATCACAGTGAGATCGAGTTCTCCTTCTTCAAATTGCCAGGCACTAAAGAGAAGAGCTTCAGTGATATCCCTTGGTGCGGCTTGTCCTGATGCTACGAGGATGCCTTTGCTTGAGAGGAATCCGGTGTCTCTGAGCATGCGTATCTTCTCCGCATGTCCTGGATAACGCAGTGTCTTCTCCACCATCTCAGGGGCCCTAGACGACGTCAGTAGAGAGCGCAACCCATCCGTATTAAAAGCCTCCAAGGTACCTAAGCCCGGAAAGTCGACGAGCTCGATTTCAGACAGGGCGGGCAACGAGATATTTTCCCCTCCTCTTCTTAGGCGAGCAGGTCTCGTATACTCCTCTATCACATCACCGGGCGAGAAGGGGGCCTTGTACTCCCAGGGTAAGGATCGTTTAACTGGGAGCCCTCCAACAAGACAGTTGAAGGAGTGTGTTACATCCAAGTAATCATCCGTATGGCCCGAAATGAGGTTGCTCAGGCCTGGTGCTACACCGCAGTCTACAAGGCAAGGTACTCCGGCTTCTTTGGCTAACTCGTCTAGCTCGAAGGCGTTCTCGGGAAAAAAGGAAATATCGATAATGGGCCTTCCCTCTCTGAGCACTTGCTCTACGACTCTATAGCCCATGAAGCCGGGAACTGCACCGACCACTAGGTCCGCACCTGCAACCGCCTTCGATACGGTGTTCGGATCCGAGAGATCGGCAGCGATACAATCAGCCCCAAATCTGGTTAGGCGTTCGGCAGCGACGGGATCGACATCCACAACAAGGACTGAAAAATTCTCTTCTGCAGCGAGATCGCGTACGATTGCGCTGCCTACTCTTCCGCCGCCAAGTACGACAATCCTCAAAACAGCTACTCCGTATTCGGGTCTTTCCCTGAGGAGAAATCAGGCTGCGATAACCAATCTATGCAAGGGGAGACTCCTCATACGTTGTGTGACTCGGATGAGTGTAGCCTAAGGGATGGTGTGCCATCACTTTATCTTTCAGACTTCGTTGTCCATATACCTTGCCGAGATGGGATCTGTTATGAAAAAGAGGTCAGTAGCTGTCCTGATCGCGCTTACGCTTCCCGTAGTAGCTACTGCCCAACAGCCGGGTCTTGAGCAAGCTGCTGCAACGATTACGGAAGCTGAGTACGCTCAGCGGATTAACGTTATCGCTCATGACTCTATGGGGGGTCGCAATACCCCGAGTGCAGGCCTTGAAATGACGGCAGCCTGGATCGCTAAAGAGTTTGAACAATTAGGTCTTCGGGGCGGAGCCAGAGATGGTAGTTTCATTCAGAGGTACCCACTCCGCTCCATTGTAGTCGATAGCGAGGCATCGGGCCTTAACGCTCCAGGTACGCGGTTGGTATTTGGCCGGGATCTCATCCCCGTCTTAGGAACTACCGTAACCGGTAATGCTCAAGGTGGACTAGTTCTGATCTCAGGGTCCTCCGGTACTCTCGAAACCTCTGAAGCAAGACCGTTTGCAGGCAATCACGTGATCGTGGTTGCTCCTGCGGATTCAGATGGAGTAGATCGAAGTATGCGACAAAGGCTCTCTGCCTTAATAACTGCTGGAGCTCTCTCAGTGATGGTCACCAACTCTAGTGGTGATGAGTCCTGGACCGCGAGTGCTAGGAGAGCGCTACGCCCCACCGTACGTAAGGCTTGGGGTGAGCGGAGAGCAGAAGGTTCTTTCGCACCGATTCTTCAGTTACGGACGTCAGCGCTAAGGGAGATTCTAGAGCCTCAGGGAATCAACGTTAGCTCTCTTCAGGAGCGTTCGAACAGTGATATTGAAATGCGTCTTGTAGAGGGTCTCGAGCTTACCCTTAACCAGGTGGTCCGAGACGAGGGTATCCTAGCGCCTAATGTGGTTGGGATCTTGAATGGTAGTGATCCTGCTCTCGCCGAGGAGTACGTGGTCTTTTCAGCTCACATGGACCATGTCGGGATGGGTGAACCGGATACAAATGGAGACACGATCTTCAACGGGGCTGACGATGACGCTTCAGGGACGATAGCTGTAGTTGCTGTGGCAGAGGCTATGTCAGCACTACCAGTTGCTCCTAAGAGATCGATGGTTTTTCTACTTGTGAGCGGCGAGGAAAAGGGGCTTTGGGGTAGTGAATGGTATGCAGAAAATCCGAGTGCCCCGATTGAGCAGTACGTCGCCAATTTCAATGCAGACATGGTTGGAAGGAACTGGCCTGACACGATCGTCGCTATAGGGAAGGAGCACTCCGATCTAGGCGAAACATTGAGGAGGGTGAATTTAGAGCACCCGGAGATTGGGATGACGGCGATCGATGATCTGTGGCCCGATGAGCGTTTCTATTTCCGATCGGATCACTACAATTTTGCCAGAAAGGGTGTGCCTATTCTGTTTTTCTTCAATGGTACACATGATGATTACCATGGCCGTGATGATGAGCCTAACCGAATAGATCACGATAAAGCAGCGAGGATTGCCAAGCTGATTTTCTATCTTGGTGTTGATATCGGGAATGCTCTAAATCCTCCCGAGTGGAATCCCGAGAGCTACCGTCAGATTGTCCTAGGACGCTAGTAGGCGAGCTGTACTAGTGGTCCTCGGACTAGGACAGTCACAGTGCCTATTAATGGAGATGGTCGGGGTTGGGATAACGCGGGAACATGTGGTCTAGTCTCAGCGCCCTAAGGATCTCTGCAGTCCTCGGATGAATCTCCCGAGCCCAAACACTCTCAGTTGGAGGTGTTTGTAAGCGTGCAGTGAGAACTAAGGCAAGATCGGATACTGCTGGCTTATGAAGGTTCGTAAAATCAAAGACCACGTGTGCATCCGAGTCCACGACATTTTTCCGTTGTTCGGTAATGACTGAGGCAGTACGTGGGCCTCGGGCCTGTTTGTCGTTACTTTGTCTTCCGCCGTTTTTCATGGTGACCTCACCGTTGGCGTGCTAGACCCGCTCTTGTCCTTATTCTAGTATCAAGAGTCATGCCAGATCGGTTTCGCTACATTCGGCCTTAATGATTGGATTGTTCTCGCTGTGGATAGGAAAGACTATCGCGGACTGTCTCCTCTGGCACCGAGAGCACACGACAAGAAGATTTGCTGTATGAGAGTTTCTCAGGTAGGACCTACGAATCGTGCCTGGCTGTTATCACTGCCATTCTTAGGCGCGATTTGTGTGCCAGCGCTCGCTCAGACTCAAACTCAAGTATCGGAGGTTGTCCGGCAAGGATATTTCCGGGCAGTGGGAGAGTTTTTCACTCTACCTCCAACTGAGCTTGCGATTCTGAATGAATGGGAGCTTGATGAAGACGAGATTCCAGTAGCCCTATTCATCGCGGAAAGGACTGGTGTTTCCACAGAAGCATTGGTGGCCCTGAGGCGTTCGGGCAGGAGCTGGGCAGAACTTGCTGCGCGCTACGGGGTCAGTGCGGCTGCTCTCCATGTGCCGATACCCGAGCAGAGTTCGGCTGGTGAGCTTGCTACACTATACCAACAATACAGGAGCACGCCCGAGAGCGGATGGGCTGATATCCAACTTGACTCCGATGACATTGTTGCACTGGTCAATGTCAGACTTCTGGCTCAAACGCTTGGGATTTCGCCAGTAGAAGTGCTTGCTCAGTCGGAGGCAGTTGATTCGTTCGTTAAGCTGTTTGGCGAGTTGATCCACTAACGACCGATTCTGGAGACTCCATGGCGCGAGCGAACTTTATTCCGCTTTCTACATACGAGGAACTTCCTCCGGAAGAGATGCGGCGGGAGGCTGAGGCGTTTCTCACTAAGATGAGACGTCGCCGCACGGTGAGGGAATTTTCTGACCGACCTGTGCCGAAGGACGTAATTGAGAACTGTATTCTAGCTGCCGGGACTGCCCCAAATGGTGCGAATCGTCAGCCTTGGCGCTTCGTCATGGTGGGTGATCCGGAACTCAAGTCCCGTATTCGCGAAGCAGCCGAAGAGGAGGAAAGGCAGTTTTACCAAGAGAAAGCCCCAAAAGAGTGGCTTGATGCCTTAGAACACCTCGGAACCGATGAAAACAAGCCATTCCTTGAGGATGCGCCGTGGCTCATCGTCATATTCGCAGAGAGCTACAGGGTACTTTCTGACGGGACTAAGGCAAAGAATTACTACGTGACAGAATCAGTTGGTATTGCCACGGGGATGCTTATCACTGCTCTTCATTATGCTGGTCTTGTTACGCTGACACATACACCGTCGCCGATGAAGTTCCTTAATCACGTGCTCGATAGGCCGGATAACGAGCGTGCATTCCTAGTGCTTGTCTGTGGATATCCAGAGGAAGGTGCCACGGTCCCAGAGATCACGAAAAAGCCGATCGAGGATATCGCTATTGTTGTGGATCGATCTGAATAGGTATCACAGATGAGCCTTCCAATACCTGACGAGTCGGTCATTATCTACGAGAAACCCACCTGAACAACATGCCGGAAGCTCGTGAAGCTTCTTGAGGAAGAAGGTGTCAGCTTCAGGCGAGTGAACTATTTCTTGGAGCCCCTCAGAAAAGAGGATTTGGTCGCGCTGCTCAGGAAAGGGGCTCTAGTCCCACGTGACCTACTCCGGATCCGAGAGAAGTCCTATAGGGAAATGGGTCTAGACAACCCCAACTTAGATGATGATAGAATTCTAGATGCGATAGTAGCTGAGCCGGGGCTACTCCAACGTCCGATCGTTGAGCGGTCGGGGCGTGTTGTGATTGGTCGCCCACTCGAGAACGTGCGGAAACTCTTCTAGTTGCTCCTGAATCCTGATCTCAGATTCTTAGGATAGCCTTCCTAGCGCCAGGTGACTTCCATCGCAAAGAAGTGATCAAAAACCTCCCGCGTCGGATGGTTTCTCTCATTGGATTCAGGGCTTCTGATATAGAAATCTAGTTGCATCTGAGCCGGATTAACTGCTCCGGCATCAGTTCCTGTACCTGTCCGGACAACCAGTGTTTCACGATCTCTCATTCCTTGTGTAATCATGAAGTGAATCTGATGCTCGTCGTAGAGTGTCGCACCATCAAGCGTTGCGCTTCCCCAACCCCACCCGGCTAGGTATAGAAGACTCTTGGGCCAGTTCGCATCACCGCAGCCGGCATTGCCGTGCTCATAGAGGAACGCTGCGATACCCCCATCCTGGCATGGTGAGAACTCCTCAAATCGATCGAGCTCAACTACATAGTGCCCCTCTGGAAGGTCAAGTTCAGCTCGGAATGTGCCAGTGTTGGCTTGTTCATCGACGTCAAGCTCAATCGTGCCGCCTACCGCTTGCACGCTACTGCCATCATCACCCATGTGATCCCAGGGAGAAGTATCATCTAGCGTCCCCAAGTGATAAACCTGGCTCGCACTCACAATGAAACGACCGTCATAGTTGGTGTGCTGCTCAGGGGTATAGATCCCCATCTCCGTACCCGGCTGGTACCGCGCACCTGGCTGGAGTTCACTCGATACGCTGGAAGATTCAGGCCCAATGCATCCGATCATAGCTCCTATGCTTGCTAGCATAGGAGCTAGCAAGCGTTGCTTTTTCAGTTTCAAGTCGTCACCTGGTTGAATGCTTCTTCTAGGAGATTAAGTGCTGCGAGCAAGGTTTCCTCAGGGGCTCCAAATCCGAGACGCAGATAGTGGTCCATTCCAAAGTGATCACCGGGCACCACAAGGACATCCTTTTCGACTCTGAGCTTTTCGGCAAACTCTGTTGAATTGATGTTTGCGGAATAGCGGGTGAAGCAGAACGCTCCGGCATCTGGTGGGCGATATGTGAAGCGCCCTTCTTGTGTTGCCATCCACGTTTCCAGGAGACCCAAGTTAGCACGCGTAATTTTTCCTGTGCGATCCAGAATGCGTGCCCTCGTTGCGGGCTCAAGAGCCATACAAGCAAGAGCATCTGATAAAGTTGGGGGAGCGATGGTGGTGTAGTCAGTTCGGCCCCAAAGCTCCGTTACTAAGTCCGGTGGTCCGACGATCCACCCAAGCCGAAGACCAGGCATACCATAAGCTTTCGACATCGAGTTCGTGATCAGAATGCGGTCGTGGTAACCCCAAAAAGAAGATGAGATCTCTCCGTTGGTTTCAGCGCCCTGATAGACTTCATCGGACATGATCCAAGCACCATGCTGTTCAGTGAGTTCTGCGATTGCCTGCATTGACTCACGAGATAGTGCGGCCCCAGTGGGATTGTTCGGGTGCGTAATAATTACAAAGCGAGCTCCTTCACGAAGTGCCGCCTCGAGTTCAGATAGATCAGGTTGCCATCCCTCTTCCTCCACCAGATTCACCGGCAGAATCCGATTGTCGAAAGACTCGATTAACCCGGGCACTTGTCCGTATGTGGGCAGCATGACTGCGGCTTTACCCTGTGATTCAAAGAGGTGCCAAAAACATGTAAAATTAGCTTCTGCGCCACCTACGGTGACGAGTACGGAGTCTTCTGTTGCGCCTGAATAGAGCGAAGCGATTCTCTCTCTTAGCTTGTCAGACCCATTGGACTGACCGTATCCCAATTCGATTTGGTCAATGCCTCTTTCCTTTCCGGCAATGTCAAAGAGTTCGCCAACCGTGAGCGGGTGCACCGCACTCTCAGAGAGGTTGTATCGCACTCGGTGCTCGTAATTCGACTGCCACCGTTCCATGCGAAAAGGGGTATAGCGCACGTCTAAGTCTCCTTGATCAGATGTTGAAGTCACCACTGTATGTGGGTCTGTACCAAGAGTAAACATTGGTACTCGGATCAGGTTCTGAATCAAAAGTGGCCTAAACTCAGCATTGACCTGTTAGAATTCTAAGATGAGAAAGGTTCTCCTAATCATTCTAGACGGCTGGGGTCACTCCGACTTCGAGGAATCTCCGACTCCGGGGAATGCGATTGAATTCGCAAGTGTGCCACACTTCCGTGAACTCTACGATCATTGTTCTCGGACTCGACTTGCTTGCTCGGGTGTCGATGTTGGGCTTCCTGCTGATCAGATGGGCAACTCTGAAGTCGGGCACCTCAATCTGGGAGGGGGACGGATTGTTCCACAGGATCTAGCTCGCATTGATAAAGCAATCGCGGACGGAGTGCTTGCCGATCACCTGGGTCTTGAGATTCTCGTTGCAGGGTTAAGGCAGAGTGGAGGGGCTCTTCACATTGCTGGCCTGCTCTCGGACGGAGGAGTCCATAGTCATATAAGGCACTTTGCAGCCGTCCTAAATCTTCTTCCGTCAGACATCCCGGTGCGGCTGCATTGTTTCATGGATGGACGTGACGCTTCTCCCAAGGCTGGAACTGATCACGTCAAAGAAATTGGACAGCTTTGTATGAAGGGCACCGATTGGGCTGTTGCTTCAGTTATTGGTCGATATTGGGCGATGGATAGGGATAATCGCTGGGATCGGACGAGACGCGCTTACGAATTGATTGTTAATGGTCAAGCTGAGAACTGGATGGACTCTCCGGATTTCCTTGAGGAGAGCTACGCTCTTGGTGTTACCGATGAGTTCATTGAGCCCACTGGGATACGTGGTGTTGGTGAGGTGGGAATCAGCGAGGCTGATGCCTTGCTACTAATGAACTTTCGTGCTGATCGTATGCGGCAGCTGACTTCGGTGATGTCTCTCAACGATTTCGATACCTTCAAACGAGAAGGAGCTATTCCTGGTCGCGTTGTGACCATGGCTGAATACGATCCAGCCCTTCCTGTCTCAGTGGCTTTTCCGCTGGAGCGTCTGGAGGCATGTCTTTCAGAACTGATTTCCCGAGATGGGTACCAACAATTGAAAACCACGGAAACCGAGAAGTACGCGCACGTCACATATTTTTTTAACGGGGGAGAGGAAGCCCCATTCGCTGGCGAAGATCGCGTTCTCGTGCCCTCTCCAAAAGTTGCTACCTATGATCTTCAGCCCGAGATGAGCGCTCGACCGGTAGCGAATGTTGTTACGGAGGCTATTCGCGATGGAAGGCATGACTTCATCTTGGTAAATTTTGCGAATCCGGATATGGTAGGACACACAGGTTCAATCCAAGCTGCGATCGAAGCTGTTGAAGTAGTCGATTCATGCCTCGGTGAACTGATTGATTCGGTCGCGGATCATCCAGACTGGGTTGCGTTGGTCACTGCTGACCACGGAAATGCTGAGAAGATGCTCAACGACAACGGAGATATTTATACGGCTCACACAGTTGAGCCAGTGGACTTCATCGTCTTCGATCCCGGCGATGCCGCTCATGAACTAGAGGCCCATGGGCGCTTAGCTGATGTTGCGCCAACGGTGTTGCATTTCATGGGCATTTCTTTTCCTGAACAGATGACTGGAAAAAATCTGGTTGCTACCGCAAGACGTGATGACCCGGATATGGGCGCATGAACCAACTTACGATCCCCTTGGAGCGTCATTGTCTGGATAATGGTCTAAAGATAGTCCTTTCCCAGGACAGCACTGTGCCGATAGTGGCAGTGAATATTTGGTATGGGGTTGGGTCTAGAAACGAACTTCCCGGTCACACTGGCTTCGCACACCTGTTTGAGCACATGATGTTTCAGGGTTCTAAGCATGTCCCTAAAAACAAGCATTTTGAACTGATCGAACGTGCTGGTGGGACCCTTAATGCGACTACCTGGTTCGATCGGACCAACTACTTCGAGACAGTCCCTTCCCGAGACCTTGAACTTGCGCTTTGGCTTGAATCTGACCGGATGGGCTGGATGCTTCCGGCGATGGATCAGGAGAAGCTCGACAACCAACGCGATGTCGTGAGGAATGAAAAGCGCCAACGGTATGATAACCAGCCATACGGAGACTGGGACCAACGCCTTCAGGCATTGATGTACCCAAAGGATCATCCTTATCACCACCCGGTGATTGGGTCGGTAGAAGATCTGGATGCTGCAACACTCGAAGATATAGCCGCATTTTTTGGTACTTACTATGTCCCGAATAACGCTGTGCTGACGATCGCGGGCGATTTTGACGAGTCTCAGGTTATAGATCTGGTCCAGCGCTATTTCGGAGAGATCGAAGCTGGAGCGCCTATCCCGCCACTTCCGGGAGACTCGTGTTTGGAGCCGATTATTGGTGACACTGTTCGAGAGCACGTTTTCGCAGAAGTGCCGCTGGCGCGGGTCATTATGGGATTTCGCATTCCCCCCTATTCCTCAGAGGACTTTGCGGTTGCAGAGGTCTCCCGGGCACTGCTTGGAATGGGACGTGCGTCCCGTCTTTACCGTGCACTTGTTCGTGAGCGCCGTGTTGCGAAGGGGGTTGTGACTTATGCATTCCCCCTTCTAACCGACGCTTCCATGCTTCTTACCTGGGCGACTGGATATCCCGATTCAACATCTGAACAACTTGAAGCAGCACTGACGGAAGAGATTGAGGCTTTAGTAGAAGCAAGACAAAGTGAGGTTGATCGTGCGATAGCTCTGACCGAAACCGACTTGGTGAGAGCGCTAGAGCATGTGGGTGAGCGGGCTAACCTACTCTCCATGTTTGACCTCTACTTTGATGACCCTGATCGCTTGAACCACGAAATAGATCGACTCAGAGCAGTTACGGTAGATCAGATCAGGGACTTTGCAGCCTCACAACTCGGCTCTGATAATCGGGCGGTCCTCGTTTATGAGCCAAAGAGGAAATCTTGAGTCTGTTGGATCGCACCCAGCCTCCTGTAAGTGGAGAAATTCGGCAATTTGATTTTCCAGAAGTTCAGGCAGGGGCACTACCGAATGGACTTGACCTCAAGATTTGCGTACTCCCTCGGTTACCAATTGTAAGTGTAAATCTGTTTCTTCGGGCGGGGGAGGGGAGCCTGGTTGAAGGGCGGGCAGGAACTGCAGTTCTTACTGGTGATGCTCTCGAGGGCGGCACTCTGAAACGTAGCGGTTCCTCGCTTGCTGAAGCGCTGGAGGGAATAGGTGCAAGACTTGGGGTATCGACTGGCTGGGAAGGGACCAGCATCTCAGTATCAGTTCTAGCGGATCGACTTCCAGAAGCATTTGCTCTTCTAGCTGAAGTTGCTCTGGAACCGGACTTTCCCAGCATTGAAGTTGACCGTGTACGTGAACAACAGCTGGCGGAGATACGACAACGTTCTATGGACCCGTCCGCTCTCGCGTCGGATGAAGTTAGTCGTCGCTTCTACGCAGGGGGTCTGCCATACGCTAGGCCACAAGCAGGGACAGAATCCTCGATTAGCTCAGTGACGCGTGATCAAATCAGGGGTTATGCGGAAGCTTGCTATCGTCCAGAGTCTGGAGGGATGATCATTGTTGGTGACGTTGACCCAGAGCAGATCAGGTCACTTTCTGGTGAATATTTCGGTTCCTGGATCGGTTCTCCATCTGCGGCAGACAACTTCCGTGTTGATGCGCAAACACGCGAGCGCCGCGTGTGGATCCTTGACCGGCCTGGTTCAGTGCAGTCCGAGATCCGAGTGGGTCATGTGGGCGTCGCGCGTACAACCCCAAACTATCTTCCACTCTCGATTGGCAACCTCCTTCTTGGTGGAACTTTTACCAGCCGCCTTAACCTGAACCTCAGAGAAAGAAACGGCTTCACCTATGGAGTTAGGTCACGGTTCAGTTTTCGCTCTCAACCAGGGCCTTTCCAGGTATCAACTGCTGTGGGTAATGAGGTAACGGCCTCTGCCGTTCGGGAAATCCTTTCCGAACTAGAGTCACTTGTGGTTGACGGTGCGACACGAGAGGAAGTGGATGCGGCTCGTGACTACGCTGCCGGAGTATTCGGTCTGCATCTGGAGACTGCTGGCCAGATTGCCTCTCGACTCAATCAAATCCTCGTGTACGGGCTTCCGGACAACTACTACCATCTATACAGAGATAACATCCGTTCGATATCAACCGAGGAGGTAACATCAGCCGTTAAGGCGCATATTCGCCCTGACGAAGTCCAGGTTATTATCGTTGGTGATGCGGAAAGTATTTTAGGTTCAGTGGACGCCCTGGGGCTTGGGCCACTAGAAGTTGTTTGATCAGAGCCGATATGAAGCGGTAAGATGTCACATTGAGAGTCGGTAGGCGTCACACAGAGAGGACGCAAGGTCGACAGACCTATTGAAGAAAGGGCATTTCCTTGTGGCATGGTGCCTGCACACTGAGATGCTAGCAAAGAGTGTTCTCTACGGTTGAGGAGTTTAGACGTGGCCGGTACAAGCGAAGACCAGAGCGTCCAGCCTATTGCCCACGAGGGCAAAGCTCACGAGCGAAACTTCAAGCTTCGCGAACTCAGTGACGCAGATGTAGTTCAAGCCTCATTGGACGGTGATGATCGGGCATTTGGTGAATTGGTCCGACGTTATGACCAAAGACTACTCAATTTTGTCTACCGGACTATCGGAGACCGGGAGCGGAGTGAAGATCTGATTCAGGAGACTTTTGTTCGAGTCTATAGGCATCTACACCGGTTTGATCAGTCGAAGAAGTTTTCAACATGGATCTACACGATCTCGAGCAACCTAGCCAAGAACGAACTCAGAAATAGGTCACGCAATCCGTTGATACTTTTCCAGACGATCAAGAAGAACTGGAGTACCGAAGACAGACCACTAGAATGGGAGGACCCGAAGTACAAACCTGATGATCTCTACAGGAAGCGCTACCTGAGGGCGAGGGTAGAGGAAGCTGTTGAGGAGTTGCCAAAGCACCATAGGATGGTGTTTGTGCTTCGAGAGTTGGAGGGGAAGACATATGAAGAGATCGCGGAGATCACTGGATGTAACCTCGGGACAGTAAAGAGCCGCCTGAACCGCGCTCGCAACAATTTTGCGAAGATTATAGCACCCATGATTGAGTAAAGGACTAAGATTTGAAAATAGGTTCTCTACCAAAAGAGAGCAGGTAAAGGGGACTGCGGCCCCACGGGATCAAGCCGGTGGGGCCGCAACTGTTGGAACCCGTGTGTGGTGGGTGCAGTATCAGTCATAATGACCTGCTCCGAATACTTCAAGAATTTTTCCGATCTTATAGATGGGAATACGGCAGAGGAGGATGTACAGGCCTTCGTAGAGCACCTTGATGAGTGCTCTACCTGTAGTCGTCACCGGCGCGTGATCGAACAGGGTTCGGCGCTCTTGCGGACCCTGCCGGAGCCTAAACTGAGCGAGAACTTTGTACCTAGGCTTAGGCACCGACTTTATCATGTTGATGATCAGTATTCTCTCCGCAGTGCAACTTCTGTTGCTACGCCGCCGGCTCTGCTAGCGATGGCGGTCATCCTGATGATCGTTTCTTGGTTACCTGTACTCAGGGATGCTACTCCCGAGATAGCTTTCGAGACGGTTGTCGTGGAGCAACCTCCCCTACAGGTCACGCGGCAGCCCTTAGTCATGAGTTCGTCTTCTTCTGGATTTGTTGTGTATCCTTTTGCCGACTTCAGTGAACGAGCACTCTCGGATTTCCGGCAAGAATTGTGGAATGAGGCTCACGCGTTGCTTTTCGAGTACTCACCCCTGTCCCAACGTTCCCGACAGCGTGGTGTGCTTCGTCGCATAGGACTCGGTCAGCAACGCTAGAGAGCTAGCTTTGTCGCACAGGACTCGGTCAGCACTTTCACTGGACGAATGCCGGCTTAGTTTGATCGAGTGATAATACCTCAACTCCCTCCCGCGCTTGCCAAGGTTCGAGGTGGTGTCTTCTATCTGTACGGTGAAGATGCTTTCCGTAAGGAACAGGTGGTTACTGCTCTGATTGATGCGCACCTCGATTCCGCGACCCAAGACTTTAATCTTGACCAACTAAGGGGGACTGAAACTGAGGTAGAAACTATCGCCTCAATCATGGCCACACCGCCAATGATGGCTGAATGGCGTGTAGTTGTGGTACGAGAGGCGGAAGGATTTGCTTCAGGCAAGAAGGCTCGCGAAACCGTGCTGGAGGTTGTTAGAAATCCGCCACCTGGTCTTGCGTTAATCCTGAGTACCACGGTGCCACGGGGTTCCAGAGCTAAGTTCTACCGAGATCTTTCAAGCCTCTCACATTCGGTAGAATTCAAGACATTCACGAACGCCGATCTTCCAGGCTGGTTAATCAGCAGGGCCAGGGAAGCTTATTCGGTGGAAATTGAGGTAGAGGCAGCGCAGGCACTCTCATCAGCGATCGGAACGAATCTAGGGGTACTGGACCGCGAGCTAGAGAAACTCGCTGACTTCTTGGGAGATCGCTCACTTATAACGATCAGTGATGTTGAAGCTGTCGGAACGAAACTCCCGTCACAGGATCGTTGGCGTTGGTTTGACCTCGTTGGTGAACGCCGATTTCAGGAAGCACTAACGGGTCTCGACGTTCTGATTGGGCAGGGGGAATCAGGGGTCGGGCTCGTGATAGGCTTAGCAAACCATCTGTTGCGGTTAGGGGTCGCATCGACAAAAGGTTTCCGTAGTCTAGAGGTGGCGCTTCCACCTCACCAAAAGTGGTTGGCAAAGCGGGTGATGGCCCAATCTAAGAAATGGCCACCAGGGGAACTGGACGCTGCTATTGAGGGATTACTCCGGGCTGATCGTCTCTTGAAGGCATCGCCGCAAAGTGATCAACACTTTGTTGAAGAGTGGCTATTGGTCCTGATGTCACGGGCCGTCGCCGCATGATAGGCCGTCTAGGTGGAACCGGGCTGTTGATTTTTGCTATTTCATCCCTGGCTCCTCTCCCCGGAGGGGCTCAGACGGATGCTATTACGCTCCCAGGGATTGAAGAACTTGCGCAAAATGGTCGTTCTGATGAGGCACGGGCTGCTTTATTAGGCTGGTGGGAAGAATCCCGGGTTCTCGCATCGAGAGAAGAACGCCAGTACGCCCTCTGGCTACGTGGCCGCCTTACGGTTGACCCATCACAGGCCGTAAGGGACTTCCAGCGTTTGGTTGTAGAATACCCGGCCGGGCCCTTTACTGCCCAGGCGCTCTACAGGCTTGCCCAGGAAGCTTATGAAAGAGGTGGCACCGCAGATTTCGAACGGCATATGGCATCCCTCTCTCGGGACTACCCTGGCTCGTCGGTGTTGGCTGAAGCCGAAGCATGGATCAGTAGAGCCCAAGGGGCAGCCCCCCCTCTGATTACACGATCTGTAATTTCTGAGCTGCCTGTCGAGGATCAAGATGATGCTGCGACTCCATCTGATACAGCACCATATTCAGTTCAGTTAGGAGCATTCTCAAATGAGGGGCGTGCTGCGGCGCTCTTCGATCTTGCTCGCGCAGCTGATCTAAATGTTAGGTTGGTGCGGATGCCACAAAGTAACTTGATCCATGTGCGTGCAGGTCGCTTTGAGACCTTGATAGAAGCGACGGAATTCTCGAGACGAGTGACTGGGCTTGGATTCACGGCGGCTGTTGTGCGAGATGCGCAAGCTGAGGAGTTGGTCCTCAGTAGTTTTAGAGTTCCCAGTAATGACTAAGTACACTAAAATCGTCGATTACTGACATTCATCCTTGAGCATGGGCTCCTCGAGCCTACTTTCACATATGGCCCCGGCGGACACACCCCTGATGCGGCAGTGGCGAGAAGCGAAGGCGGATCATACCGACTCGCTGCTATTCTTCCGCGTTGGTGACTTTTATGAACTGTTCCATGACGACGCTGAAGAGGGCGCAAGGCTACTGGGCTTGACCCTCACATCACGGAACAACGGGGCTGCCGCTGGAGTGCCCTTGGCGGGGATCCCCGCTAAGGCGCTTGACGAATACCTATCAAAGCTCGTGAGGTTGGGTCGACGCGTCGCGATATGCGACCAAGTTGAAGACCCCGCGGAAGCGAAGGGAATTGTCCGGCGAGAAGTCACAGAGATGATTACACCTGGGACTGTGCTTGCCGACTCACTTCTAATGGAGCACCGGAATAACTTCTTGGTAGCTCTCGTTGACGCGGGGACGGACTCCTTCGGTATGGCTGTTTTGGACGTATCAACGGGTGAGATGTCTGCACAGCTCGTTCCCGACATTGAACTTCGTGCCGAACTTGGGCGGCTGGAGCCTTCAGAACTGCTGTTGCCTTACTCGCTTGAAACTTCGGACCAGTTGACCTGGGCGGCTGGGCCATCCATTCCTCGAACTCTGCGTGCGGACTGGATGTTTGACGTAGACCTCTCAACGGATGCTCTCCTGAGCTCTTTCGGAGTCCATTCGCTTGATGGCTTTGGATTTCAACCTGAAGATCAATCGCTCGTGCGGGTTTCTGGGGCGCTTGTTCAGTACTTGAAAGAGATTCGCCCCGGGGGCGTGTCACACCTGAAACCCCCTCGGATTCGCCGTCCTGGCCAGATCATGCTTCTCGATGAGATGACTCGAAGAAATCTCGAGTTGATTGAGCCTCTTCGCACTGGAGAAAAAGGGGGTGCATTACTCGATGTCCTCGATGTCACTACGACACCCATGGGTGGACGGCTTCTACGTCGTTGGGTGCTAGAGCCGCTTATTCATACTGAGGACATCTGTGTTCGACACGGCGCGGTGGAGGAGTTCGTGGAGCGCCCTGACGTCAGAAGGCGGATTCGAGGATCCCTTTCTGGCATTACTGATCTTGAGCGGCTAGCGGGCAAGGTCGGCACGGGGCGGGTCACACCGCGGGATCTGGCAGGGCTACGGAGATCTCTTGAGCAGCTCCCTGAGATCCAGGCTGCAGGTATTGAGGCAAAAGATTCCTTGATTCGTGAATCTGCGGTCGCCAAGGATTGCTTAGCGGATGTCTCCACGCTGTTGAAAAGGGCGATTTCAGATGACCCGCCGGCGACCCTTCGGGAGGGGGGAGTCATCAAAAAAGGCTGGTCGGAAGATTTGGACAAGCTTCGTGCGGTCAGAGACGGGGCACGGGACTTCATAGCAAGTCTCCAGGTTCGTGAGCGTGAAAGAACCGGTGTCACATCTCTGAAGGTTGGTTTCAATAAAGTCTTTGGTTACTACCTCGAAGTTACTCGGGCAAACTTAGGCAAGGTGCCTGTTGACTATGTCAGGAAGCAGACACTCGCGAACGCTGAACGTTACTTCACTCCTGAGCTCAAGGAATGGGAAGAAAAAGTTTTCGGGGCAGAGGACCGGATTTTGCATTTGGAGGCTGAGCTTTTTACCGATATCCGAGGGCGTGTCGCCATGGAGATCGGTCGGCTGCAAGACACCGCTGCGAGAATCGCGACGCTAGATGTGCTGGTGAGCTTCGCGGAAATTGCAGCCAGCCAAAATTATGTGCGGCCTGAGATCCACTCGGGTTTTGAGCTCGAACTTGTAGCTAGCCGACATCCTGTCGTAGAGATGATGATGCCCCGTGAGAAGTTCATTCCGAACGACATCTGCCTTGACGAGAATGGATGGATTATCGTGTTAACAGGACCAAACATGGCGGGTAAGAGCACCGTGCTCAGGCAAGTCGGATTAATTCAACTTCTAGCTCAGATTGGATCCTTCGTACCTGCGGACCAAGCCAGAATACCGGTAGCGGATCGTATATTCACTCGTGTTGGCGCCTCCGATAACCTGGCACGGGGTCAGTCAACGTTCATGGTAGAAATGAGCGAGACCGCAGCGATCGTCCATGGAGCCACTGAAAAGAGCCTGGTCTTGCTCGATGAAATTGGTAGGGGGACTTCCACTTATGATGGCGTGTCGATTGCGTGGTCGGTCACTGAGTATCTGTATGAGAAACTAGGCTCAAAAACCATTTTTGCCACGCACTACCATGAGTTGACCCAACTAGGCGATCTACTCCCCGGTGTGAAGAATATGAATGTCTTGGTTCGAGAAGTTGGATCGGATATCGTGTTTCTTCGCCGACTACTAGAGGGCGGTGCAGATCGTTCATATGGGATTCAGGTTGCCCGTCTCGCTGGTTTGCCTGACACGGTCGTAGCACGTGCACAGGAACTCCTTGTGGAATTAGAGGGAACACACACGGGTGGCGGAAAAGGCCTTGGGAGGCATGGTATTCATCGTCCAGGATCGGAAACTGCGCCGGACCAGCTATCGATGTTTCGGGCAGATCACCCTGCCTTGATTCGCTTGCGTGGGGTGGCTCCAGATGATTTGACTCCCCGGGACGCTCTGGAACTCCTGTATCAATTAAGGGCAGCTGCACACGGAGACGAGAACACCGAATGAAATCCACAGAAGACTTCTGCTTCCAAAGGAGAACGCCGAGGGACTTCGTAATTCTTGGAATGCTTGTTGCAGCGTTCTCGTGCGGTGGGGAAAGCGAAATTGAACAACCGATACCACTACTAGATGAGATGACGATTGATTACCCGCTAAGCCTTTGGGATCAAGCTATAGAGGGTGAAACGTTGCTAAGGGTGCTAGTTACCGAAGGAGGTTCCGTCGACTCTGTGGAGATCTTCGAATCCTCTGGTTACCGCGCTTTCGATTCTGCAGCGGTTGCTGGAGTAGTAGACCTACGGTTTAATCCAGCTAACCAAGATGGGAAAAGTATTAGGGTATGGGTGACATTGCCTGTTCAGTTCTCTAAGCATCCCCTGCCTGATAATGAAAATTAGTGTGTCATATCCAACTTTATAGGGGTTACGAAATCCTTGTCTCCAATGTCTGAACGCCACAGGGAGCCATACGACAGTGTGCTAGATCTGATCGGATGGACACCCATGCTACGGTTAAGCTCAGTCGTTGATGGTGCTCGCACGCCGGTCTATGTGAAACTGGAGTTCATGGGCCCGGGGGGTTCGATCAAAGACCGTATTGGTATTGGAATGATTGAAGCAGCTGAGAGGGAGGGGACTCTCAAAGCGGGCGGGACGGTTGTCGAAGCCACTGGAGGTAACACTGGGCTCGCTCTAGCGATGGCCGCTTCGCTCAAGGGATATCGTTGTATTTGCACGATGCCAGATAAGATGAGTAGTGAAAAGGTCAAACTCTTGCGCGCCTTTGGAGCAGAGGTGGTCATCACACCTACGGCAGTGCCTCCTGATCATCCTGATCACTATCTCCAGAAAGCGCGTGCTATCACAGCTGAGACTCCGGGTGCTGTGATGACAGATCAGTTTTACAACGAGGCAAATCCGCAGATCCACTATGAGACAACAGGGCGGGAGATTTGGGAACAGAGTGGGGGGCAGGTTACCCATTTCGTAGCTTCTGCCGGGACAGGGGGCACCATCACAGGTGTTGGACGTTACCTAAAGGAAAAGAACCCGGATGTCCGCGTAGTCGGTATTGATCCTGAGGGCTCTATAACTGCTCGGTTCTTCAATACCGGGGAAGTAGGGAAGGGCGCTCCTTACAAAGTTGAAGGCATTGGTAATGACAAGATTCCTGAAATACTGGATCTTGATGTTGTTGACGACTATCAAGTTCTCCCGGACCGAGCAGCGTTCGCGATGGCAAGGCGATTGACACGTGAGGAGGGGTTATTTGCAGGTGGCTCAGCAGGTCTCATGGTTCACGGAGCCATTGAGTTAGCTAAGCAAATTGATGATCCAGACGCTTTCGTTGTTTCGCTAGTTTGTGACTGGGGTGAACGCTACCTGAGCAAGATCTATGATGAGGAATGGATGCGTGAGAATGGCTTCCTTGAGAGAACCAGGCATACAACAGCTCGTGACCTTATCGACAAGAAAAATTCTGATGCGCCAGAGTTAATCACAATAGAACCGGGAACATCAATACGGATTGCTTTATCAACGATTACTGCGCATGACATCGGCCAGCTTCCGGTTGTCTCCGATGGCTCTTGTGTGGGGTCGGTTACAGAAACAAGTCTGATGAGCCGAATACTAGTGGATACTGCGCTGCTCGATAGGCCTGTCGACAGTGTGATGGCCCCCCCATTCCCAGTGATCTCTGATCATGTCGACTCTGAGGAAGTAAGGACCCTTCTTACGCGGGGTAATGCGGCCTGTCTGGTTAGTACGAACGGCCAGCTTGTGGGTATCGTCACACGTTATGACGTCGTGAGAGCTTTGACCGCATGAGAATAGCGGTCCTCATGGGAGGGGTTTCGGATGAGCGAGAAGTATCGCTGTCATCTGGGGTCCAGGTTGCAAGTGCTCTTCGTAATCTGGGTCACGAAGTCGTGGCAGTGGACACTGTCAGAGGATCTTTAGATGAGGCCGAAGAGGCTCTCTTACTTCAAGCGGGGGTGGGCGCATTACCTCCACTAGTCGAAGAACTGGCGTCGCTACATGAAGTACAGACGGTGATGCTAAGTGATAATTCTGCACTCAGCGAAATCGATGTCTTTTTTCTTGCGCTTCACGGAGGGTCAGGAGAGGATGGCACCGTCCAGGCCCTTCTCGAGGTTGCTGGCGTCGCATACACCGGTAGCAACAGACTTGGTTGTTCACTAGCAATGGACAAGGAGGTTGGCAAGCGTCTCTTACGTCAAGCAAGTGTCCCGACACCGGACTGGCTGTGTGGAGAATGCTCAACTGCGGAAGTTGCTGACACATTAGGCTTGCCTGTGATCGTTAAGGCAGCATCTGGAGGTTCATCACTTCGATTGGTCCTTGCTCATGATCTCGAAGAACTCGGATCTATAATCGATGAAACTTGTGGATGGAATGATCTGATACTGTTTGAGAGGTATCATGCGGGGCGAGAGGTCACGGTAGGGATTTTAGGAGAAGAAACACTCCCAGTCGGAGAGATTATTCCTGAGCATGAAATCTTCGACTATGAGTGCAAATATCAGCCTGGAATGGCTCAAGAAATATTTCCGGCTGACATTCCGTCGGACCTTGCTTCCAGACTAGGAACTCTTGCGTTATCAGCTCATAAAGCACTTAGGCTTCGTGACTATTCGAGGATAGACTTCATTATCGATAGCCAAGGAGAGCCCTGGTGCTTGGAGGCAAACGCTTTGCCCGGAATGACCTCCAACAGCTTACTTCCTAAGGCCGCGGCTGCCGCGGGGGTGGCTTTCCCTGAGTTGTGTGACCGGATTGCGAAACTCGCGGAAGTGAGAAAACAGAAGGATTCTGATTGTTCTTGAGGCGTTGTGAATCAAGGAGATGGTGATTCCGGAACATGCCTACAGGGTGAGGGTTGGATAGATTCCCTCATTAAGTAAGACTAATAGCAGAGAGAATGGCGTACTCGACCACTAGCTTTGGTTTCAGGTACATGATCACCCCTATGGTGAAGAACCTGCTAATCGCGAATGTGGTGGCCTTCTTTCTGACCCTGCTGGTCGGACGAGGTTTCATGTTCGACTGGTTCGCATTCCAACCCACACAGGTTTTTTTCAGGCCTTGGGGTGTGTTCACCTACATGTTCCTGCATGGTGGCTGGTGGCATCTATTCTTTAACATGCTGGTGTTGTTCTTTTTCGGCCCCCCACTTGAGGGTCGCTGGGGCGAAAATGAGTTCCTGAAATTTTACTTCTGCTGCGGTCTTGGAGGGGTAGCACTCAGTTACTTTTTCCTCCCGGCTGTGGTGGTTGGAGCGTCAGCTGCGATGTATGGCCTGATGCTCGCCTTCGCGATGAACTGGCCGAACGTGCCGATATACATCTGGGGGATCTTCCCGGTGAAGGCCAAGTACCTTGTGAGCCTAATCATTGTCATAGCTGCCCTGAGCGCTTTCGGAGGCAGTAATGACGGCGTTGCTCACTTCGCACATCTAGGGGGTCTAGCTGCAGGCTTTATCTACCTGAGAGCTGATTGGCGATTAAATCAGTACCTGGGTTGGCTTAAGAAAAAGACTTCCAGGCGAGGTCGTCTTGCGGTTGTTCGTAGTGACAGCCACGTCGGCTACTCAGCTGATAATGTTTCGGGTAAGCGACATTCAGATGATCCGGTGCTCTTTGACAGAGTTGATGAGGTGCTCGATAAGATTTCCGCGAAAGGAATGTCCTCTCTGACTTCTGAAGAGTTAAAACTCCTGGATCGGGTATCCAAGCACCATCGGACTAACTAGGTCCCAAATCCGAGCCACCATTTTTTCTGAGATCATTAGTCTGTTCTAGCTCCTTAGTCAGTTGTTCGCCTTGGAGTGGGTTGCGAGGTTACTGATTACGCGATTCGCTGAACGCATAGATTCGGCGTTGATCTGACCCAAAGAGGTGCTCATGGTTTCGAGATGGTGGGTTCGCACCTGTTCGCAGAAGTTTCGTTCGGCGATAACGCTACTCTTGTTCACGGGTTGTGCTGGTGCACAGGTCGGTCCACCACCACCGGTCCCGGAAGTATCCCAGAATTCTCCGGAAATAATCCAGGTCTCTATGCCTGATGAGTCGATCCCACAAAATCAGGCAGATGGGATTAATCTCGATACGGTTCAGGCAGGAGAGTTCGACCAGGGTAAGATGTGGACCTTTGAATTTCCTCCTGTCGATTATATCACTGATACATATGGCTTCCGGCCGGACACAGAGTGGTTCGAGCGGGCCCGACTAGGAGCACTTCGTATCCCGAGTTGTTCAGCATCGTTTGTGTCTCCGAATGGTTTGGTCATGACTAACCACCACTGCGCTCGGGAGTTCGTTTCCCAGGTCTCAGGGGATGGTGAGGCCTTACTGGATCAAGGTTTTGTGGCGAAAAATCTCGCAGACGAACGGACAGTCGAAGAGTTCGAGGCAGATCAGCTAGTTGAGATTCTGGACGTCACTGATGAAGTCAACACTCAGCTTGACCTGGTTCCTCAGGATGAGCGCGCAGGAGCGCGAGCAGAGCTCCTGGATGAGATCAGAGCCCGTATTGTAGAACAGCGTGGAGGTGAGGACTCGGGCTATGAAATAGAAATGATCTCCCTATACAACGGAGGGCGAACATCCGCTTATGTATTTCGGCGGTACACGAATGCCAAGCTTGTAATAGCACCTGAACTACAGATTGGATTTTTCGGTGGTGATCCAGACAACTTTACCTATCCACGATACAACATGGATTTCGCTTTTTTCCGTCTTTATGATGAAACCGGTGCCCCACTTTCAAGCGATACTTACTTCCCGTTTGACCGTGACGGGCTATCTGAGGGAGATCCTATTTTCATTGTGGGGAATCCTGGATCAACCAGCAGGCTTCAGACGGTCGCAGAGCTCGAATACCGTCGTGACGTGAGTGATCGATTTCTACTTGAAACGGTTAGGAAGCGTATGGCCGTTCTGGAAGTTTATATAGAAGAAAATCCCGAGATTGCTAAGCAGTATGATTTGCGGAACCAGTACTTTAGCTTGAGTAACACTGAGAAGGCATATGAGGGACAACTCCAAGGGCTTCATGACCCAGTGATCCTCGCGAAGCGAGCTGACACTGAGGCTGATTTCCGGGAAGCAATCAATACTACCTCCGCCTTACAAGATCTTTATGGTGGTCTAGTTGATCGCATGGCAGAACTGCAAGACTTGAAGCGGAGTCGCACTGATGTGGTTGCTGCGTTCTCACTTTTTGGGAACCCGATTCTCGACTCATCAACTCTCATTAGGGGCTTTTTTGGGCTCCAGGCTATTTCAATGCAACAGGGTGGCGCGTCGGCTGAAGATCTCGAGTCGATGATCGATAATGTTCGAGGGACCCCCCAAATCCCCGCGGAACTAGATGTAGTTTTAATGGCCGACCGATTTAGGGACTTGGTTGAGCATCTCGGCGCTGATCATCCAGCTGTGATGAGTCTGCTTGCTGGACGCACCCCTGAGGCGGTCGCGGAACAGGTGGTCTCGAATAGCATGCTCAAGGATTCTGCTAATGCCGTAGTGGCTCTTGAGTCTGGTAGTATCGGCCCTGAAGATCCTGCGGTCCAAGCAGTTATAGCCTTTCTTCCCGCTTTCTTAGAACTGAATAGCCTTTTTGCCGAAGTCGCACCTGAGGAAGAAGCCATCGCTTCGGAACTAGGGCGGGCCCGCTTTGAGATTTATGGAACTGAAGTGCCACCTGATGCAACGTTCTCTTTGCGTATCGCAGATGGATCCGTTAGTGGCTACGAGTACAACGGTACAATCGCGCCTGTATTCACTACGCTCTTCGGACTTTACGACCGCCACTATTCCCATAGTGGAAAAGAGGACTGGGCGTTACCAGAGCGGTGGATGAATCCGCCCAGCTCTCTTGATCTTTCTACCCCGGTAAATTTCGTATCAACAGCAGACATTATCGGTGGCAACTCGGGCTCTCCGGTTCTTGATCGTGACCTTGAGGTAGTCGGTCTGGTGTTTGATGGAAATATTGAAAGTCTCCCAGGAGATTACATATATCTCCCGGAAAAGAATCGGTCAGTGAGCGTTGATATACGGGTTATTCTAGAGGCTCTCGATGAGATTTATGATCTTGATCGGCTCGTGCTTGAACTCACCACGGGACGTCTCTTCGAGACCGAGGAGGAAGCGGATCAGGTAGGGCGTTGATAGCCGATGTCATGTAACGCGCTGAAAGAAAAGCGATATTCTTTGGTTGCTGACATAGCTATTGTGTGTGTGGGTATACCGCAGTCTTCAAGGTGGTGAATGGATGGCATGGTTTTCTAGCAGGGTTATTCACCGTCGGAGAGTGCGGTATACCCACACACTACAAGGGACCGATGTCTTTTCGTGTGATGCCCTCTGTTTAAGCGTTCATAGTAGGTGTAAGGATTCCTCCTTAAAGAAGTAACATCGAACATTCCGCGGTGTCTTGCCCGCCCCCTTAGGCCTTTCTACAATCTGTGTCCCCATAACTGAGGTGGCCCTCTAGGAGAGCCTCCTGCGACAAAATAAGGACTCACCACTACCCGAGTTCGTCGGGTTAGAAGATGTCCCTAAATAATCGAGATCCCGGAGGACTCTGAATGGCATCGGGCAAGGAATATACTACAGACCGGATACGGAATATCGCGGTTCTCGGGCATGGTGGCTCAGGAAAGACAAGCTTGATAGAAGCGCTCTGCTTTGTGTCAGGCACTTCGAATCGTCACGGTGATGTCGATAACGGGACTGCGCTTACGATGCACACTCCCGAAGAACATGACCATGAAATTTCAATCCAGATGACTCCGGCCTATGCTGAACATACTGGTGTGAAGGTCAACCTTCTCGACACGCCAGGATACTTGGACTTCACGGGTGAAGCTCTTTCAGCGGTACGAGTAGCAGATGCCGCCCTCATTGTCGTCAGTGCCACCTCGGGCATCGAGGTTGGCACTGAACGCGTTTGGGAGTACTGCGAGGCCCGGGGAATTCCCCGGATCTTTTTTGTTTCGATGATGGACAAAGAGCACGCTGACTTTGATGGTGTGTTTCAGCAAATCAAGAAGCTTAGTGAGAGTGCGCTCCCCGTAGAGATCCCGATTGGCGAAGGTCCTGCTTTTGAGGGGATCATTAACCTCTTCAGTGAAAAGGCTCATATCTATAAGAAGGGGACGATCAAAGGGGAATACGACGAAACTGACATTCCAGAGGACTTGAAAAATAAAGAGGCCCAGTGGGAGACCGAACTCCAAGAGACATTGGCCACAACGGATGAGGACCTTTTAGAGAAGTATTTGGAAGGTGGAAAAATCTCCCGCGAAGAAGCGATTGATGCGATGGCTCGTGGAATGGCACGTAACGAAATCTCCCCAGTTTTCTGCGGGGCTGCCCCGCTTACGTACGGAATCAGGGCACTCCTCAGTAAGCTCGTAGAGTTGTGTCCTAACCCAGCGGAATCAGGAACCGAAATAGTTGGTGACCAGGAGCTTATGGCTGACGACGAGGGGCCACTCGCCGCACTCGTCTTCAAGACCGTGGCCGAGCCACATATTGGGGAATTGTCATACTTCCGAATTTTCTCCGGTAAGGTTTCTAACGGGGCAGAAGTTGTGAATGCATCGGATGGCCGAGCAGAGAAGCTCAATCATTTGAGTATCCCTATGGGCAAGGAGCGTAATGAGGTTCCGGTACTTCATGCCGGGGATATCGGGGTCGTGGCCAAGCTTAAGCACACGCATACCAATGACACGCTGAACAACAAAGGAAAAAAGCTGTCTTTAGATAAGATTGAATTCCCGAGTGCTGACATTGCTGTAGCTATTAAGGGGGTTACCCGACAAGACGAGGACAAACTCGGAGAGGTTTTGCCCAAGCTACATGATGAGGATCCGACGTTTTCTTCTGCGTTCAATGGAGAGCTTCACCAGACTATAGCCAGAGGTGTAGGTGAACTACATCTCGACGTGCAGTTCGAGCGCATGGAGAGGAAGTACGGTGTCAAGGTGAAAACTGAACAACCGAAAATCGCTTACCGAGAAACGATCACAAAACAGGCTGAAGGACAGGGGCGGTACAAGAAGCAGTCAGGTGGTCGTGGTCAGTTCGGGGACTGTAGAATACGAATGTCACCGAGGCCCCGGGGTGCGGGGTACGAGTTCATTAACTCGATCAAAGGCGGGGTTATTCCTACAAAATATGTGCCGTCTGTAAACCGTGGGATAAGGGAAGCATCTGAAAATGGAGTGCTAGCGAACTATCCTTTGGTCGACTTTGCAGCTGAATGCTTCGACGGTTCTTATCACTCTGTCGATTCGTCTGATATTGCGTTCAAACTTGCTGGTTCGTTGGCTTTTAGAAACGTGGCTGAAAAGTGTGGGCCGGTTTTACTGGAGCCAATCATCGCAGTATTAGTGACCACTCCGGACGAATATGTTGGAGACATCATGGGTGATTTGACCTCAAGAAGGGGAAAAGTGCAGGGTATGGACCCCTCCAGTGGTCGCACTATAGTGCGGGCAATGGTTCCAGAATCAGAGCTATATAAGTACGCCGCGACACTGAGGTCGATCACCCAAGGTCGTGCCCATCATACTCGTAACTTCGCTGGCTATGAGCCTGCACCGCACGAAGTCATTGAAAAAGTAAGGACTGAGCGAGCAGCGGAGAGGTCCTGATAAAGTTGTGCAGCTGGTGCTGCGCACAGGTTTGGGCTTAGTGATCATCCTTGAGCAGGCTTTCATAAGAAATGGTAACGGCACTTGAACGAAAGCTTCCTCCTGCCTGGCTACTCACCATATTACAGTGTTGTACCTGCGCTTCTGGTGGTTTCTACACGCTACGTCTGTAGTACGTCCGAGTTATCTAATACCGATCCATATCACCAGTGACTCTACATTATCGAAAGGTGACCCATGCCGCCTAAAGCCACGGCCCTCCCGGTTCGGAGAACTTTTGGCCAAACCATGCGTACTGACACGTGGTGGCTTCAACCCGTCGTGGTTTTTGTTGTCTTCACCTCTTTTATCATCTACTCCACATGGGCTGCGTTCCAGGGTAGTAACTATTATTCGGGGAACCTGCTTTCGCCTTTCTACTCGCCGCTGATCTGGGGAGATCCGGCACACTCGTTTACCGGTACGCTAGAGCCTGGATGGTGGCCTTCATTTCTCCCTGTATTTTCTCCAGCATTCGTGATCCTGTGGGCACCCGTGAGCTTCCGTCTTACCTGCTACTATTACCGGGGAGCTTACTATAAGGCCTACTGGCCCGGCCCATCATCCTGTTCCGTAGGCACGCCTCGCGAAGCTTATATGGGTGAGCGGCACTTTCCATTAATTCTGCAGAATGCCCATCGATATACGTTGCCCTTTGCTCTACTACTGCTCGTTTTCTTATCTCACGATGCCTGGAAAGCTCTGTGGTTTGAAACCGAGTCCAGTTCAGAAGAACTTGGGCTTAGCTTGGGAACGATCGTTTTGACAGCAAACGTAGTCCTCCTTAGTGGCTACACGTTCGGGTGCCATTCACTGAGGCATCTGATCGGAGGAGGGATCGATAAGCTAGCAGGGAGACCAGTTCAGAGGGCTGCATACGAGTGCGTTTCGTGGTGCAATGGCCGCCACATGACTTGGGCCTGGTGCAGTCTGGTTTGGGTGGCATTTGCAGATATCTATGTCCGATTGTGCGCGATGGGAATCTGGGCGGACTGGAGGATTCTCTGATGACCCAACACCAGGTGTTGGAGTATGACGTTGTAGTGATTGGAGCTGGTGGAGCTGGTTTGCGTGCGGCAATTGAAGCCGCAACCAAGGGTGCTTCAGTTGGCTTGATTTGTAAATCTCTTCTCGGAAAAGCCCATACTGTTATGGCCGAAGGGGGCGTTGCTGCGGCACTTGCCAATGTTGATGACCGAGATAGTTGGAAAGTCCATTTTGCTGACACGATGAGAGGTGGGCACTATCTCAATGCTTGGCGGATGGCAGAACTGCATGCAAAGGAAGCGCCTGAGCGTGTGCGAGAATTGGAAGGCTGGGGTGCGCTTATGGACCGCACTCCAGACGGGCTTATCAATCAGCGGAATTTCGGCGGGCATGCGTACCCTCGACTGGCACATGTCGGTGACCGTACGGGCCTTGAAATGATTCGCACTCTCCAGGACCATGGGATCCATGAGGGGATCGATGTGCACATGGAAGTCACGGTCAGCAAGCTCCTTATGGATGGGAGCCGATGCGCTGGTGCTCTTGCGTACGATCGAGAGCGAGGACGGTTCAAGGTTTTTAAGGCCAAGGCTGTGGTTATGGCAACTGGTGGGATCGGCCGAGCTTTCTTAGTCACTAGCAATAGCTGGGAATACACGGGCGATGGCCACGCGCTAGCCTACCACGTGGGTGCGGAACTGGTTGATATGGAGTTCGTACAATTCCACCCGACGGGTATGGTTTGGCCACCGAGTGTGCGAGGCATCCTTGTTACCGAGGGTGTACGCGGGGAAGGGGGAATCCTAAAGAACAGCGAAGGTCGCCGCTTTATGTTCGAGGACATTCCCCCGCTCTATAAGGAATCAACTGCTGATACTCCTGAAGAGGGATGGCGTTATGTCGTAGGTGACAGGGAAGCGCGCCGCCCTCCAGAACTGCTCACGCGAGATCACGTGGCACGCAAGATCGTGAAGGAAGTCCAGGAAGGACGCGGAAGCCCTCACGGAGGGGCATTCCTCGATATTGCCTGGATCCAAGAGCATATCAAGGGCTCAGAGGATCATATCAAGAAGAAACTCCCCAGTATGTATCATCAGTTCAAAGAACTGGCGGGTATTGATATTACCAAGGAGCCCATGGAGGTTGGGCCGACCACTCACTATGCGATGGGGGGTATTCGAGTGGATCCGAATTCCCAGATGTCCACAACCGTTCCAGGTCTTTTCGCAGCAGGTGAATGTGCAGCTGGATTGCACGGAGCGAACCGATTGGGAGGCAATTCGCTCTCGGATTTACTCGTATTCGGAAAGCGGGCTGGGGAATACGCTGCCGAGTTCGCATCTGGGAACACGCCGGTCCATCTCCAGGACGAACAGATTGACCTAGCAGTCCAAGAGGCGCTCTCTCCACTTGAGAAGGACCCAGGAGCGGATGTGGGGCCTTATCGCTTACAGTATGAGCTCCAACAGCTAATGCAGGACAAGGCGGGGATCGCCCGCGAAGAGGGTGGTCTTGCCGAGGCATTGGATGAACTACAGCAGCTCAAGACACGGGCTCTGGCTATGGGAGCTAGTGGTAGCCGAGAGTTCAATCCGGGCTGGCATACGACCCTTGATCTGCAGAACCTACTCACGGTTGCTGAGGCCGTGGTTATGGCATCACAAGCACGAAAAGAAAGTCGAGGAGCACACTCACGGCTGGACTATCTTGATAAAGATCCCGAGTGGGGAACAGTTAATCTCGTTCTCAATAGAGGGCATGATGGGGAAATGGAGCTTCGTAGAGAAATGATTCCAGAGATACCGAAAGAACTCCGGGAAATCATTGAGGAACAAGGTTAATGAAGACTGCGACCTTTAAGGTGTGGCAGGGCAACTCCGACGGGGGCGAGCTAAAGACCTATGAAGTCGAAGTTGATCAGGGCTATGTGGTCCTAGATGCTATCCATCGTATCCAGGCTGAACAGGCAAACGATCTAGCTGTCCGATGGAACTGTAAGGCAGGCAAGTGTGGCTCGTGCTCCGCTGAGGTGAATGGTTCACCTAAGCTCATGTGTATGACTCGAGTTGATGCATTACCGGCGGACAAGCCGATCACGGTCGAGCCTATGCGGACTTTCCCAGTCGTTAAAGACCTTGTGACAGACGTATCGTGGAACTATGAAGTAAAAGCTTCAATCAAGCGTTTCTCTCCGAAGACAGCTGATCATGAAGATGGAAGTTGGGATATGGATCAGTATGACGTCGAACGTTCTCAGGAATTCAGGAAATGTATTGAGTGTTTCTTGTGCCAAGACGTATGTCACGTGCTAAGGGATCATCAACTTCATGACCGGTTCGCCGGGCCGCGTCACTACGTTTACGTGGCAAATATGGAGATGAACCCAATTGACACGGGTGACCGAGTTGCAGAATTGAGAGAGGAACTCGGTATCGGGTACTGCAACATTACCAAGTGTTGCACAAAAGTGTGCCCGGAGGGGATTACAATCACCGACAACGCAATTATTCCTCTCAAGGAGAGGGTCGTGGATCAGTCCTACGACCCTCTCGCAAGGCTAATCAAATTGGTGAAGGGAAGTAGCGATTAACTGATTTGCGCCAAACCCTGTTCGATCTAGAGCAAAACCACTAGGTCGGTCCTATGACACTAATCCTCCGGTAGCTTGTCGAAGCAGCTCGGTGACCCGGTCTAGCGCTGCTGCGATGCGTTCCATCTGTGGCTCTACCAGATGCCACTCACGTTGCTCGATCGCCTCCCGGATACCCGGCAAGGTCTTAACACCGTATCCAGTGTAGAAACCCGGAGCATAAATTGTGTGTCGGAACCACGGTCGCCCTGGAAGTCCATCTGTGTCTGTCATAGCCTGTTCAATCTTCTGCAGTATTCGATTGATTTCTGTCATGCGGACTGGTGACAGGGCTCCGTTGCTCAGTTGTTCACCGAGCATGCGATCCAGGTCTGTAGAGGCGTCTTCGAGTCTCGCTACAGCATTTTGGAGAGGTGCGAAATTGAAGAACGGCACCTCGTTTTTGCTCATCGGCGGATTATATGTCTGCGTTGGATCAGCCTGAAGACGGAATGCATCCATTTCAACGAGTCGGTTGTGTTGGACGGTTTCTACTCGGAGGTCGTCGGCTAGGGTTACAACTTCACTCACGTAACGGTTAACAGTCTCCGTGTAATTTTCCATCCGGAGTGGAAGCACATCGGCATCAGCAAACCTTAGTGTCAGTCGGCCGGCCACCTTGGCTAGAGTAACTCCGTAGCTAAAGCCCGGATCTCCAAAGCGAGTATAGTGATCAAAGGAATCAAACTGAGAATGGTAAGAACCCCCTCCGCTCTCCCCTCCGAAACTGATGTTGAGGGATCCAATCCCGAGGTGTTGAAGGAATGGTGTGTAGTCTGAGCCTGAGCCAAGCGGAGCGATCCAGAGGTCTCCCTCTCTTTGCGCACTCGGATCACCTGAAACCGCTCTTGTGGCCCGAGATCGTTCCCAAACCGATACACCTGTCTGCGGATCTTCTACCTCTTTAGCAACTTCGTTGACTACACGTTCCAGTGTGTGAGATCCGCCTGCGGAGAGAAACCCCCGACCATTCCCATCAGTATTGATGTAGAGGACTGCCTTCTCCTGCAGTTCGTCTCGATGGTGCTCCGCCCATTCCGTCGAGCCGAGGAGGCCTGGCTCTTCAGCATCCCAGCCGGCGTAGACAATAGTACGCTTCGGGCGCCAGCCGGTGCGTGTGAGTTCACCCACTGCACGTGCTTCTTCCATCAGTGCAACCATTCCGGAAATCGGGTCTGCTGCTCCCATCGCCCAGCCGTCACGATGGTTACCGCGCACGACCCACTCATCTGGGAAGTCTGAGCCACGCATCACAGCGATCAAGTTATAGGCTGGTGTGAGATCCCAATTGAACTCAAGGTGTAATCGTACCCGTGCCGGACCCGGACCCAGGTGATAGGTGATTGGTAACCCCCCCCTCCAATTAGCAGGGGCGACAGGGCCTTCCATCGCACTTAGCAGCGGCAGCGCGTCTGCGTACGAAATTGGAAGCACCGGGATTTTCATGATCGTGGGTGCTTCTTCGACAGTGTAGCGTTTGGCATCGATGGTGGCACCCACAAATGGAGTGAGAGGATCTCCAGGATAGAGCGGCATATCCTGCACGGATCCTCGCTGGACTCCGTGCTCCATGCGATAAGGACCCTTCGGGTAGACATCACCCTGGAAGTATCCATCATCTCTCGGGTCGGAGAACAGAATGCAACCAATGGCTCCATGCTCAGTTGCGACCTTAGGTTTTATGCCTCGCCACGAACCACCATATCGAGCGATGACAATCTTACCCTCCACACTGATACCGCGGCGCTCTAGTTCCTCGTAGTCAGAGGGAATCCCGTAGTTGACGTAGACCAATTCACCCGTGACGTCTCCATCAGCAGAGTATGCATTAAATGTAGGGAGTCGGTCTTCCTCGATTCCCGAGGTTTCGTCCTCAGCCAAGGTTGGTTCACGAAGTTGGGCCGTATAGCTGGTCGGCTCTATGAGTTTGAGTTCCCGGATTCGAGGGGTTGGGTAAAGCACCCGGTATTCATCCAGACGCACTTCGAAGCCCCACGACTCGAATTGCTCGACCATCCAGTAAGCCGTTTCCCTATTGTGGGGCGAACCCGTGTAGATTGGTTTGGACACGATGTATCGCATCCATTCCTCGAGGTTGTTAGCATCCAGGTGCGAGTCGTATTGGCTCTCTAGTTCTAGTTGCCGGTCTGCTGACTCTGGAGTGAACCCCAGGACAGGTTTCGGAGCCTCCTGTGCTGACGCCCCCTGAAGTTCCAGGAGTGCCAGGGTAAGGATTAGCGAGCGAGTCAAAAGGCATGAAGTTTGAACCACGATGGCAACCTCGAGTGAAACTGGAATATGGTTATGTATAGTGCCCCAGTGGGGTCCACAAAGTAGGGTGCTTAGAGCATGACGGAAGTACGAGCATAGATTCAGCCTCGAGCCCGTGCTTCATCAAGTTAGACTGAAATACATCTGTGCTAGACTCTGTCATAGCTCTGGTGAGAGGGGGGGTATTTTTGGGTCCCGGTTCAGCTCGAATTAGCTGTTACTTGGACTCGTCAAGAGTAAGTGACGTGTGCCCCTTGCCTAGGCAGGGCTTTTAATTGTAGGCTCCCCGCGGCGGGGAGACTCACGTGACATGTGTGCTTGAGTCCCCACCCTCAACGCAACACGATCAAACACAAACACAGGCGCTCATGACCCCCAAAGAATTTTTTAAGTTTGCCGAAGAACACGGTGCCGAGATGGTAGACCTAAAGTTTACGGATTTTCTTGGCGCGTGGCAGCATTGTTCCTACCCAATCGATACTTGGGATGAGGGGACTTTCGAGGATGGTGTAGGTTTCGATGGCTCTTCAATTCGGGGATGGCAAGGCATTCAAGAATCTGACATGCTGGCTGTTCCTGATGCTTCAACAGCCCGCGTAGACCCGTTCTTCGCGCGCCCAACCATCAGTGTGCTCTCGAATATCGTAGATCCAGTGACGAGGGAGGACTATTCCCGTGACCCACGTCACGTAGCTTGCAAGGCGATTGAACACATGAAGGGTACGGGTATCGCAGATGTGTGCCACATCGGCCCGGAGCCAGAATTCTTCATCTTTGATGATGTTCGGTACGAACAGAACGAGCATGGCGCCTACTATGAGATCGATTCTGTGGAGGGGGCCTGGAATACCTCTCGTTACGAAGAACCCAACCTAGGGTATAAGCCACGGTACAAGGGTGGCTATTTTCCAGTCAGCCCCACAGATAGTTATCATGAGCTCCGGGGAGAGATGGTCTATACGATGCGTGATTTGGGCATAGTGGTAGAGGCTCATCACCATGAGGTGGGGACTGCCGGCCAGAGCGAGATAGATCTTCAGTTCACTGAACTCTTACACATG
>Ga0310121_10000361_pt1 | contig 50511 bp, 44 predicted proteins | sample CB27_Tmax_986_MG_FD_203504 | JGI IMG/M metagenome (GOLD analysis project Ga0310121, IMG submission 203504) | Marine microbial communities from Western Arctic Ocean, Canada - CB27_Tmax_986 | ecosystem: Environmental > Aquatic > Marine > Oceanic | place: Canada: Western Arctic Ocean | collected... | reverse complement strand
GGCCGTGGACGGAGTGATCACCTTTCATTTCGACACGGGTCCGGTGACCATTGAAGCGGGAGATATTCTGGTTATCCCCGGTGGGACCCCTCATGAGGTCCGATCCCATAACGGCCGGCCATTTTCGGCCTATAAAGGCTCTACCAGTGGAGAGCGCAAGGTTACCGAACATGGGGACGGACACGGCAGCGTGGAAGACCTCGTAAACAAGCCCGCATCATGAATGTGATAGCCCTCGATCTGGACGGCACACTGGAGGACAGTCGTGCCGATATGATCGCGGCAGTCCAGCGGGTCCGCAAACGATTCGATCTGGACCCACGTGCGAACGAGGATATCCGCCCGTATGTAAATAAAGGTATGCCCACCCTGTACCAGATCTGTTTCTCTGAACTCTGGGCAGACGGCCCAGATCCAGACCTGGCACTGCGACTCAAGCAGGCCTACGAAACCGACTATATGGAGAATGTGGCGGTCCAGACGCGCCTATATCCCGGAATTGCACAGGCGCTGAATCAGCTGGACCAGTTGGCCCCACTGGCCCTGGTCACCAACAAACCAGAGCGCATCTCTCGCCAGCTTTTAGAAGCCCTGGGAGTAGCCCAACATTTTGCAACCGTGGTGGGTGGAGATACCTGCAGCGAATCCAAGCCAAGCAAGATTCCCCTGCTGGCCGCCGCAGAACAATGTGGCTACAGTCCGACGAACGGCAAGGCCATCATGATCGGAGATAGCGCCGGCGATATACGGATGGGACAGTCTTTTGGAGCAATAACGCTCTGGTGCGCCTGGGGCTACGCGGCGGAACCCGGAGCGCTGGCTCCCGATTACCGGGCGGCCCGACCGGAAGATCTGCCCGGGTTGGTTGACTCGATTCTGAGCCGCTGAGGGAGCCCAGGCTCAGGAAGACGATAGCTCGCTGATGATCCGGTCCGCCAGAATACCGGACGTACGAATACAGTCGTTTACGCTCACGCCCTCGTAGGCATTGCCATGTAGAAACAACCCCGGGTTGGTATCTGCCAGACGTTCACGCAGGCCCACAACACGGGCCTGATGCCCCAGATGATATTGGGGGATCGCACGCTCCCATCGAACCATCCGCGTCCAACAGGGATCTCCCTTGATCCCCAGAGGCCCCCGAACTTCCCCCAACGCACGTTCGACAACCTCGACATCGCTTCCATCAATAGTCTCCGGATGCCGAATGCCTCCCAGCATGATGCGAAGTAGAACCCGGTTTGCGGGTGCACGGCAGCCGGCATATACGCTGGACGTAAAGAGGCAACCCAGAATCGGACGTCCCTCCTTTTCGGGACATAGATAGCCAAAACCATCGAGCGGATGTCGGACCTGGTCGCGTTCAAACCCCAGTCCTACCACGCATACCGGAGCATAGGGTATCTCCGACAACTGGGATGCGCAGTCGGCATCGATCTCTTCTATTAGAGCCGACGCACGATAGGCGGGTGTAGCCACCACAACGGACCGGGCTGTGAGCAGTTCGTCATCGGTCTGCACTTCCCAGCCTTCGGTGGCTCGCTTCAATCCCTTTACCGGCGTATTGAGCTGAAGCCCATCGGTCCCCAGCTCTTCCTCAAGGGCGCGTATGAGCACGCCCATACCCCCGCGAAAGCTCAATAGACCTTTCGGAATGTTGGTGTTCGTTTTCTTACGTGCTCGTGCCGACCGCATCGCTCCGCGTACAAGACTTCCGTGATTCGCTTCCGCTGCTACCATCGCCGGAAAGGCCGCGTCCATGGAGAGACGGTGCGGGTCTCCGGCAAACACCCCGGATACAAATGCATCCACATATGTATCTACAAAAGCAGCGCCTAGCCTCCTTTCGACAAATCCCGCAACCGTCTCCTCAGACAGCCCGGCCGGCCGGCGGCGGACAAATGGTTCCTTGAACACCCGTAACCGGGCACCGAGCGGCAATGTAGAGGTGCCCAATAGACCGAAGGGACCCGATGGCAGCGGTTTCAGCTCTCCCCCCAGAAATAGGTACCGTGTCTTCGCGGCCGGAGAGGCGCTGATGATCTGCTCCTGAAGTCCCAGCCGCTGTGCCAGCAGATATGTATCCGGCATCCGAGAGAGAAAGCCATTGGGCCCGGTCTCGAAATGAAAGCCGTCCTCTTCGACTGTCTGAATCGTACCACCGGCTACCGACCGTGCCTCAAGAACCTGGGCTCGAATCCCGCGTTCGCGAAGTTCAAATCCCAGGGTCAGACCACTGATGCCACCTCCGACGATTGCCACATCCAACATGGCCTATTCCTCGTCAGAGTCGCAGCAACCTTTCCCCAATTCATGTACCCGGCGCACAAAATGAAGCGCTGACTCTGGATCGGTCGAGGGAATGATTCCATGGCCCAGATTTACGATATGCCCGGCATAGCCTCTGGTGGCCGCGAGCATCTTGTCGATCCGAATATCGAGCTGTTCGCGACTGCCGAGTAAGGCCGTAGGATCAAGATTTCCCTGAAGGGCCCGATCCGGCTCAAATAACGCCCTGGCCCGCGCAAGATCCTGCGCCCAATCGACGCCAACCACCTCGCAAGGTACGGCCTGGGCTCGTTCAAGGTAGGCCCCGATGGATTTAGGGAAATAGATGCGCACGGTGCCTCGGTCTGCGAGACGCTCCATGATGGACGCCGCATAGGCCCCCGCAAATTCATCGAAATCATCTGGGCTGAGTAGTCCGGCCCAGCTATCAAATAATTGAACCGCATCTGCACCCGCATCGATCTGCATCGCCAGATAATCCACGATCACGTCCGAGATGAGAGCCAGAATTTCGTGGGCCAGCTCCGGTTCCGAGAATAATAAACGCTTGGTCTCCGGAAAACCCCGGCTCCCCGCGCCGTCCACCATATACGCAAGCAGGGTAAAGGGGGCACCTGCAAAGCCGATGACCGCCTTTTCCGTCCCTACGGCGTCACGAACCAACTGCACCGTCTGGTGGACTTCCGGAGTTTCCGTATAGGGATCGATGCGCCGCAATTTCTGGAAATCATCTCTTGACCGGATTGGAGGCTCCAATCGTGGTCCATGTCCAGCGCCAAAGCTCAGGGTCTGCCCCATCTTTGCGATAGGCACCAGGATATCTGAGAAGATGATCGCGGCATCCACATCGAAGCGTCGGACCGGCTGCAGACTCACCTCACAGGCGAGTTCCGGGTTGGCGCATAACTCCAAGAAAGAAGTCTTTTCGCGGATCGCCCTGTATTCGGGAAGAAACCGCCCAGCCTGGCGCATCATCCAGACCGGGCGCGTATCTACGTATTCCCGACGAGCCGCGTTCAGAAACCGGGTTCGTCCATCCATTCGGACTGGCCCCTACTCGGTACGTTGGCGCAAGATAATAAACTCTACACGCCGGTTCTTTGCACGTCCCTCATCGGTTTCATTGTCAGCAATCGGCTGCTCTTCGCCATAGCCCTGGTACTGGATCCGCCCACGAGGTACCCCCAATCGAGTCAGGAATCTATGCACAGATTTTGCGCGCTTATCACTGAGCTTACGATTGTAGGAGTCACTACCACGGGAGTCTGTATGCCCCTGGATTTCGATCAACTCGATCTCGGGATGGTTCAGAATGACCTGCGCCACCTCTTCCAGCAGATCGTGAGACTTCCTGAGAATGCGAGCCCGGTTGGTCGCGAAGAAGATCTTCTCTGTGATCACAATCTTCTTTGAGGTCACACAGACTTTCTTCGCCTCCGGACAGCCATCAGTATCCTCACAGCCGTTGACGTTCTCCGGCTCAAGCGGACAACCGTCCTGTGTATCCAACACCCCGTCCTGGTCGGCGTCTGTTTCCGGACATCCGTCCTGGTCGGCAATGTTATCCTTGTCCTCTGGATCGTTGGGACATTTATCCGCCCGGTCGGGCACACCGTCCTCGTCGTTGTCGAGGTCCGGGCAACCGTCCGCATCCTGGAAGCCATCTTTATCTTCCGCATCGTTTGGACAATTATCGGCCGGGTCATCAATCCCGTCACCGTCCGAATCGGCGTCAGGACACCCATCCTGATCCTGGAAGCCATCGATGTCTTCGGGCTTATCGGGACATTTGTCGATGGCATCATCGATACCGTCGCCATCTCTATCACCATCCGGACAGCCGTCTTCATCGGCCACACCGTCATAATCTTCGGGATCGAGCGGGCATTTGTCGTCTACGTCAAGGATCTCATCCTGATCGTTATCGTTATCCGGACAGCCATCTTCATCCTGGAACGCATCGAAATCTTCCGGATCTTTCGGGCATTGGTCCTTGTCGTCCACCAGACCATCGCCATCGGTGTCTTCCGGACGATATTCCTGTGGTTGATACCCCACCGATGCAAAGACACGATACTTGGGATTGCCATAACCGGACATAAAGGCAACTCCAGCCCCAAGCCCTAGCATAAAGCCGTTGGCATGGTTCAGTTTCACGCCAGCCGTAGACTCCAGATAGGTAGTCGATTTTTCAAAGGGTCGGCGTAGGGATGTGCCCATAGCACCTTCGATGATGATCTCGACCATTCCCTCCGCGGCCTGCGGATAGATACCAATACCCAATGCATGGCGAAGCTCTTCTTTCAAACGCTCATTGGCTACCGGTACGAGGGTCAGGGAATTCGTAACCGTGGGGTCGGTGAAATCCCAGAACAGAGGCGTCTGGTAGGCAATATTGTTGGCGTCGGGTTGCAGGAGCGCATTTGCATCTTTATTAAAGTCATGGAAGCGATGTCGGATGCCGACATTGTACAGAAGTCGTGCGCCCTTCGAACGTCCCTCGAGAAGGAGTTTTTCCTCCATATAGAAGGCCGCCTCGTCCGTAAATACGCCATCCTTTCCCGTTGGGACCCCGAACTCCACCGCGATCGCGGCGCCAAGCCGTCGGACCCGTGGCGGGAGAAATGTTCCCTTCAAACTGATCCGAAGATCACCTGTTGAGAAGCCTTCGACATTCTCGCCCCGCAGCTTTCCGCTGCGATAGATGTGTAGGGGCATATCGAAGCCAAGACTGCCGTAATCGAGAAATGCAAACGCACCCACGATATTCAGGGTACCAAGCTGATCAAGGAATGTACCACCATCGCTGATTGGGGTGGTTCCACCCGTTAAGGAATACGCCGTAAACTCCGGTACACGGGGTTCGCCCGCGTGGTTGAACACAACAAAGAAACTCGGTCGCATACCACGAGTAACCTTGGCACTCTCCAGACGAAACTGCCCGAATGTGTGGATAGCTGGCTCGAAACGTTGCACATTCACATAGGACTGGGCCAACGCCGACGCAGACGGCGCCAGAAACACAGCCAGACCGAACAACAACATCAGTCCGTAACGTTGTGCACGAGCAACGCGGGATGTGAAAAGCCCCATTGTGGAGACCAACTTTGTTACATTTCCGAATGTCATGGATTTGACCTTCAACATCGTGCCCTCCCTAATACAGATCGTACGCGATGCCGATAAGCACCTCGCCGTACCAGGAGTCACGGGCTTTTACTGTCATCGACGTGGGATAGGGATACACATCCTTACCATCCACGGTGGTTGGGTTTGCATTCGGCAAAGCATCAAATACAGCTCGATCGAAGTAGTTGCTGGGCTGGCGGAAGTTATAGCCAAACCGCAACTCGATAGGCACGCGGAAGTTCGGGCTACCCCAGACCTCGGTACCAACCCCAAATGTAAAGTAGAGATCGTCCTGCTCCTGAGCTAGCAGGTACTTGAAATCCCTTCGTTTTCCTTGCAAATCATCACCGCTCATTTTGTCGAATACCGTGTTGGCGTAGCGACCGTAGGAGAACTCTACGCCGGCCCCGACCCACACCAGGCTATTGCTCACAGGAACCAGGAATTTTGCCATGATGGGCACCCGATACACGGCCCAATGGATACGTTCATCAAACTTGGTTGTGTCGATGTCACTGTTGGTCACATCATGATAGGTGAAGGTGGTCTGCTCGATAAATGTCCGATGGGTCATAATGAAGCCGACTTCTATGCCGAAGTGGCGTATGACGCGAAGCTGTCCGAAAAAGCCCACGCTGTAGTTGTAACCACCGCGTGCATCGGCGAATAACGGGAAATCAAATTGCTCTGAAGTCTGGTTTAGATCCGGAACAACCGTGGTATTACTCGGTTGACTCCAGAACTCTCCGCCTCCGCCCGCTTTCATAGAAAACGTGACATCAACATCACGCTCTTTGGAGTGGGCGTTCAAAGGGAACAGAAAACAGACCAGGGTAAGGACAAGCCACCGGCGCATGACCAGCCTCCTCATTTCTCGGATTGAATCCGAGGTTCATTACAATCAAAACGCATTGCGGGACGCTATTTGATCGATACCGTTGTGTCAATATAACAACGAGTATTTCAACATTTCATCAAATTCAGTTCCAACCCGGAAAAAACGTCTTTCCGCTGGAGTACGGACACGGTATGAATGAAAAGAAGTATGCTTCGTCTACCCCTGGTGGTACCCGATCTTCACGAGTCTTGATTCGAACCCTTTGAGGTCCTGACATGTCAAAAGTCATCCCCCTGGTGCTTGCGGTCTTCTTATTCGCTCCTGTTCTTGCGTTTGGGGTCCAGCCCACCAGCCCGCCTCCGCCCATAGAAAAAGCGCCGGCACCGCCCAGAACAGATCCCGCTCCAGATGCACGGCCGGCCGCTTCAACCCAGCCAGAACAGTTGGCCGCCAATCTATGCACAATTCTTATGAACGGAAAAAGTAGCGCGTTTCGGGCTCTCATCCATTCCGAGGCTCCCCTGGACTCCTTTCGATTCTGGTGGCATGCATCCAGTAAGGGAAAAGACTTCACACGGCTCTATGCGAAATGTGTCTTTTCCCATCTGGACAAAAAACAATCGAATAAGGATAAGCTGAAGATCTTCATCAAACGTTGGGTACGCAAAGTGAATGGTTTTACGAGCCCCGCCCCGGTAGAGTTTCGGCCGGATCCTCGTGCCAAGGGAGCGTTCCGCTTGTATCGTTATTCTCTCTAACCGCATGCACGGTGGTTCGTTCACCGAGTACACGTCTTGAGGCATCTCGGATATGCGACAATATCTCGAATTGGTTGAACACATCTTGAACCACGGCGAAGAACGTGCCGATAGAACCGGGACTGGAACCCTATCCGTATTTGGAACCCAGACCCGCTACGATATACGCCAGGGCTTCCCGTTGCTCACCACCAAGAAGGTGCTGTTCTCGGCCATCGTACGTGAGCTGCTCTGGTTTCTACGTGGCTCGACCAATATCAACGACGATCTGACAGAGCACACTCCCATCTGGGATGCCTGGGCGGATGAGAACGGTGACCTGGGTCCGATCTACGGCTACCAGTGGCGGAATTGGGGGGGCACTGGAATTGACCAGATTCAGCGGGCCATCGACCTGATCAAGACACAACCCGATTCCCGACGCATCATCGTAAGTGCGTGGAACGTAGGTGATCTGGAAAAAATGGCTCTGCCGCCATGCCATTCCTTCTTTCAATTCTACGTCGTGGATGGACGGCTCGATTGCCAGCTGTATCAGCGGTCCGGTGATGTTGCCCTGGGCGTTCCATTCAATATTGCGAGTTATGCCCTACTCACCATGATGATCGCCCAGGAATGTGATCTGACGCCGGGGGTTTTTGTGCATACAATCGGTGATGCACATATCTACCGGAACCATCTAGAAGGTCTTCAGGCGCAGCTGCAGCGCGAACCCCTTACCCGGCCCACGGTACAGATTGCGAACAAGTCGCTCTGGGAGCTGGGCTACGAAGACATCGAGCTCGTCGATTACAAGCACCATCCCTTCATCCGGTTCAAGGTCGCTATATGATCGAATTCACGATCATTGCCGCAACCGATGCCGACCGGGGGATTGGAATCGACGGCGATCTACCGTGGCATCTGCCCAGGGATATGGCGTATTTCAAAGCGACCACCCTGGGGTCGTCAGACAAGCAAAACGCGCTGATCATGGGTCGAAAGACCTGGGAATCCATACCGGCGCGCTTTCAACCCCTGGCGGGGCGTCTCAACGTAGTATTGACGAGGCGAGCCGACTATTCATTACCCGAGGGAGTTCTAAAAGCCAACTCCCTCGAGGCTGCTCTCGAACTCGTCGCAGAGACGAATGTGGGAGAAGTGTTCGTGATAGGCGGTGGACAGATCTATCGGGAAGCGATTGAAGAACCAAACTGTACCCGACTCCTCTTAACCGAAGTACAAGACACGTTCCCCTGTGACACATTCTTTCCGTCGGTGGGGTCCGACTACGCGGTTACACACCGCTCCGAACCAATGGTCGAAGCAGGTGTCAGCTATGCGTTCGTGGAGTATCGACGTAAAGCGAACGACGACTAATTCGAGCCGACCGTCTTCTGTCCGTACACGAAGTAGAGGCCAACAATCGCCCCGGCCACGACCGTCACGCTTCCCAGAATCAAACTCAAAGTCTTGGTCCGTGAAGGAACGTCCACTTCGAACGCCTTCAGGCTATTCACCTTGAGGATATAATCGCGATCCGGGGCCACAAGCTGGCTTCCCGTCATTTTAAAGTTGAACGGGGTGATGGGATATCGACGTCCACCGTCCGACAGAACAAAGAGCTTGGAGTCCTGTGTGACCACAAGATTCTTGCCCTTGGACGAACGTACTGTGACGGGATTTCCGTCTTCAGAGCGTTGTAATCCTGCGAAGGTCTCCGGGCTCACCCGGTAGGTGTTGTAACAGGACAACAGGCCGAATGATAAAACAACGATTACGCTAACCCAACGATTCAACATTCCAGGAACTCCATTCGATAGCAATTGGCGGCAAGATACCGAAGCCTGGGCCGCTACGCAACATCAACGTCAACTTTCGGATCCGACCAGGGATAATTCACACCTTGAATACACGGCTGGCCTGGCCTAAAGTCCCATCCATGGAGTACAGCATATGAGTTCGACGGGACCAGGACCAGTATCATCTGGAGGTGGACAGGCCGAAATGCTGGCCAATCGGCTGGCAAAACGGAAGCGACATCTCCAACGTTGGGCGAAACGAAACGCGGTCGACTGCTACCGTTTGTACGATAAAGACATCCCGGAGATCCCTATAGCCATCGAACGATACGGGAAGTGCTTACATATCTCCTTTTACGAGTCCAGAGATCCCAAACATGCTGGTGAACTGCAGGAGTTTCGATCGTCCTGGCTACCCATCATCGGCCCCACACTCGGCGTAGATCCATCGGACATCTTCGTGAAGATACGCCACCGCCAACGTGGACAAGCCCAATACGAACGATTGGAAGGCACAACCCGCACGGAAGTCGTCCATGAGGGAGCCAACCGTTTTCTTGTTAACCTGTCCGATTTCCTCGACACCGGCCTGTTTCTAGACCATCGGAATACGCGAGCTATAGCCGCGAAGGAAGCCCGTGACCGAGATGTATTGAATCTATTTGCCTATTCGGGGGCCTTTACTGTCTGTACTGCGCAGGCGGGCGCTCGAAGTAGCCTCACGGTCGATATGTCCAATGTCTACCTGGATTGGGCAAAAACCAATCTCTCTCTAAACGACATCAATGGATCGGCCCACCAGTTTGAACGTGCCGATGTACTCGATTTTCTACATAACGCCAAAACCGACCGGGCTCGGTACGACCTGGTTATCCTCGATCCACCGACCATCTCGCGCAGTAAAAAGATGCGCCAACAGCTCAATATCCAGGACGACCATGTGGAGATGATCCGAGATACGGCTGCCCTGGTACGACCTGGCGGCACCATCTTCTTTTCCACCAACTTCCGGCGCTTCAAGCTCGACCCCTGCCTAAGCGACGACTTCAAGCTGGTCGAACTGACCCCAGATAGCATTCCCGACGACTTCCGGAACCGTAAGATTCACCGCTGTTGGCGGATAGCTGTCCCCTGAAGCCGGATCTGTCCAATCGATTCGCTGGCTCCGATCGCATAAGAAACTATTCGTCGCCGGACGGAACCCCGAGATAATGCGCCAGGGTCAAAACACCGAAGCCCGTGCCCCCAAAAGGTATCGAACCCAGCTCGGCATCCACAAACGCGGGACCGGCAATGTCGAGATGCACCCACGGGGTCTCCCCGATGAATTCCTTCAGGAACAAGGCTGCTGTAATGGCGCCGCCATAGCGCTTCCCTACATTCTTTATATCGGCGATCTTGGAGTCGAGCTGCTTGCGTAGCTTGGTGTCCAAAGGCAACCGCCAGAAGGATTCACCCCGCTCCCGGGCCATAGCAAGGAAGCCCTCAGCCAGGGCATCATCGTTCGAGAAAACGGCGGCCGTATATCCACCCAACGCGATCATGGTCGAGCCCGTCAGGGTTGCCATATCGAAAATCGCATCCGGTTGTTCGTCGCAGGCCGCCCCAAGAGCATCCGCTAGCAGCAATCGTCCTTCCGCGTCCGTATTGCCGATTTCAATGGTCTTTCCCCCGAAGGCGGTAATGACATCACCAGGTTTGTAGGCTTCACCATTGATCAGGTTTTCACAGGTGGGGATAAAGCCGTGAACTTCCACGTCCGGACGAAGAACACCCAGGACCTGGAAAACCCCCAGCACCGTCGCGGCCCCGGCCATGTCCATCTTCATACCCAGCATTTCGCCGCGCTGCTTCATATCGTAGCCGCCCGAGTCGAAGGTGACGCCTTTTCCCACGAGGGCGAGACGACGTCTGGGGGAGCCGTCTGGTCGGTAGATGAGATGTATCAGATGGGCCTCACGGGCGCTTCCGGCGGACACCGCCAGAATCCCGCCACAACCCTTATCCTTGAGTTCTTTCCGATCCAGAACCGAGACCTCAAATCCGAACTTTTGGGCCAGTTCCTGTGCCTGGTCGGCCATACGTTCCGGAGTACAGGTACCAGCGGGTTCGTTCACAAGGTTACGAGTGAGGACAACCCCGCTGGCCATCGCCTGGGCACGCTCTTCTACCGTTCCAAGAATGTCGGAAGGAGCCGACCATATGACCTCTTCGATCTCAACAGGCTTGGGTTCACTGAGGTATTGCTCAAATCGATAGGTTCCCAGCTCAGCGCCCGTCATCAGATGCTCAAGGCTCTCTTCTGGCGTCATATCGGGGCATGACAGGGGTGCGAAACCAATACAGGCCGCTTTTCGCCTGGCCCCTTGTTGGACTACCCGATGGGCATAGTCCCGCAAGCGGGTGGCGTTCATATCGCTTTCCTTCCCCAGCCCGACAATCACAATGCCTTTGGCATGGCTGGTACCAAGAGTGTCAATCGTTCGCGCCTCGCCCGATTTTCCAGAAAACTTCTCGGTTTCCAGAAGGCTGAGTACTTGCCCATCAAAGGCCTTGTTGAAAGCCAATAGAACCGGATCATCCTGCCAATTATTTTCATATACTGGAACAGCCAGCAGGTCGACAGTCCAATCCAGGGGAGCTCTAGTATCTGCGCTATGTCTCATTCTGCTCGTTTTGTTTGAGTGGGCCAATGTCTGGTGCAAAGGACATGCGGGTGAAACCCGAATCCGGAGGAGCTTTACCATAGCTGGCGAATCGACGGCAACATGGTGCTTGAAAACCCTTTCCCCGTAGCTTTACTTGACCAAATAGCCTATGTTTCGTCTATATTGGGCGCCGAGTAATCAGGGGGTAGAACCGATGGCCATAAGATGTATCGCATTGGGGGCAGACCATGCGGGTGCTCCGTTGAAGGACTTTCTTCGTGAGAAACTGAAAGCGGCCGGAATTGAGGTGCGTGATCTGGGTACGGATGGTTCACAGCGTGTAGATTATCCCGTATATGGTGCCCGGGTCGCATCGATGATCTCCAGCGGTGAGGTCGACGAAGGTGTTCTGGTCTGTGGAACCGGGATAGGGATGTCCATAGTTGCGAACAAGTTTGAGGGCGTACGTGCGGCTCTGGTGCACGATCCCTTCACGGCGCAGATGGCCCGCGAACATAATAATGCCAATATTCTGGTTCTTGGAGGACGACTCATGGCACAAGAATATGCCTGGGAGTGCGTTCTTCAATGGCTGGGTGGCTCCTTCGAAACGCGCCACCAGTCAAGGATCGACCAGATCTCCGCAATCGAAAAAAACTAAACTCAAGAACGCCGGTATCATGCGTTGCCCGTTTTGTAATCATTCTGACTCAAGGGTCATTGATAGTCGTATCGTCCGCGAAGGTCTGGCGATTCGACGACGACGATCCTGCCCCAGCTGCAAAGGCCGATTTACGAGTTACGAGACGATTGAGGACGTCCGTCCGTCCGTCATCAAGAAAAACAAGCAGCGGGAATCGTTCGACCGAGCCAAATTGCGCGGCGGTATCCAACGAGCCTGCCAAAAACGCCCCGTTTCACGAGATGATATTGAAGGCTTCCTTGATCATGTGGAAAGCACATTGATCGCGAATGGCCGACGGGAGATACCTGCGAAAGAGCTCGGCGAGATGGTGATGCATTTTCTGCGGGAACGCGATGAGGTTGCATACGTACGCTTCGCCTCCGTCTACCTGTCCTTCGAGGCCATCGGAGATTTCGTCGAAACCGTCCGAGACCTGACGGACGAAGGGAACGGGGAACTATCGACGAGCGAATCCGAGTCGACCGGCAAAAAGACAATCCCGGGAGACCTGGGTTGAATCTCCATCCGGATGCACTGTCCTTTATGGAGGAAGCTCTTGATCTGGCAGAGCTGGGGCGGGGTACAACCTGGCCCAATCCGATGGTGGGAGCCGTTATCGTTCGGGACGGAAATATCGTGGGAAGGGGGTACCATCTTCAGGCGGGCGGTCCCCATGCAGAGGTTATGGCCCTGGAGGCCGCCGGTGACCAGGCCCAGGGAGCAAGCTGTTATGTCTCGCTGGAACCCTGTTGCCACGAGGGGCGAACCCCACCCTGTACCCTATCCCTCATCGATGCACAGATCGGCGAAGTGGTATACGCGCTGGCCGACCCCTTCCCTGCGGTGGCAGGCAAAGGTCTAGACAAGCTCCGGGAGGCGGGAATCACCGTTCAGGGGCCCCTCCTCGAAGACAAGGCCCGGGCGCTGAACGCCCCCTTCCTCATCGCACATCGTCAAAAACGCTCGGCCGTACGCCTCAAACTTGCCCTCACACTCGACGGAATGATCGCCGACCAGGAGGGACAGAGTCAGTGGTTGACTGGCCCCGCTGCCCGTCTCGAAGTCCACCGACTTCGGGCCCAGCATCAAGCGGTCATGGTCGGCGCGGAGACTGTACGGGCGGACAATCCCCGACTTACACCTCGGGATCGTGGAAACTTCGGACGCAGCCAGATGACTCGGGTCATTATTACCCGCGGCGGACTGAATCTGGACGGTAGTCATCTCCTGGATGAGGTGAACGAACACCCCGTCTGGGTTCTTACCACCCCCGCTGGAGCCGCCTCCAAAGAACTAAAGTCGGCCGGGCAGCAGGGCGCACAGATCATCGAAACGGCACAGAAATCCGATGGTTTCATCGATCTGGAAGACGGTCTTCATCAACTCTTCAACCGTGGTATCGTGAGCCTGATGTGTGAAGGTGGCGCCACATTGGCCGGGCAACTTCTCCAGGCTGATCTGGTGGACCGCCTTCATATCTTTCGAGCGCCAAAGGTGCTGGGAGGCGAATCTGGAAAAAGTGGATTTTCGGCACCGGGTATCGACGGTCTCGCACAGGCACGCCAATTCCGTCGCATAGCCACAAAAACCCACGATGAGGACATCGAAGAAATTCTGGTGCCAGAGGCAGGTATATGGACGGAAACCGCATAAAACGCGCCCTGGGGCTCCTGAAAGACGCCACCGGTCATGCCTATCCCGGCTGCCAGATATGGGTGGCCCATAACGGCGAGGTGATCCTGCATGAAGCGATGGGCATGGCCAATGCGGTGTCCGAAAAGAGAGCGGTCCAACTCGACACCCAGTTCGATCTCGCGAGTCTGACGAAGGCCCTGTCAACAACATTGATCGCAATGCGCCTCTATTCCGAGGGCGAACTTGATCTCAATCGCACGGTGGAACGCGACCTGGGGCATTTCCCCTGCCCGCAATTTCTGAAACAGTCCACCTACGCCGATCTGCTGCGGCATTCGAGCGGTCTCCAGGGTTACGCCCCCTTATTTCAGCGATTCAACCCCTTGAATCTGCCCCTGCCCGGCCAGGCCCGCGTTGCCTTGGCCAAAAAGATCGCCGAGTTGGAGATGGCTTATGAGCCCGGAACCAGCTCCGTATATTCCGACTTTGGCTTCCTGTACCTGGGGTGGGCACTTGAGCGCACCACAGGCACCCCATTAGCCGCGCTTTTCCACGCCCATGTCCTCAGTCCGCTGAACCTGAAGGGACTACGGTCGGCGGAAAACAGCGCATTTAGCCAGGTGGCCGCCACGGAACACTGTCCATGGCGGAATCGTCTGATCGACGGAGATGTACACGACGAACACGCCTTTGTGCTTGGTGGTCTGGCAGGACATGCCGGTCTTTTTGGTACCGCCAGCGCTGTGGGACGGGTGGCACAAAACCTGCTCGACGCGTTCTACGGCCGAAATACAGACTACCTTCCCCAGGCGACCGTTCGACGGTTCTGGTCGGCTTCCAATTGTGTCGGCGGCTCGTCCTGGCGCCTGGGCTTCGACGGCACATCGAGTGTAGATTCACTGGCTGGAGACCAGGCCTCGTCCTTCACCGTTGGGCACCTCGGCTTTACGGGGACAAGCTTCTGGATCTACCCAAAACAGGAGACTGTCGTTGTTCTACTTACCAACCGGGTCCACCCAAATCGTAATAACGAATCCATCCAGGAAGTACGACGAGCGGTACATTCCGAAATCCTGGCCGGGATCATCGACGCCCAGCCCAGGCTTCTTTGAATCTGCCCTTGACAGGGAACCCGTTCTTGCGCAGATGTAGCGTGAACAAAGACCAAATGGTGGGAGCTGGAATCATGGCCTCGAATTCACCCAAAGACACCGACGAAACCACAGCCGACGAAGGTGGCTTTCAGGTACGGGATCGGCGCGCATCACAAGCCGAAGAAACCCCGACATCAAATACCGACGCGCCCGAAGGAACCGAAGAGACACCATCCGACGAACCGGCGCCAGCAATAGAGGAGCCGACTGCGGCCGAGTCGCCTCCCCCAAGTCGTTTTGCGCGTTTCGTCGCCTCGCTGCATATGACGGCCTTATACCACCTCGGTTTAATCCCGGGGCCCCAGGGTGAAAAGCCAACCCCGAACCTCGCCATGGCCCGGGAGAATATCGATATCCTGCTTGAGCTGAAGGAAAAAACTCACGGCAATCTGACAGAATCAGAGACGGCCCTGATGGCGCAGGCCGTACAAGATCTGCAGCATCATTTCATGCAAGCTGTCATGTCCGGAACTGCGGGGGATAGCACCCAGGGGGATGGCAGCGGGTCGTAACTGCCGGTCGAATGTTTCACCCTGTGACCTTGTCATCCGTGAATTCATGCCCATTCTGTACCCAAGCAGGAATGGCGCCGAACGCGCCAGAGCAGTCCTGGGGAAGGCATGATGAACCCCGATCGATTCACAATCAAAAGCCGTGAAGCCATCGCCGCAGCGCTGGAGATGGCCCAACACTGGAATCACCAGGAGGTCGGTTCTGAGCACCTTCTGCTCACGCTGATCGATCAGGACGGTGGCCTCGTACTGCCGATACTCCGAAAGGCCGAAGTGCCGGTCGCGACCATTCGTGAATCCATCAAGGAACGGTTCTCCAAGCGACCTAGAGTCGATGGGGGACAGGTCCATTTCTCTGGAGAGGCCAACAACGCCTTTCGCGAGGCAGAAAAATGCTCCAGAGAGATGAGCGACGAGTATGTATCGACGGAACATCTACTGCTCGGCTTTAGCCGTACAAGTCCCTGTACTGCCGCAGATATTCTGCAGCAACACGGTCTGGAGAAGAGCACCCTCCTGGAAGCGACGGCCGCCGTACGCGGAACCGCACGTGTCAGCGATCAGGAGCCGGAAAGCAAAACCCAGACCCTACAAAAATACACCCGTGATCTCACAAGTCTGGCGCGGGCCGGATCCATTGATCCGGTGATCGGGCGCGACGAGGAAATCCGTCGGGTTATCCAGGTTCTACTCCGTCGGACAAAAAACAATCCCGTACTCATCGGAGAGCCCGGCGTGGGAAAGACAGCCATTGCAGAAGGCCTGGCGCATCGCATTGTGGCCAATGATGTACCCGAGGGACTTCGCGGGCGACGGCTGCTGTCCCTTGATCTGGGATCGATGGTCGCGGGAACCAAATTCCGCGGTGAATTTGAAGAGCGCCTCAAGGCTCTGCTGAAGGAAGTGACGGCGGCAGCGGGCGATATCGTTCTCTTTGTGGACGAGGTACATACACTCGTAGGAGCTGGTTCTGCCGAGGGGTCGATGGACGCGGCCAACCTCCTTAAACCCGAATTAGCTCGCGGTACCCTGCGCTGTATTGCTGCAACGACGCTGAACGAGTATCGAAAGTACATCGAAAAAGACGCCGCACTGGAACGACGATTTCAGCCAGTCACAGTGGAAGAGCCCTCCGTCGAGGAGACGATCAATATTCTGCGGGGGCTGCGAGACAAATATGAGATCCATCATGGTGTTCGTATTGCGGACGGAGCCTTGATCTCGGCAGCCACCCTGTCGGCCCGGTATATCACCGGCCGTAAATTACCCGATAAGGCCATTGATCTGATGGATGAAGCCACGAGCCGAATCCGCATGGAAGTGGAATCCGTACCCCAGGAGATCGACGACCTGGAACGACGCGTCATAGCACTCCAGATCGAACGGGAAGCACTCAAACGGGAGTCGGACGAGCGCAGCCAGCGACGCGTGCAGAGTAATGAACGGGAAATAGCAGAATTGGAAGAACAGGTACGTGCCGAACGGTCCATCTGGCAGCATAATAAAGAGATCCTTGGGAACCTTCGACAGGCCAAGGAAACTCTGGATTCCCTTAGACCACAGATTGAGGACGCCACCCGTAGTGGTGACCTGGAACGGGCGGCTCGACTCCAGTACGGGGAACTTCCCGAGGCGGAAAAGGTCCTTCTGAGCGCACAAGAGGAACTGGAAACATTGAGCCAGGAAGACGGGCTGAAATATGTACGCGAAGAGGTGACCGCCGAAGACATCGCCATAGTCGTGGGCGCGTGGACCGGGATCCCGGTCGCAAAGATGCTTGAAGGCGAACAAGCGCGCCTACTGCAAATGGAGAATCGACTCCAGGAGCGGGTCATCGGCCAGGACCAGGCCGTTCAAGCTGTGTCTCGGGCTGTACGCCGTTCCCGTTCCGGGCTTGCCGACCCCAATCGGCCCATTGGTTCGTTCCTCTTTCTGGGACCGACGGGCGTCGGGAAAACCGAGCTGGTTCGGTCCCTCGCCTGGTTCCTGTTCGATGACGAACGGGCCATGGTTCGCATTGATATGAGCGAATATATGGAGAAACATTCGGTCGCACGTCTGATCGGAGCACCACCGGGTTATGTGGGCTACGACGAGGGCGGACAACTTACCGAGGCCGTACGGCGCAGACCCTACTCCGTGGTGCTTTTCGACGAGGTCGAAAAGGCCCATCCCGAAGTCTTCAACCTGCTACTCCAACTACTCGACGAAGGACGGCTCACGGACAGCCAGGGCCGTACTGTCGATTTCCGCAACACTCTGGTGGCCATGACGAGCAATCTGGGCAGCGAATTCATTTTCGACGCCAGGGAAACCGCTGAAGAGGTCGAATCAAAGGTCCTGGCTGTCGTACGTCAACACTTCCGGCCCGAGTTCCTAAACCGGATCGATGAGATGATTGTGTTCAATATGCTGGGCGAAGACGCACTCGTGACGATCACCGGTCTGCTGCTCACGGAGCTTGACGCAAGGCTGGCCGAACGGGATGTCAGCCTTGAAGTAACCCCGGCGGCGCGAGCCCTGCTCGTGGCCAAAGGGACAGACCCGCTTTACGGCGCACGGCCATTAAAGCGATCCGTAGCACGCCTACTCATTGATCCACTGGCGGAACTCCTGCTCGACACAGAGGCCACGGGAGATACGCACATAATCGCCGACGCCGAGGCAGACCAGCTGAAACTCACCATCCAGACCTAGGATTCGTGAGCAGATTCCTCGTACGGCGACCACACAGCGAACTGCTCCAGGTCATCGTCGTCGTCCTGTGATTCCGATTCCCCAGGAACAGGTGAACTCAACAGCAGATATTTTGCCATTGTCGGGAAGAGGAACGACGTCACAACCGCCAATAGGATGATACTGTCGTAGAGCTCCTGGGTAATGATGCCTTCTTTCAGGGCGATCGTGCCGGCTACAATATTGAGACTCAATTGGGCTGCCACCAACAGGCCACCAGCAACGGTCTGCCTCGGTGAGAAACCGACGAATAGAAGTGTAGACGAAGCCAAGCCTCGCACCACATAGGACACAACCAACAAGATGAGGAAAGGCTGAAGAATGGCCCAATCGGTCAAGTCCGGGATATTGAATCGCAATCCAACCTGGATAAAGAAGATGGGGATCAAAAATCCAAACCCCATAGCCAGGAACTTGGTATCGAGAACCTGCCGATTGGGGAATAAGGCTGCCAATGTGATGCCCGCCAGGAAGGCTCCCACGATATGCTCCAGTCCCACGGCTACGGCTACACCGACGAACATCGCCAACAGGAAGAGTGAAAATCGCATACCAGTCTCGGAGGGATCGCTTGGATCGAAGAGGACTCGGAATCGTTCGGGGAACCACCAGATGAGTGCACGCAAGACGGTCAGGGCGACATAGAAGAACAAGCCAACTACGACCACACTCAACAATTCAATACTCACGCCGCCCTTATGTACAACCTTGAACACAACCACGATAAGCAGGGTCACGAACTCCGAGATCAGGGAGCTCAAGAGTATTAGACGTCCAAATCGACTACTCCCATGGCCCACCTCACGTAGGACCGGAATGACCACACCAACCCCGGTTGCGGAGATGATAAGGGCAAGGAACAGGGGAAAGTCCAGCGCCAGCATCCCCAGCAGTGCCAGACCTAACGACAGAACATAGATAACCAACGCGACGACCGCATCACGACGACTACGAGCCAGGATCTCACGGAAATCTATTTCGAGGCCCGCGATGAACATCAAGAATACGAGTCCGAGTTCGGCCAACTGGTGGAGCCAATCCGGGTTTCCAATCATATGGGCGCCGGAATCTCCCAGGGCCACTCCAAACATGATCTCCGCAACGACCACAGGGAGACCAACACGTTTGGCGATCAACGGAATCAGGAAGATTCCAGCCAATAGAATACCAAGTATCCATAAGGTGGAAGAGCCCCCATTCGCCATGGACGAGAACGAGAGAGAGGAGACATCAAACGGCATGATGCATCTCTCGCGGCAGGACCATCACAGAGCTGTTGCACGTATGCACGACGTGAAAGTCCACGTCCGGATTAAAGATATTGCGTGGCTCTATCCCCACTGTCTCCATCATAACCAGCGTATTTTCGCTCGCCGCTCGACGGGCTACCACTGTAACCGGGTTCCCCTCGATCTTTTCAACGGCGACCTCCTTCCGGTGCAACTTCGCCAGCTCCACCAGGAAAAGCTCCAGGGTGGAGGGACCTTCCCCGCGACGGGTCCTTGTCGGAAGAATTCGATTGAAGAGTTGCAATGCCACAACATGCGCGCCGTCGAGACGCGTCACATCGACCGCGATCTCGAGAGCCCGGCGCGTTTTATCAATGTCGAGACAGGGGACCACAATCTCCGAATAGGGGAACGAACCCCGTGAAATCAGGACGGGCACATCGACCGCGTTGATGGCACTTCGGGTAAAGGATGTCCCAGAAAATTTTCGGAACAAACCGATCTTCTCAGCCGGCAGAATCACGATCCCGACTTTCCCTTCGGCGGTGAGGTGGGTCAACGACGGAAGGTTGCGATCCTCGGCCGTGGCCATATGTAGACTGATATCAGCCTCTGCACAATACTTCTGTAGACGCTCCATGATCGCGTCCGTATCCAGACTACCAAGCCCTTCTGGAAAGATGACGGCGTCCAGGCCACTGGCACGGCTCGTCCGAGTAATATAGATCGCCTCGGCAATCGTGGTCTCCGTTGGGGGCTGGAAACCAAAAATCGGGAGTAATACCCGGTTTCCATATTGCGCCGGAAACTGTAGTTCGCCACTGAGAAACGCTTCGGCTACACCTCGTACCCGGTGGGCCTCCCCCACAAGCACGATTCGATCACGCGGTAGAAGAACCGTCTCTCTCTTGGGCAATATCAGGCTGTTGTCGCGATAAATAGCGGCAATGCGAAAGTCTCGGGTAGGCAGGTCACCGACGGTCAATCCAGCGTAATAGGATCGCTCGTGCAACTGCACCTCAAGGATCTCGCCCTGTGCCAGTCCGATCTCTGTGGTCTCGACAATGCCCGTTTCGATGCGATTCCGGATCAATGCGGCAGAAGCGGCCGCTCGATTGATCGCCGTCGCGCCTATCTTTCCAAGCCATTCCACGGCATCGGCCCCGGCCGCCAATGACACGATAACCGGTGTGTTGAAGCGATGCCGCATCAACGAGCAAAAGGCGATATTCGCTTCGTCATCAGTCGTACACGCAACCGCGTAGCGGGCGCGTTCGGCACCCGCCCGGCGCAGAATCATCTCGCTCGTCCCGTCACCCTCCACGGTCTCCACATTCGGATGAATGCCGAGTCTCTCAAACCGTTCCACATTGGTATCCAGCACGGTCACCCGCCAATGGTGGTCCAGGCGTGAAATCAATTCACGACCGGTTTTCCCACAGCCCAATATGAAAATCTCGAGTTCCTTCATTCCCTGTCCTGATATCCTACCGTGAACCGGTATTGACGCACCCACAAGCCACAGACGTCCATCGGTCTTCTACGCCACGACTCCTGGTTCCTCAGTCACCCCCGGAGCAAAGAAGTGTACGTACGAACCGGGAAATTGTCACGTCGAGCAATGGAACCAGGCAAATGACCGGGCCTCAGGAAATCCAAGCAGAGATGCTCTCTCCCAACTCCTGATAGGCTTTGCTGTTCACTCGAATTTTGAGATACGCATCAAACATCTGTTCAAGCGTCGACTCAAGCTGCTCCAACTGGGCCAGACGGTCCAGTAGCAATGCTTCTTCGTCGCTACCATCCAGACTACCATTGGGAACCTTCAGGGAACGGACAATCCATTCGTCGGTATCCAATACGAACGACCATTCCCCGTCCGGCCGAATCAGATGGAGTTTGGCCCGGGTGATCTTCTTTCCGGATCGAAGTGCGGCACGAAGCTCGGACTTCATGGACTGCGGTTGTCCCTGAAAGGTGGATGCAGCCGGGCTATCGCCCTCACCGACCACCGTCAATGCATCATCAAAAAAGACCTCTGTGTCCTTTCCAGCCTCGGTCACCTGCCCATCGGTCTCATCCACACGCCGGTATAACCAGGTCAGAAAGTCGCGGCCAAGTAGTGCATACTTGCTCTTCAATGCGAGATAATCCATGACTTCACCTCCGTCATTCAGCGTTTAATAACGCGGGGATATAGATGGGCGCGGGAAGCGCCTGCTTAAGTAACTTGGCGTCGTCATAGTTTTCGTCCAGTAACCGGACAAAGGGCTCACTGGGCAATAAATCAACACCGAAACACGCCTCGATGAGTTCCGCGCATGTCTCCACAACGCCCTTCGAACCCGAAAAAATCCGTACAGTACCGTCGGTCAGGGACCAGGCGACGTCGGCCACCTGAATCGAAGGAATAACCTTCTTATAGAGCATCAACTCGATGCGCTCCTTAATGGCCGTACGTTCCATTCGACTCAATCGGCTGCCTTTCTTTTCTTCGGCCTGGGCCTCCTCGGCCTTGACCAGCGCACGGGTATAGGCCGCCGGAAGTTTGAGCCTATCGCGGCGATAGCTGAAGATGACATAGGATCCGACGAAGGTCTTCTCGGAATTGGCATCGAATTCCGTCGTCAGAATCTCATCAAAAACAACAAAGCCGTGCGATTCGACCTCACCGTCCACCACTTCCGGATTCCGGAAGGCATTCTTCTCGAGAAGTCCAAGGATCTTCGTACAATCGAGTTCCTTCATTATCTGGGGGTTCATGGTCTGAAACCCCCTCCAGGTCATTGGTCCAGTCTTAAGCCCCATAAGGTCCACCTCGGTACAATACGTTCAACGTCGTCTGTGCTTCTTTTGAGGCGACCCCGACCCTCCCCAAAGAACCCATACGTTCTGGTTCTAGCCGTGAATCTACCCCTCTGTTTATGAGGTGGCAAGCACCGTTTTTTTATCCTCAGGCCGACGTTTTCCGAGGCCATTGTTCGCGTAGATACCGGACCACACAACACGAAAAAAGGAAGACTGAAGAGGCGTAATACAACCAGATCGTCAATACCGCAATACTCGACAAAGTATTCCCAAATGTATCCGGTAATTCTGCCAGATGATCGATGTAGATTTTGAAGACCACATGAGCGATCCCCCACAGGGCACAAAATGTGACCGAACCGACCGCCAGATGGAAGGCAGCCAATTTTCGTTCCCCGAACACAAACACCACACCCAGAAATGCCATCGTCAACACCAAAACAGTCATAACGGCCCGCCATAGCGGCCCCGATAAGGAGTCCACCAATCCCCAGAAGTAGCTGGACATAACAATGAGGAGTAGAGCCATAAGAAAAAACACGGCTACCCGTCGTTTATCGCGTACGAACTGCCGCCTACGATGGCTTCGAAAGATATTCGAAACGGCTTTCTCCAATGCGTTCAGGAACATGAAGCATACGACGATAAGAAAGATAAATGCGACCCCCCCGTCCAACCGATGGGAGCGCACCAGACCACGTACCTCCAGGGCAAGATCATCGTCGATAAAGGGCAGGAAATACCGGACAGGCTGGGCAACCTGCTCGTATGTTTTACTGGCCCGTATTTCGTCCGAATCCGGTCCTGCCTCGACCTTTACCGATCCCACGACAACCATGGCCACGATCAAAAAAGGAATGATCGCCAACATCGCAAAATGCGCGACGGCAGCTGCGTTCATAGGGCAGTTACTCTGCCGATACACCTGAACTATCCCCAGGACTACGCCCAGACCACGTTTGATTACGCCCTTCGGCGGCGGTCCTTTTTGCGGATCTATACTGGTCATTCCGCAAGAATGACCTCGGATGGACCTCGGGTCAAAGGATTTCAGGACGTTTCAATTGTCCTGTCCGGCGGATCCCTATTCGGAGCAATCGGGCTCGCTCCAGCTAGACCTTACGGTCCAGAAGGCTGCCCAACATAGAATCAACAGTCTGAATCATACGAATGTTCGCCTTGAAGGCATGACCGGCCTGGAGCTGCTCAACCATTTCGGCGGCAATATCAGTATTCGAGGCCTCCACGGTCTGACCGTCCCGATCATAGACAGCGTGCGGCTGATCCGTCTTCTCTACGCGGGTCCGAACACCACCAGGCTCTACGTCTTCCGCCAAGACTCTCCCCGGGTCAAACCCATCGGTATTGCTATTGGCCACATTATGGGCTGAGTTAGCGGCCCGTGTGGACGCGGCTTTCAACCCGCTATGGGCAATATTCATGGCGTTCGTAATCTTCATGAGAACACTCTACCGTAGATCATCGTCGGATTCCAGAATGTTGCCTCTCAAACCCCGGAAAATCAGAGAGCCAAACGACAAGCAGAGTATCAACCAGAACCAGGTGCCTCCGCTTGAGGTACCCGACCGACATCCAGAACTGCTTTGTGTGCCAGAGCCGAGTATAGGAATGGTATCCTGGCCGGATGCACCATCGGACCCTGTCTGCGTGGTATCGCCCGTATCCGGAGGCTGACATGCGCTGTTTACTCCCGGAATACAGAGGGGAGGCTCCTGATTGGTCAAGCAGCGCATCGAACACGGGCAGTCGGAATCAGAGGCACATTCATCGGTACAAAAGTAACTACCTGGCTCTCCGGTAATGGAGCGACAATAACCAGCCCCACACTCGGCATCACCGGTACATGTATCGCCAATCTTCAATTTCTCGGGAATGCAGGCACCCAGCTGGGTAGCTGGATCGACGGTCACACATTGCAGACCTTCGGGACAGACGGGGTTTCCCGTGTCACATTCATCTCTACAAAAATATCCCGCGTCGGGGGAGATCCCTACGCATAGTTCCGAGCAACAGGCTTCCGCACTACTGCAGACATCCCCAGCCTCGCGACAAGGCACAGGCAGGCAGGCCCCATCCGTCCCGCCCAGAGTGTAGGGGCTGCACGAGAATCCAAGCGGACAGTCATCGGTCAGGGTACTGCACTGTTTCGAACAGATCTGCTCAAAACCCGTGTCCTGGCAATAGAGAGTGCAGTCACATTGCTCATCCGAAAAACAGGACTCCCCCAGCTGGGCTGTCCCACAGCTGGGAGGCGGCTCGGTGAACCCGAGATCACAGGTTCCACCCAGACATTGGCCGTATTTACTGTAGTATTCTTCGCCGTTATTCACATTGTTATCAACCACATCCGGGCAGTCGGAATGGCTCGAACAGGAATGGCTCCCGCTGGCGGGATATAGATAGCAGGCCCCAAACCGATCGTCGTCTGTTAGCGATGCCGTTTTCAAGTTTGGATCGGCAACCGGAGCCATGGTGGGCGGATCAAAATTATTGTAATCGAGCACATGTTGCAGTCCGAAAAAATGCCCGTTCTCATGAATCGCGATGTTCAACACATCTTGCACCGAGCTATTCCAACTCGGAGTACCGCTGGTAGACCATTCATGTTGTCGACCATTGAAACCAATATCCGCCTCCAGAATCTGGCCTTGCCAGTTGATTAAAGGAGACGTAACGCCCAGTACGTAAGAGCCATACGTCCAGGCACTCCCCTCAATCCAGGCGATCTCATTTACACCATTGCCAGGCTCTCCGACCGAGGTAATAGCCTTATTTGGTGTGGTTCCAAGATAATTGAAGGTGATCGCAGTACAGCCCGTACTCGCCCAATCATCAAAAGCGTCCTTCACCTTCTGAAAATCACTACCGTTGTTGATGTCGTCCGATCCATCTTCTTGAATCTTGTACGGGATGTTGGTTGCGTTCCAGCGAACGACATTATTGCCAACCATGGAAATGCTATACGCCGAAGCCTCAGCAGCCACAGTGCCGACCAACACAATCACCAGTAGAGCAGACAGGCACCGCACGAACTCAACCTCGTACCGCATAACAGGTAGTTTCGTTTATACGGAAAACAGGACCAAAGTGAAAGTTACGGGCCCAATTTATTTTTTATGGACGCTTCGGTCGCGAAGCCGGATCCCAGCGAACGTCAGTGTACAATGTCTGGATTTCCAACCGGAGGACGCGTTTCTTTGATGGGACCGAACTTTTTCTCAAATCCCTGAACGGCCTCGGTAAGCATCCGAGCCAGGCGTTTTGCATGCCCGGGACTCATCAGGATTCGACTATGTAGTTTACCGTAGGGAGGTTGCGGCGTGAGGAAAAGGAAATCGGCCAAGAACTCCTCCGCCGTATGACTGACCATCGAAGAGTTACAGTAGGCGCCCTGACGGGTCTTCTCATCAGACTCTATCCGAATCTTGATTGGAGCCCGTTTCGTTTTATCGTCTGCCATGATGCTGTCCACTCCAGGGAAAAACACTGAAAACAGTGGTGCAGGCTGCGACCTATCACGGTTGGTCCAAATCCGCACGTCACCCGAAACGAGAGGGTGGGTGTAGAAACCCGGACATCCCAAAATAGGTGTTTTTTTGACGATCCGGGGACTTGCGTCGACCATGATAGACGATTCGGTGTGATAGCGAGGTCCCATGAGAGACACAGTTCGTGATCTACTTCATCTAGCGACAGACATCCACGCGGTTGGGCAGATATCCCCATCCCCGTTAATTCTGGCGTTGGCTACTCTTTCTCCTGATGGTCCCCTTCCGGACTACGATCCGGCGCCAATTCCTGAGCCGATGCCGAAGACGGGTCCCCTGCACGCCATAGACGTCCCGGACGAACGCACGGAACCGTCAGTGCCCCCGGAAGCAACGACAGTCGATCACTCCAGCGAGTTGATTGAACTCATGCACAGCCATAATAGCATGCTCGGTGATCTTCAGACGGAGATCCGCCGATTGGACGTGGCGCGCGCGCAGGCACAAACCGAATGTGAAATGCTTTCCACCAACTGTCGTAGGTTGGAAGAGCATCTGAGGCATATCCAAAACGAGATGGATGACGAACGAAAGTCGTCGAAAATCAGTGAAACTCGAGCAAATCTTATGGAACAGGCAACGACTCTTCCCTGGTGGCGAGTCCTTCAGCGCCGTGATCTGATGCGGCGGGCACGCTCTCTGGTTCGAGCGCTACCCGCAGCCTGACCATCGAAGAAACAAAGGGAGGGGCGAGGCCCGGGAAGGCAACTTCCCGGGCCATTTTTTTCGCACTCCTAAAAATCAAATAGTGTGTCGTCGGACAGCTGGTTGGGATCGTCTCCCAGATCCAGAATCGTCAAACCATCCTTGCCTGGGTTGGGTAGTTCACAATCACTGGCAGCTGCTTTGTCGTTGAACCCCAATCCGGCCAGAACTGTGATATCCAGATTAAAGGTCGTAAACGCCACACGACCATCGCTTAGCGGAACGATGGCCGATACATCGGCATCTTTAAGACCTGTTTCCAGACTATGGGTCAGCCACTTATCATCCGAAGCATCGAGGGGAGTCCCACCGTGATCAAGACGCATCAATCCGCCACCATCGTCTCCACAGACATCAAAGGCTCCGATCCAGATCACATTATCTCCCTGGGCGGTGAGGGTCAGAATGTCACCATCCGACAGAAGCCCTCTCTCATCGGACCATAGGTACCACTCTCCAAGCTCTACGCTGCAGCCTTCAGACAGTGTTTCATACACATATAGACCGTGGTCCGTACCGACCCAGAGGACGTCGATTCCAACCAACAGACTCAACACCGTACTGTTCATATCTCCGGTTTCTCCCCCGGGGACCATCCAGGACTCCTCATCATCGGATGGATCGGTGGGGGTTCCGCTCGTATTCAAGAACAGCAATGGCGTCTTCGCCCGTTGCCAACTCGACGTCATGAAATCCGAATCATGTTCGGTACTGAACCCCACCCACAGATGGTCAGCAGATTGGGAGGCCAGAGATAAGACGGTCCCGTCTGTAATATAGGTCCATACCGGATTCATCGTGGCCCAGGGCTCTCCCCCATGGTGAAGATAATATAAGCCGGCCAATGTACCAACCCACAGACCTTCGTCTCCATCGGGAAGAAGCGCAGTAATGGTCTCTGTGAATTCCTGCAACAGCCATGCATCGCCTTCCCCCAGCTGCAAAGATGCGATGTCCGGATGGGCCGGCGGCAGGAAATGGGTCCAATAGTCGTCACCCTTGTCCAGGGGATCCTTACCCGGATGGAACCAGGTAAGACCGCGCGACCAGGAGCCCAGCCAGATACCCTCTACCTGCTCAACCATCCGCGTAATCATATTTCCACGAGGACCCTGGAAATCGGCTGTTCGTTCCGAGAGGAGCTGTCCGCCCGGGTAATGGATGGATGTTACCGAACCGTCAGCTTCCGCCCGAAGGCCGAGAAGACCATCATGACTGGTACCGGTCCATAAAACGCCTTCATCACCTTCGACAAGGGCTAGTGCATTGACACCGAAAGTTACCGGCGGAACGGCTGCAGCCACCGTCACAATATGATGCTGCACGGTATCTTTCACCGTAATCTGGATAGTCGCCCCTTCCAGGAAACGAGCGGGTTTTTCTACGGAAAGAGTGATCGTTGGTGTTGGATCCAACCAGTTCGTATTCACAGTGACATCTGTAAACACGATGCTTGTGGAATCCGGAAATTGGATTTCCACGCTCGTCACGTCCTGATTACAGCCCATATCCAGCGCGACCGCCACTTCGACCGATGCACTGGTATAACCGTTAACTAAACCCGCTTCACCTTCAAAAAGAGTCGATAGCACTGGATCCGTCTCTCCATAGTCTTGGCTGATTACAACCTGGGTAATCCGCACATTTTGCGTCGCACTCGTCGACTGGCAGGTGTTCCATTCCATCGGAACACAAGCAACGAGACCGGGAAGAACGGCCAGGCCCGCGAGAACATAGCGGAAACGTGTAAATACGGTTGTAAACCAATAATTCAATCGAAATAAACGAAGTTCATACATGAGCCCACTCCTGTCGTGGTTATTCGGAAACGGCTGAAGCGATCAACCATCGATTACCAAAAGCAGGAGCCGTGCCAAGCTGTGACCAAACGGTCATGTTTTTTACATAATCGTATGTATGCGACCCATTCAGAAGTCGGAAACACTAAGAAAACGCCGCCGAACGGTGCGGACAAATTAGTCCGATTCATGGAGCGCATCTGCCGCGTACTGGATGATGTCTACTCCGACTCCACCGCTCCAGGTGGTTCATAGAGCTGGTAGATCATATCCGTACCAGCCGCATCATCATGGCAATTTACGCATACGGACTGGCCAATAGGCAGACGGACAAAGGCTTCATTCTCAAAGTTGCGCTTGTATTCATACCAGGTCCACCCGTTTTCCCCTTTCTGGGCTGTCGCAAGCAACCAGGGATAATCCTGACCATCCCGAAAGGACTCTTTCACGATGAGCGTGCCGAGGGGATAGGGGTTTACCAGAGGAATGAGAAGCGCACCGTCCGCGTAGAGTTCGTCAAGTGTCAGGCCACAGGCGTAGACGTTCTTGGTACCAAAATGCGGGTCGTTATCACGCGGTAAAATAGGCTCAGCGTTCATTTGTATACAAGACTCATAGCCAGCGATGTCGACTGGTAGCTCCTGGCAACCCGCCATCAAAACCAGAGCAAGAACCATGACCATACCTGTACGCATCAGCACCTCTTCGTACCGATTGTACGTTTGGTCGGTGGCTCCGGTCAATCCAGGTCGACGGCCAGTTGGTCGATGGACGGATATGCCCTGAGGGCGTACATTAGAACATGTAGCGAATAAACTTCGGCTGGGGCCAAGATGGCTTTTCTTTCGGCGTTAATTTTGTCTGCCGCTATTCTGGCGGCTCCGGATCCGGCTCCCGCAGCGGCCCCGGTAGATGCGGATGCACAGGCCAGTGTAGACCAGGAAAAGAAGCGTGATCTCACGGTTCGTTTCAAGGGGGGGATCTCGTTTTTCACGAAAAGCCAGTCCACCGCCCTGCCCCATCTCCTCAAACCCAATATTCGACTTGAACTCTCGCGAACTCTCACACCCCAGACCGAAATCGGATTTGAGGTTGGCTCCGTAGCAAGCACCAACAAAAACTATCGAGTCCTCACTGCTTATGTGTACGCAGCGGGGTATTTCCATCATGGCAGCCTATATCGTATTGGTGTGCGCGGAGGGGTTGGTGCGGGCCCGGGCCCCGCAATTCTCTACGCCGATCTACGCAGCAGTCAGGACCTTACCGGCTACACCCAATTCGGAATTACCATGGATTGGCAACTGCCGGTGGACCGACTCCAACTCGGCCTCCAGATCCTGGTGGAAAACCTGAGCGTCGCGACGCTGGTACTCACCACTGGCTGGAAAATCTGAATCACCGCTCGCTGTTTTTCCAAAAAAAACCGATACTATCTAAGTCATGGTTACACAAACGGAACCCAGAACGGAATTCGTACAGGAACTAATTCCCTACAGCCGACGGGTGTTCTGTAATCGTAATCTGCGTATGGACACGATCCAATATATCGGCTTCGACATGGATTACTCCCTGGCATTATACAAACCGGCCATGGAGCACCTTCAGTCAGAACTCGTGCTGAGCCGCATGGTCAATGATCTGGGCTATCCTCGCAGCGTATTGGAGCTCAAATACGATCCGGACTTCGCGATTCGCGGTCTGGTCGTCGACACCAAACATGGCAACATCTTCAAGATGAACGCTCACCGCTTTGTAGGCATGGTCTGGCATGGAGACAGTCCGCTGGACAGAGAGGTCCGTCGGAGGATCTACACCAATCGTAAAATCGATCTATCCGACCCGGGCCTGATGATGGTGGACACGCAGTTCTCCCTGCCGGAGATCCATCTGTATTGCCAACTCGTAGCCCTCTTCGACAAACAACCCGATAAGGAGTCCAAGCCAACCTATGATCGCCTCTGGCGTGACCTGCGCGGCGCCATGGATATCCTACATAGTGACGATAGCCTCAAGACCATCGTTCGCCGCAATATTCCAGAATACATCTACAAAGATCCCGACCTGCCGGAAACGCTTCATCGATTCCGCTCAGCCGGGAAAAAGCTCTTCCTGCTAACCAATAGTGAACCGGCCTATACACGGGCGGTCATGTCCTATCTTCTCGACAAGGAACATCCAGGCTATGCCAATTGGGAGGATTACTTTGATTTTTCCATCGCCTCGGCGCGAAAACCGGGCTTCTTTGTAGGCGATAGTCCCTTTCTACAAAGTAGTGAGGAAGGTTCCTCCCGCACCACACCTGTCACCCAGTTGAGACGGGGCGAAATCTACACCGGCGGCAATCTCAAAGAATTGAAGCAATGGACGGGCATGCGCGGGGACGAGGTTCTTTACGTTGGTGACCATCTCTATGGTGATATCCTCCGCTCGAAACGTGATACATCATGGCGCACAGCCATGGTTGTTCAGGAGCTTGAACGGGAGCTATGTGGCATGCAGGAACATGGCTCCGACCTCACCGAGCTGGACCGATTGGAGGCGCGCCTCTTTCAGATTAATCTGGAACGCGCGGCCCACGCGATTGATGGGAATCGTGATCGCAAACTCCAGGGAGAAGCTCGACAGGTCAACCGAGAGGTGCACCGGTTGGAAAAACAGATCTGCGTCAACTTCAACCACGTCTGGGGCATGATGGTGCGTGACCGGGCCGAGTTGAGCGGTTTTGGTGCCCAGATGCAGGATTACGCTTGTATCTACACAAGCAGTGTATCCAATTTCCGTCTCTATTCACCGGTCTGGTATTTCCGATCACCGCGCCAGCGAATGCCCCACGAACAACTGCGCTGAGTCTGGGCCCCCTCAGTCGAGAGACAAGGGTGCACCATGTCGGAGTGTGTTCACGGCAAAGGATCGGGTGTACAAATGGCAGCAGGTCAATGCCCACCAATCCGGCGTGTATGGGCCTTCCGACAGACTCTGGTAGGCGCATAGATCGCGGCCCGGCTCGATCGCCCCAAAAATACTTTCAATAACATCACGAAAGGCTTCCAGCGGACCGTCAACAACACAGGTCGCGAATCTGCCTGAATCCAGTCCTTCGTCTGTCTCCACCACCGTCAAAGCCCCGGAGAGTGCATGGTTCGGGTCCAGACTATGCTTTAAACGACGCCAGGTAATCGCGCTTGCTTCATTCATCGCCAACACAACAACCCGGTTGCCCGTGGAGAGTGCGGCCAGCGCATGTACGGCCGTCTGACTCGGAAGCAGCGATTGGGAGGCCAGTATCAGCACGGGTCCTCGAGACAGGCTCTTCCGATTATAGCTGTCCTGACCGGGAACACTGCGGTTCGGAGTCGAACCCTCCAGTTTGGATCGCAGTTCGTGCCCGACCCAGTGGGCGTATGCCTCCAGTATATGGGGCTCCGAAAAAACGCCCTCCCCTGTTATCCGAATACCATTTGCTACCGCCCGGGCCGTCGCCATGGAGTGGATATCGGGACTGGGACCAGGCAAGGTGGTCCACGGCTGAAACTCCGGCCGTTTCCAGGCGATACGGGTCTGGTCCAGAGAAACCGCCCGCTGTGGCCGAAGGGTCGACACATAGGAAGTGCCGCCGGCCTTGGGCCCGGTCCCCGAATGCCAATACCCTCCAAAGGGTTCGATGGAAACACGCGCTCCTGTGATGCTTCGATTGACATAGACATTGCCGCAATTCAACTCGCCTTCGAGTCGGTCGATATCATCCTGCGACTGCGAAAAAACGCCGCCGGTCAATGCAAAGGGAGTACCATTAAACACTTCAACGGCCTGCTCCAGCCCCCGGTAGGGAATAAGGTGTACCACTGGGCCAAAGATCTCTTGCTGTCCGAAAGAGTCGGGATCGGACACCGCCGTCATTGGCAGCTCGAAGACGGAGGGGCCCACAATATTTCCGGCCATTCCCTCACCCTCCAGCGCCCGGTTCAGGAGAACGCGACCGCCTACGCGTAGACATTCTTCCTCCGCCTGGCGGGCCACCTCTTTCAATCGGTCGGCTTCAAACTCGCTGATCACCGGGTTGACATCCACCCCCGGTTCTAGCGCAGGGCCAATTTTCAGATCCGCAACCGCGCGAAGGAACCGCGTGCAGAACCTATCGTAGATGCGTTCATCGACCAGAATCCGTGAGGCCGCAGAACATTTCTGACCGGCATGACCGTAGGCGGAATAGAGGCAACCGCTCATGGCCTCGTCCAGATCGGCGCTTGCGGTGACGATGATGGCATTCTTGCCACCCATCTCGACGATGACTCGACAAGCCCCCGATCCAGAGGGCGGGACGCGCCGGGACAAGGTCTCGTAGATGCCCACTCCGACCTCTTTCGAGCCGGTAAAAACACAGCCCGCAATGCGGTCCGAAGCAAGGATCCGGGCGCCGACTTCCCGACCGGGCCCAAGGGCATGCTGAAGAACTTCTTCCGGCACACCCGCTTCGTGAAGAAGGGATACAAGATACTCGGCAATGAGCGGGCTGTATTTTGCCGATTTGAGCAGCACCGGGTTGCCCGCGACGAGCGCCGCCGATGTCATGCCGCAGGGAATCGCGAGGGGGAAATTCCAGGGTGCGACCACGGCCAATACTCCACGTGGGCGCCGAGGGGCCGCAATGCTCTCTTCGGCCTCAAGGCGGAGAGCTTCCAAGGCGTAAAAGCGTAGAAAATCGATGGACTCATCGATATCCGCCAGAGACTCAGCCCGATTCTTTCCCGCCTCCAGGGCTACCAGAATCGCGGCCTCAATTCGCCGGGCTAATAAGATATCGGCAGCCCGAACCAGGGTTGCGGCCCGCCCTCCTGCGCCCTGCTGTTCCCAACTGGCGGACGCCCCGAAGGCCCGCTCCAGCATCTCGTCCGTATCCGCCTGGTTGGCGTGGGTGACCGTGCCCACAACAACTGCGTTGTCCGAAGGCGACAGGCTCTCTACCCGTGCGCCATGTCGCCCATCTATCGGTCGGTCCAATCGGGACAGGGCCGCCCGTCTCTCAATTTCCGCATCCATTGCCCGACGGTGTTCCGGTCGATAGAGTCGGACCGGGGCTACATTCCGGAAACGCGGCAGATTCGACATTTCGGACCGCACGGCCACATGCATTCGCCAGGACGGCAACGAACGTTGCTGTACATATCTCTGGCCTGGACTCATTAGAATCCGACTCGGGTCCAACCCCCTACGTGCCTGGGTAAGCACCCCGGCCTGGGAGCTGTTCTCCATGATCCGACGCACGAGATAGGCCATTCCGACCAGCAGGGATCCCACCGGGATGTAATTTCGTACCGCCCACCCCTGCTCGGCCATCGCAATAGCCAACCCTTCGCTGGTCATATGGAGAACCTGATGCTCGATCGGCGGGCTGTCCGGGTACAAGATTTCCCGAGCCGCGCGGGCAAAACAATGGTCACGAAGATTATGACTTCCCAGACAGAGCTGCACTTCATCCGGATGTTCCAGAATCCGGATACAGAGTTGCTGAAAATGGAGATCGGATTCCACCTTATTCAAGAACTGCGGTGCATCAAAACCGTGGGCATCCGCCTCGATGGTCTCCTGATCCCAATAGGCGCCCTTTACAAGGCGAATCGGCATACGAACCCCACGCTCTTGCGAAAAACCGATAATTTCATCGAGATGGTCTGCCGCATCACGAAGGTAGGCCTGGACCGCAATCCCCAGGTATGGGTAGGCATTCAGATCCGGGTTCGACGAAAGCAGCCGGCATAGAACCTGGAAGTTCAGGTCGCGGACTTCGTAGTGTTCCGCGTCCAGATTGATGAAAACCTGATGGGTCTGGGCTGTCTCCAGGATCTTCTGAAGCCGCGGAGCCACGGCCGCGTAGGTACCATCCGGGTCGTCAGGCTCAAAATGGGCACATAGGGCGGATAGCTTGATGGAGACATTCGCAGTGGGGATCCCCGCAGCATTACGACCCAATGTCGCCTCGGAATCAAACCCGCTGATCAAACCCAGCACGCGTTCCAGATAGGTGTCCGCCTCCGGTTCACTGACCACGAGCTCTCCCAGCTGGTCAAGGGTCGCAGAGCGCCCTGTCTTTGCCAGATCGGCGAGAGTGCGCTGTGCCTCTCCGATGGTCTCACCCGCGATCAACATGCGTGCAAATCGTCGGACAGTGGCGCGGGTTAGATGGGCTAATAGACGGGCCGGAACAAAGAACATCACGATCCGCATCAGCCAAAGAGATCCGATAAGCGGCAGTGGAAGTCGCCGGCCTTTGCCCCTCTCCGACCGGCTGGACGCCCGCAGAGTTCGCCGTACGGTCTCAGCCAACAAACGTTTTACCTCGTCCCCTCGATCATCAAAATCAAGAGACGGAAGCATAGCGACAAAGCGCAGCATATGAATTCGGAACGCCGGATAGTCTGCTGCCAGATCAAAGCCCAACTGGGTACAACGCTCCATGAACCGGGGGGAGTAACTTCCGATCCGTCCAAGCAGGGATTGCCCCTGACGACGGGCCGCCGCTTCCACCGACGGAAGTGGACCGCCTGATGCTGTCTCATCACTCCGTTCGGACATGAGATCAACAAGTTTATGGCGAGCGGTCACCCTTTCGATTTCGGAAGGCCCGGTCTCGCTGCTGGATTCAATAAATCTTTGTATATGGGTGCCGAATTCCGCGTTCGACTCCGCCTGTTGCAGGACAGGCCCCAGGGCATAGAACAAGACACGCTCGCTGAAGAAATTGGCCGATCCCAACGCCAGCTTCCGACGTGGCACATCCACGACCAGACATAAGATCGCCCCCTCCACGTCGATATTTCGCCGATACAAACCCACACCCAACGGGAGGAGCGCGTCTTCGACGGCCGACCGAAACGAGGAGCGTATGGCACCATCCGGACCATTGACGTGGTCCGCCAGATCTTCCGAGTAGCCGATCTCGAAGCCGTCGAAACCCAGATCGCCACGACAGAGTTTCGGTAGGCGAACTCCCTCTATCCCTGGTCGGCGGTCCATGCCACTACTTCCTTCCTGCTGTCCCACATTCGGATCCAATCAATCTGTTCCGATCACCATTGGCTGTGATCTGCCTCTTTGCCTATCGTCCCTTGAAATTGGGGGCACGCTTTTCCAGAAACGCCATCACCCCTTCCGCCACATCCGCCGTGACAAGTTGCTTGGCCTGCGCTCGCGCTTCTCGATCCAATGACTCATCGAGCGGTGCCCCATTATTGGAATAGACGAGGTGGCGGATCTGGGCGTTGGCCAAAGGTGGCCCCTGCGCCAATGTCGATGCCAAAGCCAGCGCTGCATCATCGACCTTGGCGTCCTCAACATGCTCATAGGCCAGGCCAAGTTCGACGGCCGTGGGCCCATCAAAACGTTTCCCTGTGTAGATCAGCTCCATAGCCTTTCCCACACCCAGAAGATTGGTCAGAAAAAACGTACAGCCCCCATCGGGTACCAGGCCGATTTTGGTAAATACCGGCCCAACTTTCGCTTCCGTGGCCACGATGCGGAAATCACAGGCGAGTGCCAACGAGAAGCCGAAGCCGACCGCACCTCCACGAATGGCCGCAATTGTGGGAATCGACATTGAGAACAGGGCCCGAATCAAGGCATGGTAATGGTCATCGATGAAGCCATGAAGATCGGCATCCTCGCCCCGTGGGATCACGCTCAGGGATTCCAGGAGATCGGCGCCTGCACAAAATCCTCGTTCATTGCTCCCGAAGATTAGAACCCGTACATCGTCATTCTCCGCAATGGTCTTCAAGGCCTTCACAAGTTCAAGGCATACGGAAGGGGTCAACGAGTTCTTCCGCTCGGGTCGGTGAATGGCAATACGAGCAACGGGCCCAGATATGTCAGTTGTTACTTCGTGTTCGGACACTGGATTCTCCTGTATGGGTTTCGAAACCGAATGGCTTGCCTTCGATCTCTCAGGCGGGATCTTCTACCGGCATGATCAGGGTTGGTTGCGTTGTATCGGCGGTATTGTCAATCTCCGCGACCGCCGCACGTACCGATGGCGCCGTGGCGCCGTGGGTCAAGATCACCACGTCCGCGCTCGCCGAATCCACCGTATTTTGTTGGACCAGTTTGTTTATGGAGACCTCATGGCTCCCAAGTGTAGCGGCAACCCGCCCGAGGACCCCGGCCTGGTCACGACAGCTGAGACGTAGATACCAGGGCTGTCCGAGCAAGTCCGGCGCGGCTGCGTTCGACGAATGTCCCACAGGCTCGCGTAGAACCGGCGTCAGGCTACCTCCCGGCGCACCAGCTGCGAGTTTTCGTCCCGCTTCCAGGACGTCCGAGACCACCGACATCGCCGTGGGCATCATCCCCGCCCCCTGACCGTAGAAGAGAAGAGGTCCTACCGCATCGCTCTTCAAATAACAGGCGTTGAAGACGTCGTGTACTCCCGCCAGGACGTGGTTTATGGGTACCAGAGCCGGCCCAACCCAGGACTGGACTTCGTTCTCCAATCCTCGCGCCACGGCCAGGGGTTTGATCCGGTATCCAAAAGAGGCGGCATACTTGAAGTCGGTAGGCTGTATGCAGCCTATCCCCTGCACTCGCTCCACCGGGGTGGACATACGCAGGCCAAAGGCCAACGCGCTCAGGATCTGTAGTTTCTGGGCAGCATCTTGTCCGTCCACATCAAAGGATGGATCCGCTTCCGCATAGCCAGCCTCCTGGGCTTTCGCGACCGCTACATCCAGCGACTCGCCCAATGTCTCCATACGGGTCAATACATAATTGGACGTCCCGTTGATAATACCGTGTATAGATACCACCCGATCGCTCGCCAGAGACTCCCGTAAGGCACGCACCACCGGTACGCCACCCGCGACACTGGCTTCAAATAGCAGGTCCACACTTTTCTCCTGCGCCAGCTGGAATAGATGATCCCCATGGAGTGCGAGAAGTGCCTTATTGGCCGTCACCACCTGTTTTCCATTGGACAGGGCGTCCTCAATCGCCTGATGCGCGGGATCGATCCCCCCCATAACTTCCACCACGATATCGATATCGGGGGCGCCGGTGACTCGACTCCGATCATCGGTGAGAAGATCCATCGGGACCTCGGGAGCACGGCTTCGCTCCAGATCGCGAACTGCCACTGCTCGAATGGTCAAGGCCGCACCCACTCGTCCGGCCAGCCCGGCATCATTCAACAGGCGAATGACTCCCGTACCAACGGTTCCACAACCCAGTAATCCTACACCAAGTTCTCGCATCGTTTTCTTCCTTTCAACCCATCATATGGCATTTCATCGTCCCTACCGCACCCCAGGTGCCGCCGGAGATCCGGGTGGGCGTACCCATAGAGGTTCTTTGGCATCCACCGCAACAAAGGTGGGAAACCCCTCCCCATCCAATCCTTCATATAGCAGCGGCGGTGGTCCCGACCGGGGATCATCAATCGCGTTCTGTAGCACAGCCAGCAGGTTATCCCGGGTCTTCGCCTTGGCCCGAATCACGAATACCGAATGTGTACTTCGGAAGCCGACAACATCAAGTGCCCAACCATCCGGCAATGCAGCCCGTAATCGTCGCACGACGTCGTCTTCATCCTTGATCCGATAGCTCCCTCGCACCAGAAAAACCATCCGCTCGCCGACCACTGGCCGCCGTAAGACACGCCGAGCTCGACTACCCAATCGAATCCCAAGACGTTGCGCGGACCGTGCCAGAGCCACAGAAACAGACGTATCCTGAGAGGCCCAGGCAATCTGCCGTTCGAGACCAGCCGGCTCCAGGGCCGTGGCTTCACTCTCCCCACGAGATTGCCCCTTGAAGAGTCGAGCGGTCCGCCCACGTGCTCTGAACTCGATGGGGATCTTACGGTAGGGTGGATCCGTCAACGTGGTTTCGCCGTGGACCACCAACCATCCGTCAAAGACCTTGTCAGCCCCCAATAAACCGGCCAGATTCAGGGCCAGATCGTCATCCCAGGCGTCACCGCAATACATAGGATGTACGGCCTGCGTATCGGCTGGCAGCTCCGCCATCAGGGTCAGCCCCCGCTCTTCGGCCAGACCACGGGTCAATCCCATCAACACATCTTGTGCAATGAGGTCAGGAGCCGCACCACACCACCAACGCCAGGACGTGGCATCCCCCTCCATACGGACCTCCACCGCCAATAAGGTCGGTGCGGCAACCGCCGCCCACGACCAGAGCATCAGCACGAGCCCGAAAATAATGCGGCATCCGTTCCGCACGCCTCACTCCCATTCAATCGTAGCCGGAGGCTTACTGGAAATATCGTAGGTCACCCGATTAATACCACGAACCTCATTGATTATCCGTGTGGAGATCCGTGCCAACACATCATGGGGGATCGGGTACCAATCAGCCGTCATCCCATCCGTGCTGGAAACGGCTCGCAGAGCAAGCACATTTTCGTAGGTTCGCTGATCACCCATTACCCCTACTGTCCGGACGGGCAATAAAACGGCAAAACACTGCCAGATCTCCGGCCAACATGAAGCCAGCTGTAGTTCCTGGCGATAGATGGCATCCGCCTCTTTCAACACCTCAAGTCGCTCCCAGGTAATCTCCCCAAGAATGCGCACGGCCAGACCTGGCCCGGGAAATGGCTTACGCTCGACCACGTCGTCGGAAAGGCCCAATACCCGCCCAACTTCACGGACCTCATCTTTGAAGAGTTCCCGTAGCGGCTCCACCAGCTCCATACGCATGCGCGCAGGGAGTCCACCCACATTGTGGTGGCTTTTGATCATATGGGACGGTCCCCGCAAGCTCACCGACTCGATTACGTCGGGATAGAGGGTCCCCTGCGCCAGAAAGTCGACTGTGCCAATACGCTGTGCTTCCTCTTCAAAGACCTCGATAAAAACACGGCCAATGATCTTTCGCTTTTTCTCGGGATCCTCGACTCCCTCCAGTTCTGCCAGAAAGCGATCCGAAGCATCCACACCAATAAGGTTGAAGCCCAGTTTTGTGAAGGTATCAATGACCTGCTTGCCCTCGTCCTTTCGCATCAGTCCATGATCGACAAAAATACAGGTCAGACGGTCTCCTATCGCTCGATGTATCAAAGCGGCCGCTACGGCGCTGTCCACACCACCGGACAGACCACATACGACCCTCCCCGTTGGCCCTACCTGACGCTGAATCGCAGCCAGAGAATCGGCCACAAAGGTATCCATCGTCCAATTGGGATCGACGCCACAGATATCCAATACGAAGTTCCGCAGAAGCTGCGCACCTCGGGGCGTATGTACGACCTCTGGATGAAATTGAACTCCGTAGAGAGCCCGCTCTTCATCACCCATGGAGGCAACAACCCCGTCAGTACTCCGAGCCAATACGGAAAACCCTTCCGGCAGGTTCTTTACCTGATCGCCATGACTCATCCAGACCGGATGCAACTCGGATTGGGGAAACCCGGCCAATAGGGACCCGGTATCCAACACGTCAATATCGGCACGACCGTATTCCCGTTGCTCGGACGGCGCCACGAGTCCACCAAGATGATGGCCAAGCCATTGCATTCCGTAACAGATACCCAGAACAGGGACTTTGAGATCCAGAACCTCGGGATGGGGAATCGGAGCACCATCCTCCGTAACGGTTTCGGGACCACCGGAAAGAATCAGGCCCCTGGGAGCAAAATCCCGAATCTTGTCCATGCTCCAATCGAAAGGATGAACTTCACAGTACACATGTTGCTCTCGAACCCGACGGGCGATCAACTGGGTGTACTGGCTCCCAAAATCGAGAATGAGAACCCGGCCAGCTACAGTATCTACGAACGACATCTCAGTACTCGCCCTAGGACGGGTGGTCCAGCCAGGAACCGGGCACCCGACAATTCAACGTTTATAATTGGGGGCTTCCTTCGTGACCTCTACGTCATGTACATGACTCTCTCGCAGGCCGGCGTTTGTAATCCGTGTGAATTGGGCCTTTTCCTGCAGTAAGGGAATGGTCGACGCCCCCACATAGCCCATCCCCGCACGCAGACCGCCAACGATCTGGTGGATTACTGCGTCACAATGACCTTTGTATGGAACTCGCCCCTCGATACCCTCGGGTACCAGTTTCCGCTCATCCACGGCGTCTTCCTGGAAATACCGGTCCTTGCTGCCTTCCTGCATAGCACCAATACTTCCCATCCCACGATACACTTTGTAGACCCGGCCCTGAAACAAGACCCTGGCCCCAGGAGCTTCTTCGGTACCGGCCAGCATCGAGCCCATCATCACAGCGCTGGCACCAGCCGCCAAGGCCTTGACCACATCGCCCGAGTACTTGGCACCACCATCGGCAATAATGGGAACCCCATATCTGGCACCGATTACCGCACATTCCATGACCGCGCTCAACTGGGGTACCCCGATACCCGCCACCATACGAGTGGTGCAGATCGATCCGGGACCAATGCCAACCTTAATGGCGTTGGCACCCGCCTCAATCAACATTTTTGTGCCGTCAGCTGTCGCGACATTTCCAACAACAATCTGCACCTGGGGCACATTCTTTCGCAAAGACTCTACCGCCGATACTACATTCTTGGAATGACCATGAGCCGTGTCCACAACCAGAGCATCCACCCCAGCCGCCACCAGGGCAGCCGCACGCTCCAGGGAATCGCCCGACACACCGATGGCGGCAGCGGTCCGAAGGCGTCCCTCCACATCTTTGGTGGCATTTGGGTAGGCCACTTTCTTCAGAAGATCGCGAACGGTCACAAGGCCCACGAGGCTACCATCGTCATCAATAATGGGTAGCTTCTCGATCTTTGATTTATGGAGAATCTCACGAGCTTGACTCAGGGTGGTTCCAATCTTCGCTGTAACCAGGTCACGGGTCATTACCGCAGAGACCGGCTGCTCAAAATTCTGCTCAAAGCGCAGGTCACGAGACGTGACGATACCGACCAGTCGGTTGTTTTCCACCACCGGGATGCCGCTGATGCTATGGTCTTCCATGCTCTGGCGAGCTTCACTGAGAGGCCGATTCGGACGGATGACGATGGGATCCGTGATCATGCGCGACTCATACTTCTTCACGCGCCGGACTTCCCGCTCCTGCTCTTCGATGGTCAGATTCTTATGGATTACCCCGAGGCCACCCTCGCGGGCCATGGAAATCGCCATCGCGGATTCGGTCACCGTATCCATAGCCGAGGACACGAGCGGCACAGCCAGGGATATCTCGGACGTAAACTGCGATGAAATAGACACGTCCCGGGGCAGAATCTCGCTATATCCGGGCAGGAGAAGCACGTCGTCGTAGGTAAGACGGAGCTTGATATCCGAAGGGTTCGCGGCTTTGGGTTCCTTGTCCATGGTGCCTCCCAGAAGGTCGCCGGACTATAGGCGATCCGTAAACAAAGGTCACGTCCAAATTCGCCTTCTCTACTCCGGTCTGAAGACCGCTGTTATGGACCATAGAATGGAATGTCTGCAACCGGACAGAAAAGCCATTTTCGAACCATCAAAATTGGCCATTGACCCGCATCCGAAGGTCGCATACTAGTGGGCTCTCGGCCGCTGGCCGAAGGCGTTATTCTTACCTTCAGGGCTGGGGAGATGCATTCGCTATCGTTCCATATGCCGCCTCTCGCGGCGGCAGAATCGACCACATCGGCCACCGAACTCATCGTTCTGATCGCCGTGTTGGGGGGACTTGTTCTTTTCGGAGTATTAATTCTTCGTAAGATCTGGGCCAAACGTCGCCAGGATTACGGCGACGAAGCTTCCGAGCAGGATGCTGCGCCAACGACGCAGAAAACCGGGAAGAGCGATAAAAGCGTTCGAAAACACCGCCAATGGGAGCCGTCACCCGAACCAACCCCGGAGCCACCCGCCGAAGAACTGGCCGAAGAACCGGCTGCGGTCAGTCAGCCGGCTACCATCCAGCAGGGACTCGCCAAAACCCGATCCGAGGGCTTCGTTGCCCGCCTGCGTCGAAGTCTCAACAAAGAACTTCGTCCCGAGATGCTAGACGAGATCGAAGAGGTCTTGTTGACCTCTGATATCGGAGTCAAAACGGCCAAGCTGCTCCTTGCACAAGTACGAGAGCAGCTTAGTCGAAGTGACCTCAAAGATGGCGAAGCCGTCTTGAGCGCGCTCCGCCTGGAAGCCGGTAAGATGTTGGAGGCCGTGGAGCACCAATCACCAACGAGTAGCCAACCGAAGGTCGTATTGGTGCTTGGCGTCAATGGGGCTGGTAAAACGACAACTCTGGGTAAACTCGCCCACCGCGCCCACCAGGAAGGTCAACGTATCCTTCTTGTCGCCGGAGATACCTTTCGAGCCGCGGCCGTTGATCAGCTCCGTATCTGGGCAGAGCGCTCTCATGTTGATTTCCATGCGGGGAAAACGGATGCCGATCCAGCCAGTGTCATCTTTGATGGGATCCAACGAGCCAAGAACGAAGGGCATGATCTGGTTTTATGTGACACCGCCGGTCGACTTCATACCAATCAGAACCTGATTGACGAACTCAAGAAAGTCGTACGAGTGGCAGGAAAGGCCCATGAGGGTTGTCCCCATGAAACCATTCTGGTCCTGGACGCCACCATCGGGCAAAACGCGGTACACCAGGCACGTACATTTACAGATGCTCTCGGCGTAGACAGCATCGTGCTGACCAAGTTGGACGGCACGGCACGGGGTGGTGTCGTTCTGGGAATTGTCGACCAGTTGAAGTTGCCAATTCGAGACGTGGGTGTCGGCGAGGGGGTTGAGGACCTCCGCCCCTTCGACAGCAACGAGTTTCTCGACGGTTTGTTCGCCCTCGAAGAAGCCAATTCGACGCACGCCTGATGGACCCTCACGGTTGTTGCGTCGAAGACCGGGCTGGGCTAGGATGCCGACCCATGAGCCAGGCTGCAAAAAGAGGGACCGGCATTGCCGGTAGGTCGAGATTCGGTAGGACCTGCTGCCAATTGTGGGCCGTATTGGTTTGCCTTACGTTGGTAATCCCCGTTTCCACGGCCTGGGCGGCGGTGCCCATCCTTCCTTCAACACCGGATGCAAAGGAAAAGCCAACGAAACCCGCCGAAGATTCGGTAGGAGACGATATCTTCGCCGAGCAGATCCGTGCAGTTCAACGGCGCCGATTTCTGAAAAATGGTCGCTTCGGAGTCGTGGTTGGTGGCTTGTACAATATAAACGATCCACTTCAGCATCATATCGGGTTTGGCGGTACCGTACGGTATCATCTGTCGGAACGACAGGCCTTTGCAGCGCGCTTTTTCACCTATCGGAACATCGACGCAGACACCCGCAAACAACTGAACAACGACCTCCATCTGTTCCCAGAACGTACCGACATCCGCTTTGAAGCGCAGGTGCTGTACTCATTCAGCCCCATCGATGGAAAGTTCTCCTACTTTGGTACTGGTATCAGCTATTTTGATGTGTTTGTGAATGTAGGTGGTGGTGTCAGCCAGGGCTTCGCCGACGACCTTCGGCCCAGTGGAATCCTCGGAGTGGGCTCTCGCTTCTACCTGTCCGATTGGCTGGCGATGGAAATTTCCTTGAATGACAGCATCCATATTGCGTCATTCCCATCCGGAACCACCTTATTGCACAATATTACGACCGGGTTGGCATTTTCGGTACACATCCCGTTTTCACCACGGTTCCGGAGCAATCGATGATGTCTCAGGGACGAAATTCATTTTCTCGAAATCGAAGTGCCGGGGCGGCTGTTCTTATGGCGTCACTCCTGGTTTTGCTCACTTTCGGGAGCACGGTCCAGGCCGCTACTCTGGAAAACGCGCCTATGGTGCGTAAAGCACGCCTATTGCATAACAACCGTCACGGAATCACTCCCAATCTCGGAATCAGTCTCAATCATGCCTATCGCCATGAACTGCGGCTTGGTCTTCGGTATGATTACTTTCTGCTGAACTGGTTCGGTGTTGGTCTGGACGTGGGATACACCCTCGGCCTGAACACCAGTCTGGCGGACCAGGTTGTCGACAACCGGTCCGAATTCGAAACGGTGAGCCTCGGGTTCGACGCCATCGCCACTATCACCGTGGTCCCTCTATACGGAAAGTTATCCTGGTTGAACCAATCCTCCATGCGATACGACGGCTTTATTCGTCTCGGCGGTGGCCTGGTCCAATTGGTGGGTGACGGACCAAAACTCACCAACGAGCTCAGCATCGCACCACGCATCACCTGGGGTGGTCATATTTTCGTAAAAGACCAGCTCGCCTTCGTACTTGAAGTCTCCAACACCCTTGTGAGTATGAGCCGCGGTACAACAACCCAGGGGGGGATCGGCGCCAAAGAACTCCAAAACGTCATGTCCGTTAATTTCGGGGTCCTACTCCATTTCCCGGAACAATACGAGGTCGGTCAATGATGTTGAGGGGGATTCTCCTTGCACTCATCGTCATGTGTTTGAGTCTCGGGTGGAGCGGAACAACCCATGCCAGCCACTACCCCCTCGATTCTCTGACTTTTCTGACTGAGGCCGAGATCACGGCCCTGAAGCGGATCCCAGTGCAGGGAACAAAGGACGGGGGGATCGCCCTCGCACATCCCAGGCAAAGAAAAAAGTTGGCTCGCAAGATTGGCATGCCCGTGCAGCGTCTCAACGAACTCGGTTCCCTATTCGATCTGATGCGAGTGCAGGGTGCTGGTCCCAAAATGGCCCGTTTGTTCCGACTTGCTGGAGTGGACTCGTGTACATCCCTTGCCCAAAAAGATCCGGTGCATCTTCTCGGACAGCTTCGGGTTGCGAATCACAATCATAATATTGCCAGTAAGCTCCCCGACGCGAAGATTCTAACCAACTGGATCCAGCAGGCTAGCGCCCTGCCCCACCAGTATATTCTCGGGAAAACGCCTTGAGCCTTATTGGTGCAACCCTGCGCTCGAAAACGCGTATGGTCGTCGCTCTGGTGCTATTCCTCGGAGCCATGGCGGGGCATCTCGCCTGGGCCATCCCGTGGATCGAAAACTCATCGACCTCCATCGGAACCAATCTGATTCTCATCGTCATTGCGATGCTCCTCGGCCTGGGGGCCGGCTTTGTCTCCGCCACCCTGCTGGGAGATATGCTCTTTCGACGAACATGGCGCGCGGAGATTTTCGCCCACCAGCCTTTCGACTCGGATATGGAGGCTGCAGATCTTGCCGTTCTTTCCAAGAGTATGAAAGCCCGCACCCTCCAGTTTTCGCTCCTGGTGGTCGTCTGTACCGCTGGCATTCTTTTTACGGCCGAGACTCTGTCGGGAAATTTCTTCGAACGGTATCATGCCGTGGGGTACTTCAAGACCGTATTTCGCAGTAATAATACGGATCTCAAGACGTCAACGGTCCGCAGAATCGGGTCGGACTACGGGCCACCCCTGGTCAAGCAGGTTCCTCTTGTGCTTGCACTCCTGGAACAGCCCACCACCACCGGTGAACTCCGTCACGCCTCTGCAACCGCCCTGGCCCAGGTATCAAGACTCGTCCGGGTGGTAACCCGGCCTCCTGAGGACTTAAAAGACAAGCCTTCCAGGTGGCGCTTCAATCTAGCCAGAATCCTGGCATCAGAAGAAGACCCCTCATCTGCCTATTCCCAGGCGGTGGGTTGGATACAAACGGACACAGCCCCTCATATGCGGAGCGTAGCCTGGATTCTGGTGGCGAATCTAAAACCGGACAAACTCCGCCTCTTGATTGAGCAGAGCGGCTCTCTGGAACAAGTAAAGGACGACGAACGCCGGGTAATGGTCATCGCCTTGCAACGTCTGGCCACCTTCGATGATGTTCCCTTCCTTGTGGGGGAACTTTCGGCCGACCGTTCCGAATCAGTTCAAATCACAGCCATGTGGACTCTCGGAACCATCCTCAAGCACTACCGCCCCAAAGGCCCTACATTGGATGACCTCCATCCCAATGTGAAGACGGTTCTGGATCGGCTGGAGACATATATCCAATCCGAGTCAATTCCCCTGGTGTGCATTGCCCTGGAAACACATCTTATTCTCGGGTCGGCCAGCATGACGAAAGAGCTTTTCGCGCAATTCGCGGCTCGCGATGCAAGCGACGCTTGTCCATCCCTGTCCTACCATACCCCGGATGGGAAGCGTATTGACTTCATCAAGATGCGACGCATTCAGTTGAGGCTTCTCGATGCAATAGCCGTGATCGCAGCCGAAAACCCGGAGGCTCTGGAGAATCTGCAACAACTCAGCGCCGAAAAGTCCAAGTACCCAGACGATATCCAAATGCTCATTCGCCAGATGCTCAAAGACACGGAACGATTCGACTCCACCAAATGACTGACACCAGAAATTATGTGCAGTTGAAACGGTTTCAGGGATTTTCCCAGCTGTGCACCATGCCCGAGACTTCATCGGATGAAGATCCACTGGGGATCATCCAGGACGCGACGCTTGTCGTGGCGGGAGATACGGTGATCTGGGTGGGTCCAACGCACGCCGAGCCCCACGAATATTCGAAGGCACCAGCTCTGGATTTCCATGGGCGCGTGGCCCTGCCCGGTCTGGTCGACTGTCATACGCACGTTGTCTATGGTGGGGACCGACTGGAAGACTTCGGTCGTCGAACCCGCGGGATGAGCTATGAAGAGATCCTGGCGGCGGGTGGCGGAATCCATACGACGGTGGCGCAGACAAGGGCCCTCGATGAACAGGGCATGGCCGACGCCGCACGCCCCCGCTTGAACCGAATGCTTGCCAAAGGTATCACCACCGTTGAAATCAAGAGTGGGTACGGGCTGAGCCATGAGCATGAAGTTCGTATGCTGCGAAGCATCGAACTTTTGAAATCACAAGTTCCGCAGCGATTGGTAGCCACATTTCTAGGCGCCCATATTGTCCCGAAAGATGTGTCCGATCCGGCTGAGTATGTCGATGAGATCATCACAAAGATGTTGCCGGATATACAGGCGCAAAACCTGGCAGAATTCGTGGACGTATTTTGCGAGAACGGCGCATTCGACGTGGAATCCTGTGGTCGAATTCTAGAAGCGGCCCGGGATCTGGGCTTCGGGCTCAAACTCCATGCCGAACAACTCGGATGGACCGGGGGTAGCCGGTTGGGGGCAAGACTCCAAGCAACGAGCGTGGACCATGTTGACCACGCCAATGACGATGATCTAGCAGCTCTTGCTGCAGCGGGTACAGTAGCAGTGCTCCTACCCAGCGCTACCCTGTACCTGGGCGGTCAGTCTTTTCCAAGCGCTGAACGATTTCGTAAGGCGGGTGTTTCCATGGCCCTGGCAACAGACTGTAACCCCGGCTCCTCACCCACCGAGGATCTTGGCCTGGTGGCTGCCCTCGGCTGTGCGGTATTGGGCATGACCCCAGAAGAAGCATTACGAGGTATCACGGTGGAGGCCGCCCGGGCTTTGAATCTCGTGGGCGAGGTTGGCTCCCTCGTACCCGGAGCCCGCGCGGATATCGTAGTGTTGGACGAGGACGTTCGCGATGTACGTGAGATACCCTATCGAATGGGAAGTGATCGGATATCTCAAGTCTTCGTGGCTGGGATCCCTACTACGTGATCGAAGAATGCAGTATAATTTTATGACCCAGGCAAAAAAAACAATTGAGGGACTTCCGTTTCTGTCCAGACCGTTGTAGTAAGTGAATTGCGGTGTGCTTACATTGGGTACAAGAAAGGGAAAGCGCACCATCCCAGATGTTATGAGAAGGATAATGAAGAGGAATATAATTAGGAATCGGACATTACTCGCTACCGTGGCATTGGTTTTCGCCCTGTTTAGCACCAATTATGCCCTTGCAGACGATGGTGAGTCGGCTGGCGTGACGCAAGGTTCCATTAAGGTCGTCTCCAATGTGGAATATCCCATGCTTTCGCTCGATGGGAATACGGCGGATGCCGAGTTCGAAGGAGCCAACGGCAAGATTGCCATCATCTTTAATGTGGATCGTACCGTTGCGCATACCCTGATCGTAAATGGTGGCGACGACTTCGAGACATTGACCGTCAAGATCAAAAAGAGGGACTTCAAGATTATCCGGATTCGGACATCCAAAAGGTCCCGTATATATCGTTGGCGGGCCACCAAGCGAGTTATTCTTAAGAAGGCCAAGAAAAAGACCGGTAATAAAAAGGCTCCGAAGAAGCCGGAATACGATCCGGACGACGAGGACTAAGGCAACGCATCGTCATCGTATCAACGTCAGATAGGGCTCAATCGTCTAGGAGGCCGACGTTGGCGTATCGTGCTCGGAACACTTCGGCCACAATCTGATTTTGTAAGGACTCGGAAATCGAGTAGAACGTACACGCCAACTCATCGCCCTTGCTGCGGACGACTTCGGCCACCACTCCATAAATCTGGGCCGTTTCGTTGAAACAGACAACCAGGCCCAGCACCGAACCTTTCGCCACTTGAAGATCACTGTTGAAGCGGATCCCGGACCCACTGATTTCCACGTCCTTCTGGGGTAGAGCCGGTCCATTGATCTCTTCGGCATAATTTGCGATGTCCACCGCAGCCTCCGCCGGATCCTCTGGCAGGCCTTGAACCACCTTGATCCCCAAGGGCAGCGTAGCGCGATAGAAATCACGGCGTTCCCCCGGTGTCGGGGGCTGCTCCGCACTGAGAATCCAACGGCTTTCTTCAAAGGTGTCCACACAGCGTGCCTTCCAGCGCATCACTCGATCACCGAGAGCGTATAGGAGAGTGATGTGGGCACCCGGGGAAGGCGTCGCCGCGACGTTCGAAACCTCAACAACCGCATTGTCCTCATCGCAATGAACAATAGACCCTGTACCGATTTTTGCCTCACCTCCCATCACGAGAACAACGGTAACCTGCTGTTGATCTTTCGGGTATTGCGCGTGGGTCATGGATACTCCTTCTAGCACTTATTCCTCGTCCGGTAACCGGGTGCGATACTGGCGAATTGCCTTCTTCATCTGTTCACCAAGTTCCTGTACACGAAGAGCGGCTGCGGTCAAATCAGTTGTCAGAGATATACGGGTATTATCGGTCACATAACTTTCGTCTTGTAGATCTTTTACCAATCCCTGCAACGCCAGGGAGTCATTACGCCACTGACTGACCGCATCATTGACTTCATTATAGAACTCCCACATCCAGGCCATATCGGAGGGATCCGCTGACGTATCCGTAGCCTTCTCCGCACGCAGGGCGTCGAGCTCCTGCCTGGCGTCCTCCAGCATCTTCTGGACCTTCGCAAGTTCTGCATCCGCCTTCTTCTCGGTTTGCTCATCCTCTTTCAGGGCGGCTGCAAGACTCTTTTCCAGATCGGCCCGTTCCTTGTCCGCCTGGTCCTTTTCTTTCACGGCCGCTGCAAGACTTGTTTCCAGATCCGCCAGACCCTTGTCGGCCTTTTCGTCGTCTTTCAGGGCGGCTGCAAGACTCTTTTCCAGATCGGCCCGTTCCTTGTCCGCCTTTTCGCCTTCTTTCAGGGCGGCTGCAAGTTTCTTTTCCAGTTCGGCCCGTTCCTTGTCCGCCTCGGTCGTATCCGCCTGGTCGATCAGCCCGGCGATACGTTTGACGTTTTGACTGTTGGACTTTCGAAGGATGTCGTTCTCTTCTCTTAGCTCTGATGCCTCCCCCTGGGCCGCCGACACCGCAACCTGCAGCTTCTCTGTCGTAGCACGCAAGGCATCGAGTTCTCCGTTCAATTTACCGAGCTGAACCTTCAAATCACCGGTCTTCTTCGCGTCGGTCTTGGCTCGTGAGACATTGGTCTGCTGCATCGCAAACACGGCTTCCATTTCTTCGAGTTTCTGCTCGCGGGACAATACGGCTTTCTGGAGTTTTTTAACCTTCTTCTCGCTACTCTTACAGTCATTCTGTGCCTGTTTCAGAGTTGACTCCAGCTCTTTCGCCTCCTCTTTTGCCTCGTTAAACTCCTGACGCGTCGGTGCGTCACTGAACAGAATCTTGGCCTCATCGTACTCCTTTCGAAGTGCGTCAAGATCGGCCGTGAGCTGGGCATGCGTTTCGGGATCTGGGCTGGCCGCTAGCTCGTCTTCAAGGCTCGCACAGCGCTTCTTCAGACTCACATTGTCGGCGATCAATTCTTCATTATGACTCTCGTGCGCCTCGCGTTTCCCATCGGCGACCTGCTGGCGTCGTCGGTGTTCGCCCACCTCCACATCCAACTGCTGAAGTTCGGTACGAAGAGATTCGACCTCCGATTGAACCCTGTCCAAATCAGATTTCGTTTCCCCCAGTGTCTCCACCACCTTTGCTTTTTCCTCGCGCTGCTCTTCAAGA
>Ga0310121_10000360_pt1 | contig 50542 bp, 45 predicted proteins | sample CB27_Tmax_986_MG_FD_203504 | JGI IMG/M metagenome (GOLD analysis project Ga0310121, IMG submission 203504) | Marine microbial communities from Western Arctic Ocean, Canada - CB27_Tmax_986 | ecosystem: Environmental > Aquatic > Marine > Oceanic | place: Canada: Western Arctic Ocean | collected... | reverse complement strand
GCCCGCCGTAACTGACGGCGTGAATCTTCTCCGAGACTTCGTAGCTGATCCCGTCGGACGAAAGGACCGTTTTTGGAGCTTGACCATTCCAGCTGGGGCTCACCCGAGTGGCCACCTCTGCTTCCCGTTTTCGGAGGATTGCGCTATGCGTTTTCTTCACCTGAAATGCCTCCTTTCGGGCCTCTCTGAAGATTCTTTGTCGAACTCCAGAATACCCGTTAGGTCGGGAATTCCAGGTGCTTACACGTGGTTTAATCCACTTCCATCTACTTGTTTTTGGGTATCTAGTGTCTTCTTCCTACCCTTTGCCTCGCCCTTAAACTTGCCTTTGCCTTCCCCCGTGCCCCTGCCCCTGCCCTTGCTTCCCAAGGCCACGTGCGTCCCTGTCAGTTTGTTGGAATATCGCCGAAGGTCCTGGCCATTCTCGATTGAGAGACCGGATTTGAAATCGCTTCGATTTTGACCGCCTAGGAGCCCGGATTCATGGAAGGTATAGGGAAAGAGCGAAGGGGAAGGCAAAGGCAAAGGCAAGTTTAAGGGCGCGGGCTAGGGAAAGGGTGGGGTGAGGCGCTGAACACGCCAAGGGCTCGAAAGAGAAGAACTTCGGCCTGGAGACCGAAGCCACGCCGGAAGTTTCAGGCGATTGAGCTATCTTGCTTCGTAGTTGACCCAGACGGGTGACCCCCAGGCCATTTCTCCGTCCTTCTGGGCTACTCGGATGTAGTAGTAGCTTTCGCCCGGGGCCTGGTCCTGATCTACGTATTGGAATTCCAACTCGGCCTGCTCGGAGCTGGTGGTGTAGACGATCTTGTTGTTCTTGATGACGTCGACCCTCTCAATCACGTCGGTTCCCAGAACCTTCGCCTTGATCGTCAACGGGATCGTGCTGGAGAAATCCTCGCCCATCAGGTGCTCACCGTCTGAGCCGACGAAGCGGATATCCAGGATCAGGTTGTCCGTCGCTCCGTAGGCACGCCTTGACCGGATGGCTTCCATCAGGCTGTCCAAAGTCAACTCCTTGGCAATCAGGCAGGCGTAGCTGATGTGCGTGCTCATGTGATCGGACGAAGCGATAAATCCAAGTCTGTAGCCCTTGGATAGGGCATGCCAGACAGTCCCGAAACGGCGGGAGGGACTGTCATCTTCGGCCAGCGTCGGGCTAGCCTCGAGTGTCTTGGGCCGAAGGGAACCCGGGTATTCGTAGGTATCCCTCATCCCCTGGTAGATCTCGACCAGAGGCTCCACTTCGGGATCGTTGTCACGCCAATCGGTCCCGGCGCCGGTCCCACTGGTGTGGGGGATCGAGATCCCGCCGTAGCGCTTCAGATAGTGAAAGAGTCTGCCCGCCCCGTCCCAGCCGTTTCTTTCGGAGTCCATGATCGGCAGGATCGGATTGCCCCTGCGAGTAAAAAGGACGTTGCGGTGACCGTTGGGGAACTCCAGGGAGCGCTCGTAGGAATAAAAGGCCACGAAGTTCTGGAGCTGGAACAGATCGGCGAACTTCTGGCTGAGCCACCAGAGGTAGGACTCCTCTGCGTCCTGGTTGTGGTCCGTGATCCCCAGAAAGTCGAGCCCAGCCGCGTCGCGGGCGTAGCGGTAAGCGTCGAGTACGGAACCGTCCCTGCCCCCGTCCCAGGAGAGATCAGTGTGGCGATGGACGTCGCCGCGAAAGATCGAGTAACTGCGCTTGCCGCTCTCGATACGGTAGGAGCGGATCCGCTGGAGCTCTTCGACTTCATTTGGGTGGACCGGCTCAAACGGCGATACCGGCTCTTCCTGGTAGGGCTGCAGGTCTACCGACTGGGACTGCGAACTCTCCTCGACCGATAAGGGGGCGATCATGACCTGCCCCTGCTGATGCGTCGTGTAGGATCCCGTGTCCCGGTTGTCGGTCGGCCAGGCCAACCACAGCTGTTGGTCGGATACGGTGCTGCCGACTGGGAACATGTCCTTGCGCCCGGCACTGTAGGGCAGGTACATCAAATCACTCCAGGACGACCCTGTGTATCGCAGTGCGTAGGTCTCCCAGTGCGGAGCGTAGATCGATCCGGATCCCGTCTCCAGACTATCCGGGATTCGCATCGCCATGTGGCGCAGGAAAAGCCAGGGAAATCCCCTGGGCCCGATCTGGAGAACCGGATCCCCCCAATAGTCTTTGTCCTGGAAGACCGAGGGTGCGTCGCCCGACGGAGCCATCATCTTTTCGCCATCGAAACACACCACCCGGATCGATCTGGGCTCGTGGAGCCCGATCCCGGGCTGCGTCACCAATTGTCCCGTGTCCTTCCCCCAATCGACCCCAGACTCTTGCCACGCGACCCAAGTCTGATTGCTGCCATCCACGGCGACTGAAGGGTTGGCTTCGTAACGCGGAGTGCCTGCCACGACACGCACCGGTCCCCAGCGGCCGTCTGCGAATCGACGCAGGTAAACGTCATAGTTGCCGGCCGCATACCCGTCCCAGGCAACCGCAACCTGGCCGGACGTTCCTGCGGACAGGGATGGATTCCAGTTGTTCCCCTCGCTCGAGGAGCTCTCACTGATCTGGAGCTCGTCCGACCAGGTGCCCTGGAACAGGTTCCTGGCGAAGATCTGACTCCTACCCTCCTCACTCCTTTGCCAGACCAGCCACATGCGACCGTCGGCGTCGGTGGCGATCCTGTGGAAGGTGTCGGGCCCCGGATGACTTGTGAGCTGCTCCATAACCGACCAGCCGTCTGGGGAGTAGGAGCGACCATAAAGGTCCCAGTTGTTATCGGTCTGCATAGACCAGACTGCCCAGGTTCCCCGCTCGCTGTCCTGGCCCAGAGCGGTGCCAAAGACATCGGCCTTTTCAGCCAGCACGAAGCTGCCCTCCCACTCCTCTTCCGTCCTGCGACGGACACAGACAGTGTCTGAGTTGTCCCGGTATTCCTGCCATGCTACCCAGACATCTCCCGATGTCGTCGCCAGAATAGAAGGAAAGTCCTGTTGGGCCAGCTGTTGGGAATCCGCCGCCACCGCGGTGCCTACACGTTCGACCCGAACACTCTTGTCCAGGAAGAAGCGAGGAACGAAGGCGAAGGTTTCGGACGGATCGAAATGGAAGTCTCCCTTGGTGGTGCTTACCTTGACTGGAGAGCCTGGGGGAGATTTCCGTAGATGGAGAAGAATGCTGGGGTATTCGAGCCTGGGTGGACTCTCATCAGAACGCATCCAGGCGTTGCGAGTGCTGCATACCCAACTGTGGGGCGGCCTGACGTAGTCGTTGGGAAATTCCGGGTTTGGGTCCCGTTGGTCGCCCAGTCCCTTGTACAAATGTACCCGAAAACGGTCGGGCTCCACTACCAGCTCCTGGCCGTCCGAAGGATGTATCCTGCCGTCCCAGGGGCTGGGCCGGTTGTCGTTTAGTCCGAAGGTGATTCGGAACGAGTCCTGCGAGAACGAAATGGGGGTGGTAGGTCTCTGTGCCTGATCAGGTTTTGGCTCCTGACAGCTCGGAAGGGACAAGACAAGAGACAATGCGGCAAGCGCTAGCAGCTTCAGAGACGGTTTATTCATGTCCCCCGAAAGATATCACTAATCACCTGAGTCTGACCAGACAGACGGCGTCAGGATCAGTTCGCGATTTGTGCAACGCCTGCCTACGTGGTACGTTTCTGCAAGTCGGCGATTATCTGCGTTTCGTTATCTATAGGGACGGATGGCTCAACCCCTGATCGACTGCGACATCCATAACCAGTTCCCAGGGCTGCTAGCCTTGGAGCCTTATCTGGAAGACCATTGGCGCGCCTACCTCAACGAGTCCGCCTTTGTGGGACCCGACTGTAACGACTATCCCGCTGGCGCTCCGACCTCCTTCCGACCTGACCACAAACCGGACCCAGCAGATCCACCGGGCTCCGATTTCGAGTTACTGCGGCAGCGGACCCTCGATGCCTGGGACCTGGAATACGGGATCCTGACCGGTTCCTACTGGGTGCAGAGTGTCCACGATCCGCACCTGGCAGCGGCATTGGCTTCCGCACTGAACAACTGGCAGAGAGATCATTGGCTCGACCGTGAACCCCGGCTGCGTGCCTCCCTGCTGGTTCCTGGTCAGAACCCGGAGTTGGCCGCTCGCGAGATCGACCGCCTGGGTGGACATCCGGGATTTGTGCAGGTCCTGTTGCCCGTCAGATCCCACGTACCCTACGGCAATCACTGCCACGATCCCATCTATTCCGCGGCCGCTCGCCACGATCTCGTAGTGGGTATCCACTTCGGCGGCGCCTCTGGCAACCCTCCGACTCCCTGCGGCTGGCCTTCGACCTACCTGGAGGAATACGCCGGAATGGCGCAGATATTCCAGTCTCAGGTGCTCAGTCTGATCGCCGAAGGCACACTCGATCGATTTCCCCAACTTCGGGTGGCGTTGATCGAGGGAGGGTTCACCTGGATGCCATCTCTGATGTGGCGCTTGGACAAGGAATGGAAGGGTTTGCGCCGAGATACGCCCTGGATCAAGCGCCCCCCTTCAGAATACATTCGGGAGCATTTCAGGCTCACATTGCAGCCCTTGGACGCTCCTCCGGCCAAGGAGCAACTGCTGCAGATCATCGAACAGCTGGAATCCGAAGATCTGCTGATGTTCTCGACCGACTATCCTCACTGGCATTTCGATGAAAGCGAAGAAGCTTTACCTTCGGGACTACCGGAGCCGCTGCTGTCCAAGATTCGAGCCGAGAACGCGCGCTTCTTCTACCGCCTCTGACCCGGAGAGAGGAGACAGAGATCATGGTTACAACACCTATTGATATTGTCGAGCCCAGCAAGCCCAACGAACGAGCCCGGAAGATGGCCATCATCGATACTGATATCCACAATGACGTACCCTCGGATGAGACACTCTACCGGTATCTCCCCGATCGCTGGCGCCGTTACCACGAGATGATCGGGCTCCGAGGTTTCTATGGCACCAGTTATCCTCGTGCCAGCCGAAACGCAGCCCGCCATGATGCCTGGCCCCCCTCCGGTCTTCCCCCCGGTTCCGATCTGGGATTCGTGCAAAGCCAATTGTTGGACACCTGGGATATCGAGTACGGGGTTCTGAACTGCCTGAGGGCAGCCGGCAGGCAGCAGAATCTGGAGTATGGTGCCGCCCTGGCCCGGGCCCTCAACGAGTGGCAGGTCGAGGATTGGCTGGAGCCGGAGCCGAGATTGAGGGCCTCGATGGTGGTGCCCTACGAGGACGGTGATCTGGCCGCAGAGGAAATCGATAGAGCGAGCCAGCATCCAGGTTTTGTTCAGGTACTCGTAACCGCCCGAACCAGCGAACCACTGGGACGCCGAAGGTACTGGAAGCTATATGAAGCCGCGGCCCGCAACAACCTTCCGGTGGGGATTCACTTCGGTGGTACCGGCGGGCGTCCCCTCACGGGGGCCGGATGGCCTTCACACTACCTGGAGGATCATGCCGGGATGCCGCAGGCATTTCAGGCTCAGGTGATCAGCCTGGTTTGCGAGGGGGTCTTCGAACGCTTCCCAGAGTTGAAGATCGTATTGATCGAAGGCGGCTTGGCGTGGATACCGCCGCTAGCATGGAGACTCGATCGCAGCTGGGAGCGCCTGCGTGAGGAGGTGCCCTACTTGAGTCACCCCCCTTCCAGCTACATCAGGAAGCACTTCTGGATCACCACCCAGCCCATGGAAGAGCCTCCTCAGGCCAAGTATTTCCGGCAGCTCCTGGAGCAGCTCGATTCCAACGACAGGCTCCTCTTCGCGACCGACTATCCCCACTGGGACTTCGACAATCCCGATCGTGCCCTTCCCAGCCACCTACCCCCGCCCCTGAGGCGGAGGATTCTAGCGGACAACGCCCGGGCTCTGTATCGGTTTGAAGCGTAGATTGCAATAACGCCGCGCAGGTCCTGTCGAAACAGAATTCGTGCCTTCCTCCCGAGTTTTCCGAAGTTTCAGGTTAGCAGCGCCACCGGCTGCAGACCGCCGGATCGTACATGAAAGAAACTGGTGCCCCAGGACAGGCATTGCCGATTTATGGAAGCCTGAAGCACAAGCGAGGGGTTGGGGATCTGCGAGATGCCCGGCCGAAAGGGCATTTGACCGGCGACAAGAAAAGAGCTGCGAACAACCTGGATGGTCTGTGAAGGGGGGGCAGGTCCTGGCGAGGGAGCGGAGCACGGCTAGATCTCGCAGATCTCCAACCCCTCGCTCGCGCTTCAGGCTTCCTCAAGTTTCGCACTAATGAGCAACCTGGAGGTGCGAGTTCCAAATGAAGCTTCAGATCTGTCCCGCTCCCAGTCGCGCTGGATCATTCCGGAGAAAACTTTAGGTTGAGGATGGGGGAGATTGTGCTGTTGTCCAGCTCTCTCCTCGGAGCTTGGCCGCATGTTGCTAACAGGTCAAGTCGTTCGCGGCTCTGTCGGACTTGTCTTCGGATTGTTGACACCCCGTTCGGGTTCCTTCTGCGACGTTTAGACGTTCCTGCGATTAAAGGCGATACTACTCCGACGCCACCGACAACAGGCCTTTCTCCAGGTAGTGCTTGATCGAAGCGTAGGCGGCAGCTTTGGGATCGTGGGTCACCATGATGATCGTCTTCCCATAGTCCTGGTTTAGGGCTGCCAGGACGTCCAGTGCCTCCTTGGCCGACCCGGCGTCCAGATCTCCAGTGGGCTCGTCTGCCAGTATGAAAGTCGGATCCGTGACGATCGCCCGAGCGATTGCTACCCTTTGTTCCTGTCCTCCGGATAGTTGGCGAGGATAGTGCTCCATCCGGTCCGCCAGTCCCACGAGATTGAGTGCGGTCTCTACGTGTTCTCGTCGCTCCTTCTTGGACAGATTGGTCAGAAGAAATGAGTAATTCCACGTTCTCGAAGGCTGTCAGGACGGGTATCAGATTGAAGTTCTGGAACACGAAACCGACGTGCTGGTTGCGCCACTCCGCCAGCTCATCATCGCTCATTGATGCGACCTCGAAATCCTGGATCCGCAGTTCGCCGCCGCTGGGTTTGTAGATGCCTGCCATGATATTCAACAGGGTGCTCTTACCCGGTCCGGAGGGACCCATCAGGCTGATGAAGTCGCCTGAGAACACCTTCAACGTAATATCCTCCAGTGCTCGGATCTCAGTGCTATCGCGGTGAAAGATCTTGCTGAGTCCAAGCGTCTCTATGAGCACCTCGGGCATGTCTATTCTCCGTTCTCTTCTGCCTATTGCCGATAGAAGGTAACCTGGGCATCCATCTCCGGCCGAAGATACCCATCCGGATTCTTGATCTGGACCTTGATCTGGATGGTGGCCCGCTGGCGATTGGCCTCGGGTGCGGTTTCCACCAGCTCGCAGGGGTATTCTCGTTCCGGATAGGCCACCGGCGACATCCGACAGTCGTGTTCCTTCGACACGTTGTGGAAATCAGACTGGCTGATGTCCAGTTCCAGCTGCGGGTCGTCCAAATTGGCGAGGGCAACCACTACGGCGCCACCGGCGAACCAGGTAGAGACCATTTCTCCCGCCTCTGCCACCCGTTCCAGAAGCGTTCCGCTGATGGGTGCTCTGATCTCAGTTTCGGCCAACTGGCTCTGCCAGTATTTGACCGCTGCACGGCTCTGATCCATCTCTGCGCGGGCCGACTGCAGCTTCTCTTGTCGAGGACCGAGCACAAAGAGCTGGTGGTTCTTCTCGGCCACTCCCACCGCCGCCTGGGCCATGTCCAGTCGAGTTCTGGCGTTGTCCACCAGCTGTTTCGAGACCACACCCGTCTGGAGTAGGGTCTCCAGCCGCTGGTACCCCAGATCGGCGTTCTCGAGGTCGGCCTTGCTCCGTCTCAGCTCTGCCTCCGCCCGGGCGATTTCTTCGGGCCGGGAGCCGGCGTCCAGTTCAGCCAGCTGCGCTTCCGCGGATCTCAAGTTCGCCTTGGCCTGTTCCAGCTGAGCCTGGAACTCCCGATCGTCCAGCTTGACCAGCAGCTGGCTCTGCTCGACCAGGTCCGATTTTTCGATGCCCACCCAGGTGACCTTGCCCACGATCTAGGAACCGACCTCGATTCGATGATGGGGCACGATGTAGCCCGAGACGATGAGGACCGGACCGGCCTCTGCCTCATTTTCCGCTGCTCCTCCGTCTTTCTGCCTCTCGTCCGTCCCTGGCTGCTGCCGTGCCGTGTCACCCTCCGCCTGGGCTTGTTCGTTCGAATCCCAGACGAACGAACGGAAGAGCGCGAAGGAAGCCGCCGCGCCCAGCAAGAAGGCTACCAAGACGATCAACCAGGTGCCGGTTCTGCCTGCCTGTGGCCTCTTCTTGCTTCGATCGATTCGAAGCGCACTCAGGTCCTTATCCATCAGTCGCGCAGGACTTCAATCAACTGCAGACGAGCCGCCCGCAGCGCCGGAAGAAATCCCCCAACGATCCCGACCAGCCCGGCAAAACCGGCTGCCAGCAGCAAGATGGAAGGGGTTATTCGAAATTGAAACAGCACCTCGCTAAAGCTGGAAAATTTGTGGTTCCGGTCGAGATGCCGTGGACCGGAAGCGCGATCAAGCAGCCCATGAGACCACCCAGCAGAGCGATCAAGATCGCTTCAATCAGAAAACTGGCAGAATGTTTCACTTCCGGAATCCGAGGACCCTCAGGGTTCCGATCTCCTTGAAGCGAGACATCACGGTGCCGAAGATGGTGTGAAGATGAGATGCCAAAATGCCAAGTTATTTTTACGCAGACCCTTAGGGGGGACGCGCGCGCGCCTTCCGTTGTAAACTGCAGGGGCGCAAGCCCAAGCCAGTGAGGATCAAGTGACGAAGAACTACCGAATTGCCATCATCGGAGTCGGAGCCATCTCCGACATTCATGCCAGAGCGATTGCGGATCTGGACAACCTGGAACTCGTCGCCGGCTGCTGCCGTGGTGAGGAAAAGGGCAGGAAGTTCGCTGCCGACTTCGGCTGTTCCTGGTTTGCAGACTACGAGCAGATGCTGGATCAAACCCGTCCCGACCTGGTGACTATCGCGACGCCCAGCGGTGCCCATCTGGAACCGACCCGGGCCTGCGCCCGCCTCGGGATCCATGTCCTCTGCGAGAAGCCTCTTGAAATCACCACCCAACGGGTCGATCAGATGATTGAAGTAGCACAGGATGCGGGGATCAAGCTTGGAGGAATCTTTCCGCAGCGATTCAACCCGGTCGTCCAGCTCTTACATCAGGCGGTCGCCGAAGGCCGCTTCGGAGCGCTGGCTGCGGTGAGCGCCTATGTGCCCTGGTGGCGCGACGATGCCTACTACGCCCCCGACCGCTGGCAGGGGACTCAGGCGCTGGATGGTGGCGGAGCGATGATGAATCAGTCGATCCATGGTGTGGATGCGATTCAGTGGATCGCTGGGGCCGCCCTGGAGGAATCCGAGAGGGAGGCTGGTTCGGTCGAAGAGGTCTTTGCCTTTACCTCGAAGCGGGGGCACGACCCCGACCTGATCGAAGTGGAAGACACCGCAGTAGCCGTCCTGAGGTTTCGCAATGGAGCCCTGGGCCAGATACTAGGTGCGACCTCCATGTTTCCCGGTTCGCTCAAGAGGATCCAAGTAGCCGGACGGAATGGTACGGCAGAGGTCTTGGAAGACCAGTTGACCGCCTGGTCCTTTCGCGACCCTACGGCCGAAGACGAATCGATCCTCCGGAAGTTCTCGGCTGAAAGCGGGAGCGAAGGTGGTGCCGGCGACCCGATGGCCATCAACTACTCCCTTCACATGCGAAACATCGCAGCCTTCATCAGCTCACTTGAAAAGGATGAGGCTTTCTTCCTGAGCGGTCCTGAATCACGTAAGGCGGTCGCCATCGTGGAGGCGATTTACAAGTCGGCCAGGACGGCCAGCCCTGTCTCCCTGAAATAGCGGCCTCGGCTTACTTCGGGTTCGGCGCAGCGGTCTCGGACAGGCGTCGCCTTCTTGGCCCTGAGATTGAAGCTGCGTTATACTCCACCGATCGAGCCGGAGTGGCGGAATTGGCAGACGCACCAGACTCAAAATCTGGCGAGGTTCACTCCTCGTGGGGGTTCGAGTCCCCCCTCCGGCACCAATGCAATCAATGGGTTGGCCGACACGACAGCAAAGAGGGAGATTGACATGATAACCAGATTCTTCAACTTCTTTATAGCCGCGGTGTTCCTATTGGCGTGCCCTGTCCTGGGAGGATTCCAGTTCGTAGAAGAGATCCCTCCACTCTCGGAATGGGGATTCATCATTATGGGCATCGGCTTGCTCAGTCTAGGCGTACGATTTCTCCGAAGGCGTGCTCTGTCAGATTGACCCAAGCATACCCGCTAGCTTTGATCTGACGGTGCGTGTTTAGCGCCTCACCTCACAGTAACTGTTCGTCGCCAGAAATCCAGATCGTCGATCTTTTCGATCGCGCTTCAGGCTCTGCTGGATCTGATGGGCGGCATTGGAGGTTTGAGCTTCAGCAAACGGGCGCCGTTGTCGTAGCTGATCCGTCTCAGGATGGCCGGATCCTGGACATATTCCCGCAGCAGGTCGAGTGAATGCTGGGCGGTGCAGTAACCTGGAGGATATGTCGCGCCTTTGCCGTCGTGGCAGAAGCAGTCGCTTCCCCAGATCAGCTTGCGGGAGTGGCGAAGCACGAAGTCTGCTGCGAAGTCCTTGTCACGGCTGAGGGCATTCAGGCCGGACCCGGCTGAAAGATCGCCGTACATGTTGGGATAGTCGGCCAGCAGCCGGTCACTCAGGCCACCTTTTTGGACCGGACCCTCCTGTTTTCCATCCCGGCTGATGTTGCTCCACCAGGTACCCGCATGTCCCAGGAAGCTCACCTGAGGATAAGCCTCGAGTATCTTGTGAAATCGATCGAATCCATGGTTGTGCTTCGAGCCGAAATGCAGCAAGACGGGTACGCCGTAGTCTCGGGCGACGTCGTAGACTCGCCGCATCGGAGGTGAGTCAGCATCCAGCTCGAACTTCTGCTCTCCGATACCCAGCGCTCCCTTGTCCAAGTGTTTCTGTAGGAGCTTGACTGCGTCGTCTCGCTCCGGGTCCACGTTGCAAAAGGTGACGATCTCCCTGGGATGTTTCCTGACGTGACTCCAGGCTGCGTCATTACCACTTATTCTGCCGTTCATCCATCCATCACCGGGAAGCAGGACGGTCATGGTGACGTGATGGAAACGCTGGTGCACCATCAAGAGTTCCACCGACCTCTTGTCAAAGTCAGGGTGTTGATGGATATCCAGAATCGGGATGGGTCTGGCCGCCCTTGTCTTGCTGCTCCCGAGCGTGACCAGTGGAAGGCTCAAGGCGGCTGCTCCCCCTCGGACCAGAAACTCTCTGCGTCGCATGGTGGTTGCCTCTAGGACTCCTCTGTCGCCCAGTACGAATAGAGACTGGCATTTTTTAAGACGAAGTGCAATCGCACGGTCCTTCCAACCAATGAAGACAGGTCGGTCCCAGACTTCCAGCGCAGCTGCAGATCCAGGCCGTCCCCTGTAAGGGGCTCGGACTCTTGCAATGAATATCCGGGCAGTGGCTTCTGAGTCTTGTGGTCCAGTAACTCGACGCGCAGCTCGCCACGAGGTGCCTTCAGGTTGGCGTGCAGTTCTGTCCCTTCCAGTAGGAACGGCTTGGTCATGGCGTAGCCGGTTTCTTCTCCCGCATCCAGCGACACGAACCCGTCCAGACGCAGCTTTGTCAGACAGATCGCACCGCCATCTCGGATGGGATCTGACTTCTCACCCTTCCGACTAGAGGGATGGATCCGCAACTTCAAACCGCTGTAATAGACCCAGATCTCTCCATCCTTGACGGTGGGTTGGTTTCCCGCCAGGAGTTGGGACACATCGTAGTTTCTCCCTCCTTCTACTTCGGAGAGGGGAATGAACTTCTCCCGCTTGCCCACTCGTTCCCAGTGGATCAGGTCACGGCTGACGGCGAGCTCCACCATGTTGAAGCCGTCAGAGTTGTACTCCGTAGTTTCCACTGTGGTTGAACACCGTGGGCATGCCGACGTAAAGGCCTTGGTAGCGAAAGACGGGCAGATTGTAGATGTCGGTAAGATAGTCATCCGGGTTGTGATAGACGGGTCTCCACAAATCGTGATTCTCCACCTGCATCCGAACCCGTTTGGCACCCAGCTCTTGATCCTTGCCGTCGGCGTGAAAGATGAGACAGTCTCGTAGATCCGTCCAATTCTCGAAATCTCTGCTCACCGACAGGTACACGGATCGGCCATAGGGCCCCCGGTGCTTGACTGTGGCCGCGTAGATGCCGTTGTCCTCATCGTGAAACAGATGCGATTCATCCGCGCTTGGAATGAAGGCGTCCAGTAGCTGCCAACTCTTTCCGTCGGAGGAGAGGGCGGGGTGGAAGCCGGGCCCTGGCTCTTTCGCAGGCAGCAGAGGGGTCCCTTGTAACCGATTCCCTTGTAGCGGCGGGCGGGATCCGGTTCGTTGGCATCATAGAAGACCTTCAAGATGATGGTCCCATCCCCCTTCACACTGGCGATCTCCTTGCCGCTGCCATCTGTGAACTCGTACTTGGTGACGGGGAGCATCAGGTTGTTTTGAGTGGAACCCTGATGCTCTCGCAGACCCAGGGTGGGCTTGTCCCAGTGTATTCCGTCCTGGGAAGTGGCGTAGGCGCCACCTGTATACCAGAGCATCCAGGCCTTCTTGTCCGGGTGCCAAGAGGGTCCGGTTCGGACCTGTAGGTATTGGTCCTCCCAGGGTCGATCGGGTCGGATCACGGCTCCGTGCTTGGTGGGCTGGTGGAGCTATATTTTCAGATTCTGGACTGTCGAGAGCCCACGATCGTCCAGAAAAAGCTGTTTCTTTCCCACTACAAGCGTCTCAATTTCAGGTTCTCCGGCCGTCTCCAGAACTTCTGCCAGAACTCCCCTGGCCTGGCTACAGAATCCCACTGGATCTGAGAAGAGCCGGGCTCTTGCCGACGGGGGTTCGGTAGCGATTGACTCAGCGCCAGCCTGGACGAAGTGAACCTGAAGAGAGACCAGAATGAGCACCAGAGTTGCGGACAAGGACTTCACGGGCGATGGCTCCTTTCTTGACGGTGTCATATCTTCAGCTAGTATCCACTGGAAAAACGGCACCGCGGAATGCCCTGGCCCTTTGACGCTGACCAGCGATTCGTCTGAACGTCCCACGTCTCCGCTCCCGGGAAAGCGCGGCGAACGTCGAGGCATCCATGGAGAATCTCCGGTTGACAGAAGCCGTGACCGTGAGAGGGTGTCGCAAAAGTCCGTTTTAGAGTCCGGACAGAGCCCTGCTGGTCGGAGCGGGCCCTGATCAGGGTCGAACCTGGCAGCTTCGCCTTAGAAGTCTCCCTGAATGATCCAGCTCTAGCTGGTGGCCCCGCTAACCCGGCCGCTGCGCTCCGGGCCACACCGCGACGATCCAAACCGTCTTGCCCTCAATGCGGTAGAAGAACCGGTATGGCTTAATGATGACTTCACGGTGAGGCAGCTCGGAAAACTCTGGAATCGTGCGCCCAGACTCGGGATGAGTCTCGAGGCGGCGAAGAACGCTCTCAGATCGATCACGGAGCCGACGAGTTCCGGGGATCTCGCTATTTTCTGATCAGTCCCGGATACCTCCACGAAGTAGCAGAACTCCCCCTGATTGTGGGGAAGAAAGTCTACGTGACCGGCTGGCATGACTTCGGCAGCGTCTTCGAACCAGCCGACCCCAGGGACTATCGCCACAGCGCGTCCCTGGGAGTGGTTGCTGAAACCCTGATCGGGCCCTTCTTCGTCGGCACCAGCTGGGTCGGCTCTTCTGATCACCAATAACATTTCTGGGCCCGGATCTGGAGCGTTTTCCATCACTTCAAGTCCTCTCTCCAAACGAGTCCCGTGTCATACAACCTCCCAAGGTGGGACATAGGGCGACTATGTGCTACATTGCCCACTTGTGAAGACGCTATCGATTCGTGAGATGCGAGGTGCACTGGGACGCCTCGACCAATTGCTGGAAGAGGAACAGGAGATCGTCATCACCCGCCGCCGAAGGGCCATCGCTCGCCTCCTACCCGTGAAGCCCAGTCGCAACATGCCCTCACACGCTAGTATCCGTTCCCAAACGCCCAAGTAACATTCTTCTCCGGTTAATGGCCACAGATCTTTGGATCGAAGGCGAGCCTCATCGGTTAGAATCCCGAATGTCCAAACTGCGACCATGAAACAGCTGATTCAAGAGATGAACAGTGGGGAGACCCGTGTCGTCGAGGTTCCCAGTCCTCAATTGGGCCCGGGCCGAGTCCTGGTAAGAGTTGAGGCCTCTCTGGTTTCCGCCGGGACTGAACGCACAACCGTACAGTTTGCCCAGAAGAACATCGTCTCCAAAGCGCGTTCTCGTCCGGATCTGGTACGCATGGTTCTGGACAAGGCTCGTCGGGATGGGCTTCTTTCGACTCTTGAAGCCGCCAGGAGCCGTCTAGACGAACCGATGGCACTGGGTTACTCCTGTGCCGGAACCGTGATTGAGGTTGCCGAGGACATCCAGGATATCCAGGTCGGCAGCCGAGTTGCCTGTGCTGGCGGGGGACACGCATCCCACGCCGAAATCGTCTCCGTTCCCCGGAACCTGGTTGCAGTTGTACCCAAGCACATAGGCGGTGATGAAGCCGCTTATACCACACTTGGAGCCATCGCTCTCCACGGCTTGCGTCTGGCCAAGATGCAGCTCGGCGAGAGTGTCGCGGTCATCGGCTTGGGACTGGTCGGCCTCCTGGCAGCGCAGCTGGCGAAATCAGCCGGGTGCCGGGTGATTGGCATGGATCCCGACCCAGATCGCAACCTCCTGGGCAGAAAGCTTGGGTGTGAGGCAACAGCCACCAGCAACAGCCAGATGGAAGCTCTTGCGAGAGCCCATACGGCAGGCTCAGGAGTCGACATCGTTCTCATCGCGGCTGCCACCTCGAGTAGTGCTCCGGTAGCGCTAGCGGGCGAGATAGCCCGCGACCGAGGGAGGGTGGTGGCCGTCGGGGCAGTGGGTCTGGACATCCCCCGTCGAGACTATTACGAAAAAGAATTGAGCTTTCGTATCTCTCGATCCTATGGGCCCGGGCGCTACGATCCCGAGTACGAGGAAGAGGGCCATGACTATCGGATCGGCTACGTCCGCTGGACCGAAAACAGAAATATGCTGGCGTTTGTGGACCTACTGGCTGCCGGAAAGGTCGACGTCCAGGCTCTGACCACCCACCGTTTCCCGATCGAAAACGCGCCGCAAGCTTACGAGTTGATCTCCGGGAAGAGCCCCGCAAAGTCTCTGGGTGTTTTACTGCAATATCCAGCAGACTCTCAACCCGCGATGCAGGTTGACCTCCCCACCGAGGCGGCGGCTTCGGCCCCAGGGGAGGCGACCCTGACACTCGGTCTGCTGGGTGCCGGAAACTTCGTGAAGGCGATGATCCTACCCACACTCAAGAAGATGGCGGATGTGCGTCTGGTTGGCGTCTGTACCTTGACCGGCAGCAGTTCTCGCCACACGGCAGATCGTTTCGGTTTTAACTATTGCACCAGTGAAGAGGAGAAGATTCTCTCCGATCCCAGCATCAATGTCATCCTGGTGGGGACCCGGCATCATCTACATGCCCGCCAGGTCAAGGACTCGCTCCGGGCGGGGAAACACGTTTTCTGCGAAAAACCCTTGTGCCTGAACGAAGCTGAGCTGAAGGAGATCATCCGCCTTAAGAACGACCAGAGTTCTGGCCACAGTCCGCAGGTGATGGTGGGCTTCAACCGACGCTTTGCCCCTCTCGCGAAGCGCCTGGAGGAGTTCGTGGGCGACATAGACGAACCACTGGCAGTGCACTATCGCGTGAACGCCGGCTATCTCGAGCGCGATCACTGGACGATTGATCCTCAGCAGGGGGGCGGTCGAATCATCGGAGAGGCCTGTCATTTCGTCGACTTCCTCATTCACCTGATGGGAGCACTCCCGGTAAAGGCCTGGGCGCGCGCCTTACCCGATGATGGTCGTTACAGCAAGGACAACGTTCTCATCACCCTGGACTTCTCAAATGGATCAGTCGGGACCATTTCCTACCTGGCCTGCGGGGATAAATCTTTCCCGAAAGAGCGAGTGGAAGTCTTCGGCGGAGGTAGTACCGCCGTCTTGGACAACTTCAGGAGACTGGAACTGAGGGGGCAGCGGAGTCGGAAGGTGCACCGGACGCGACTCCGTCAGGACAAGGGGTACAGGGGTGAATGGGAGGCCTTCCGCGAGGCCCTGGAGACGGGAGGCCCTTCGCCGATCCCGTTCGAGGAATCGGTCGCAACCACGCTCACCACCTTTTGCATCATGAGGGCTTTGAGCCTGGGGGAACCTGTGTCCATCGATACCGCGCAGTTCATCGCGAGTGCGCTGGAAACTGAGCCGACCGAAGATGGCTAGGCTGAAGCTTGATTCGGAACTCGCAGCTCCAGGTCGCCCATTAGTGCGAAATTTGAGGAAGCCTGAAGCGCGAGCGAGGGGTTGGAGGGCAGCGAAATGGGGGGACGGAGGGGCCTGAGGTTCGGCAAGCAGCCACGCCGGGGCGATTCGGGGTGTTTCCAACCCCTCGCTTGCGCTTCAGGCTTCTATGGCTCGGGAAGTTTCGCTCTCGAATGGGGTAGCATCGCTGGGGGTGAGATTGATCTTAATCAATAATTTGGCCCGAATCGGGTCTCTGGAGAGGGTTATGAAGCAAACCAGATGTCTGGGATTCCTTCTAGTTATGTCGGGGCTGATCCTCGGGCTCAAAGGGGCGGAGCCACCGGGACGTGTCCACCTGACCACAGGCCAGCACCAGCTCTTCCTGGACGACTACCTGGTGGGATCGCTCTATCGGGTCAAACGGCAGGTCAACCCGCCGGTGAAATACGAGGGTAACCCGGTAGTCTTTGCCGAGAAGCCTTGGGAAAGGCACCCGGGTCCCAAATGGAATCCGGCCGAGACCGAGGCCCTCCAGATTCGAAGCGCTCCCTGCTGGGATCCCCGGGAGCAGGTCTGGAAGATGTGGTACTACTCCGCCTCCCGGACCTTGTTTGCTCGTTCCAAAGACGGCATCAAGTGGGAAAAACCTTCTCTGGGAAAGCGGGAGTTTCAGGGCTCTAAGGACAACAATATGGTTCTGGTCAGGGGGGACCCCGAGTCCTTCATTCAGCATGTTCTTCTGGATCCAGACGGCACCCCAGAGCGGCGATACAAGGGCTTCATCGGCGGCAGGAACCGTCATCCGGTTGTCTCAGCCGATGGATATGTGTTCACCAAGCTGGACGTTCCTCTGATACCGAGCCAGGACGAATCCCATCTAAACTACGATGAGGTCAAGAAGCGCTTCATTGCCACCGTCAAGCATCGAGGACCTTTTGGTCGTGCGGTCTTCCTGTCTCTGAGTAAAGACTTCGAGCAGTGGACCGAACCCGAGCTGATTTTTCACGCCGACGCCTACGACCAGCTATTGGGCGAGCGGCGTGTTCAGGACCACCTCGCCAATCCGAGGCTCCGGCTGATGACGGTCAACCAACCGGAGCACTACAACACCGAGATCTACAACATGCCGGTCTTTCCCTACGAAGGGATCTACATCGGTCTGCCCAACTTCTTCGAATCCAGCGGGCATAGCCCCAACCGCAATCAGGAGGGCGTGAACTCGGTCAAGCTCTCCACCAGCCGGGATCCGAGCCTGAAAAAGTGGGTCAAGGTAGGAGACCGTGGATCCTTTATTCCGGTTTCAGAAGTAGGTGGCGGGGCCATCGATACCGGCCAGGTGCTGGCGGCATCCCGACCCCAGGTTCATGGGGACGAGCTCTGGTTCTACTATACCGGTTACAATCACCGCTTCCAGAAAGACGATCCCTACCAGGGAGCCATCCATCTAGCCAAGCTCAAACGGGACCGCTTCGCCTTTTTTGGCTCTGACAAGAAGGGTGGCTTTGTGGAGACGCGAGCGGTGAGCTTCGATGGCAGCCGCCTGTTCGTCAATGCCGACGCCAGCGATGGGGAGCTACGGGTGGAGGTGGTCAACGAACGGGGCCGCGAGGTCCTGGAAGGCTGGACCCGGGATCGCTGCCGATCCATACAAGGGGATCATCTGTCTGCAGAAGTCAAGTGGACCGGACAGCAGGATCTCAGTGCCCTACGGGGACAGCGCGTTCGTTTCCGGTTCCGCCTCTACAGCGCGCGTTTGTTCTCCTTCTGGGTACAGTAGAGATTTAAGGAGCGTTCTCATCTCCCTCAGATCATAGAAAGCAGGATCTCTGCGGCTCTCGCGGGCCCAAGATTTGCAAGCTCGGTGACGAAGGCTCCCACACCCGCGCCGGTGAGCAGTTCGCCGAGAATCTCATGATTGCGATGACTCGGCCAGATGGCGACCGGCACGCCTTGGAGAAGCGCCGCGTAGGTTGAGCCGGTTCCGCCCTGCGTGATGCCCAGGGCACTCCTCTGCAGAATCGGCCGTAGGGGAACTGCGGAGTAGATCGGGCCATGTTTCTGCGACTTTCGAGCCGATTCTCTGCCAGTCACCCAGACGCTCAAGTCGCAGTCGAGCGTATGCCGAAGCTTTCCCGCCATCTCGTCTGGGAATCGTCGGCTGCCGGTGGAGCCGAGCGAGACGAGCAGGATTCGACTCTTTTTCCTCAGCGGGCTTGGAAGTGATCCACGGGGTTGCCAGACACAAGGCCCGAAGAGGTGATAGGGGTTCGCCATGGTGACTGCAGACGATACCAGTTCGACCGGATCGCACAGTAGAACTGCATCGGAGTCATACAGAGTCTTCGCATCGCGCAGTTCCGGCAAGTCTCGGCCGAGGCGGCGGTGATTCCACTCCTTGAAGTTGTTGTTCAGATGACGAACCTGAAAAGTCTCTGTAGGAACGAGTGAGGTGAGGAAGAAATTGGTAATATAGGCCCTGGGTATTTCAGGGAATCTCACGAGGTAGAGCCAGGGAACGGGGCTCAAGTAGAGATAGGTCAGGGCCGGATCTACGGTTCTCATGGTGAGTTCGAGCCTATCGGAAAAGCGTTGGTCGCCTTTGGTTCGATACCGAATGCGAATGCTGTAGAATTCCGGCCGCAGTAGTCGGTCGCCGTGGCCAGGAACAATGTGCGCGAAAACAACACGGACGTTTGGGGTTGATTCGAGCACGGCACGGGCAATGACCAGGCTTCTCCCGACGTCACCGAGAGCCGGACCCACTACGAAGAGAATCGTCTTCATGGTTGACCGTCACTCAGGAGGAAAGGGCGCGCCTACGTCGAGTCCGTTTTGCCTATCGTCCGGACCGGGAGCTGTTCGGCGAAGTGAATCTGGTCATCCCCGCCCTGAGGACCGCGGCGCTTTTCGGCCCTTCGGGCGCTGGCAAGAGCACGATCGCCGATCTCTTAATGGGCCTGCTGCAACCGGAAAGCGGCGAAATAGAGGTAGACGGCCGTCCCCTGTCCAGTGCCGATCTCCCGGCCTGGCGCCTCGGAATAGGCTACGTACCGCAGGAGGTGTTTCTATTCCACGACACCGTCAGAGCGAATCTGCTGTGGGCCCGTCCTGAGGCGAAGGAGTCGGAGATCTGGCAGGCGTTGGGAAGAGCCGCCGCAAACTTCGTACGGTAGCTGCTACAAGGTTTGGAGACGGAAATAGGCGAGCGCGGAGTGCGCCTATCCGGTGGTGAGCGCCAGCGGCTTGCCTTGGCCTGTGCACTGTTGATCCGCCCCAAGCTGCTAATCCTGGACGAGGCGACCAGTAATCTAGACGTGGACAATGAGCGGCGGATTCAGGAGGCGCTCGCCGACTTGCGCGGTCAGATGACCATTGTCATCATCGCCCACCGGCCGAGTTCAATCCGCAACGCCGACCAGATTGTAGTAGTGGAAGACGGACGAATCGTCGAATGTGGTAGCTGGGAAGAGCTCCACGAGCGCACCGATAGCCGCCTTGCGGCGTTGACGTGGCGAAGAATGTTCTTCCCCCGGAAATCGCAGATTCTCCCTGATTTAGTTAATCGCTGAGAGTTCATGGGCTCGGTCATGGGACGCCACACCAAGGGCGGAGTTCCCAGTTAGCAAGAACGAGGATTCCGTGTTTGTCACTGACATCAGGATGCTATGTCTAGAATGACGGGTGCCCAGTCCCTGGTGCGTTCGATGAAGCGCGAGGGAATTCGGGTAGTGTTCGGCGTTCCTGGCGCTGGCCAGTATGAGGCGGTCGACGCGATCTGGGACACGCCGGACGTCCGCTACCTCAGTGTCCGCCATGAGCAGGCGACCACCTACATGGCTGATGGCTATGCCCGCGCCGGAGGAGGCATCGCTGGCGCTATCGTGGTGCCGGGACCGGGCCTTTTCAACGCCTTGGCGGGGATGGCGACTGCCTCCGATGCCTCTTCGCCAATGCTGGTAATCACGAGCGTCTGGCCCTTTGGAGACGATGCGCCCGAGGATGAGAGTTACGGGTCGATCGCGAGGTGGACAGCGCGGATCGACCGGCCCGCCCAGGCGCCTGAAATCGTACACGAGGCAATGAGACGGATGAAGACCGGCCGACCCGGCCCCGTCCTCCTGCAGGTGCCGTGGTCTACGCTAGCGGCCTCGGAGGAGGTCGATCTGCTCCAGCCCCAGGCGTACGAAGGTCCCGTAGGAGACCCGAATCGCATACGGCAGGCGGCGCAGATCCTTCTGGACTCCCGTGCTCCCCTGATCTTGGCCGGTGGTGGGATCCACTCAGCCAACGCAGCGGACGCCTTGCTGTCGGTGGCCGAGCATTTGCAGGCTCCCGTGGTGACATCCACTACAGGAAAGGGGGCGATTTCCGACGAACATCCCCTGGCGCTTGGCTATGCCGAGCTTGCCTACCCGCCGCTGCGTGAGTTCTTGTGGAAGCGGGACGTGGTGCTGGCGGTGGGGACCAGGACCAGATTCAAGGACCGGCCAGACGGCCAACGGTTCCTGAAAATCGACATTGATGAAGGGCGAGCTGCGGGTTCTAGTCCGCTAGACCTCGACATCATCGGTGACGCCAGGGCTGTGCTGGCTACTTTGTACCAGGCTCTTAGAAGCGCGTCTCCACTCGAGGATTCGGTTTCCCAGGAGATAGCGTCTCTTCAGCAGGAGCGGTTCGCCCCACACAACCAACTCGAACCTCAGCGGTCTCTCATGAACGCCGTCCGCCAAGCAGTGCCGCACGACGGTGTCGTGGTACAGGGTATGAACCAGATGGGCTATTACAGCCGCAACTACCTGCCCGTGCATGTCAGCAGGACCTACCTGACCGCCTCTTACCACGGAACGTTGGGGCACGCCTTCCCAGTCGGGTTGGGTGCCAAGATCGCCAGGCCCGACAGGGCCGTCGTCGTGCTCTCCGGTGACGGAGGATTTCTCTACAATTCGCAGGAGCTGGCGACAGCAGTTCAGCACCAGATCCCCGTGGTGGTCGTCGTTTTCAATGACAACGCCTACGGAAACGTCCTCCGTGCCCAGCTAGAAAAGTTCGATGGACACGTCCTGGGCAGCCGTCTGCACAATCCAGACTTCGCTGCATTGGCCCGCAGCTACGGTGCCCGGGGGGTAAGGGCGATGGGAGCGGCCGAGCTCAAGGCGGCGATCCAGGACGGACTACAGCAGAAGGTGCCCACACTGGTCGAGGTCCCCGTAGGCGAAATGGAGCGCGTCTACTGAGTGAATCGCAAGAAGCTGAAGTGGGCGTCCTGATTTACAGTAGCAACTTCCGTTCGTGAGTTCTGTTTTGGACCTTGCTATACTCTCTCCCTGATCGAGTGGACACACTAAGCTGAAACTTCAAGAATCCGTCGCACGTCCGAACGTCGCACGCCTCCTGTCCTCCGAAGGTGCCGCCAACAGGTGAACTACCAGCGTTACGAAGCTAAGTCCTACAGAGCCGCGAACGACTTGAGCCGTTAGCAAAATGAGCCCAGGTTCCGAGGAGAGAGCCGGAAAACAGCACAAATCTCCAGTAGCCGGAAGTTTCTTTCTCGAATGGGGCAGCACCGCTGGGGGGGCACTAAGCTGAAAGTCCCGACCTGTGGGAGGAATCATGACAGAGAATTCATGGCGGGTAGCGCCTCCGGGTTTCACTGTTGAGCAATGGACAGAGTTCATGGCGAACGGGATGCTCGTTTTCGAGAACGCCCTTTCCCGTGACGAGGTAGACCGATATGTCGAGGCTATTGATCGGGTCTGTGCTTTGGATCCCAAGTTCGTCTCAGGCCAGGACTATCGCCTTTCCCACGCCGTGGCAGCGGATCCAGTTCTGAGCGAGCTAATCGATCATCCCAGACACCTGGGGTTTGCCTATGACCTCTACGGTGAGCTGCTGAAAGTGCAGCGCTCGGATTGTTTTATCCGGGGCAGGAAGACCGATCGAAGCACCTGGCATCCTGATTCCCCTCGTGCCACCCCCTACGCCGTCTTTTCTCCCGAGCTTCCATTGCGCCTCTGCATCGGCTACTGGCTTACGGATCTACCCCACCCTGGGATGGCCAATTTCATCTACATGCCAGGCAGTCATCGAACCCAGGAGTTCGAGCACTACTATACCCATGAGACTGTGCCTGGCGAGGTGCCCCTTTGTGTCCCCGCCGGCACCATTACGGTGATGCACTGCGGGACCTGGCATCGGGTAGACGTCAACGAGACCGACGTTCTTCGAAAGAACATCTTCGTGAGCTATTGTCCCTCCTGGCTCTGGGAGGGAGATCGACGCCAGTCGGATCCCCAGTGGCTGGAGACCCTCAATCGCGAGCAGCGAATCATCATGCGCAGCTTCTCGACCGCCCATGACAGGACCAATCCCGAAGCGGATGACGTACCGCTTTTCCTGAGCCGGGAAACTGGCACCGATTCGGATGCCGATGCCAATTTCAGGGTGCCGCTCCGGATCAGGAAGCGCAAAACCATGGCCGAGAAGCTGTTACCTTAGGGGTGAGCAGTGAGAAGCAGTGAGCAGGGCTATATCAAGATCTAGAGCGAGCGCCACAACGCCAGCGGCGACGAGGGGATGCTGAACACTGGTTCGCGCTGCACTAGCCCTATGGCCAGTTCCGTTCTCGTCAACGACCACTCTTCTTTCGCTCGAAGAGGCGCAGGGTTCGATAGTCGTCGAAGGGGAACAGTTTCAGAAGTTGATAGTTCCGGCCAGCAGATCCGGACTCAGCAGCAGCCTCGAGTGGCCAGGCTGGCGTGTGAAGCAGAACCAGGTCTGGACGTCTCCGCATCCACCAGTCTAGTTTCCCGGCTCCCAACTGCTCGACCTCGTGGTGGAGCAACCCTCCCATATCGACCATGGTGAGCCTCGAATGATAGCCCAGGGTGCCGATCTCGGCGGCTGCCATGGTCCAGTGGTCAGGGGTTTCACTGACGATCCAATCGGCAACAGTTCGATAGGCTGCAACCCGAGGTTCCAGAGGGTCAAGAATCGTGTAGTGATATAGGTTCCAGCCGATCCCCAAGACAGCCACGAGACCCACCACGGGGGTGAGGACTCGCCTGGCCAGGACCGAACCATCCAGGCTCCACTGAAGTGTGCTGCCCAAACAGAAGATGATCGAGAGCACAACCGGTAGCGCGTACCAATGGTAAGCCGGAACCCCAAGACTCGAGTAGGCGGCCAGGTGCAGCGTGCCCCATATCGGAATCACGAGGGCCAGCCGGTATCCTTGAGTATCTGGCCATCTTCCCGCATCCCGAAGCCCTCGACCGGGTTGGGTGCGAGCAGCCATCAGGAAGAATCCGGCTAACGCAAACGGAAGACCGAGTCCCAGGAAAATCGGGTGGTAAGCATCCGAAAAGACCTGCATCATTCCTCTAATAAAAAGGGGCAACGGCGAAAAGACTCCCGGTAGGGTTGCCTCCCAGCCACCGGAGCTACCCTGGGCCATCTTGGCGGCAAGGGTGTTCGGCACGAAGGAGCCAAAGTAAAAGGAAGAGAAGAGCAGCCAGGGGCTGAAGAGGACCAGAGCCGTGAGGATCACGCGCCAAGGAAAGCCGTGGTTCTTGAGCCCGTGGTGAAACAAAAGCACTCCGCCAAGCAGGATCCCATCCGGACGAGTCAGCCCTATGAGTCCCAACATAGTACCCAGCAATATCGGCTGGTTCTTACTCTCCGCTCGGATCGCCAACAGGGCCCAGAAGATCAGGAGGTGTAGCTCCAACCCTGTGGAGAGCCCGAAGATCGGATCGGACACGAATAGCAGCGTGGTCACAAAGGCTACGGTCGAGGACATCCATTGACGGGCTAGCTCATACAGCAGCACTCCGCATCCCAGCCAAGCCGCTGCATCGAGAAGATGAGCTGTTGCTGGCGCCTTGCCAACCACCCAACTACCGGCCGCCAGGAGCAGCGTCCAAAGGGTCGACGTGGAGGCGTTGGTTCTCTCGCCCGGGTTATAGACCCAACCACGGCCTTCAGCTAGGTTTTCCGCAATCCGATAGACGATGGCAGGATCATCGAAGTCGAAGTGCCAGAGCCGCAGTGACAGCAAAGCAATCACGACCATCAGGATGGCAACCAACAGAGCTTCCCATCGGGGTGAGTGCCGCCCTGAGATCGGCTCGACTAGACTATGTCCCAACAGCGGCGAACGACTTACCTTCATGGTGTCCTGGTCACCCCTTCGGCTTGGTCCCCCATCTTAGGGTCTGCGTAAAAATAACTTGGCATTTTGGCATCTCATCTTTACACCATCTTCGGCCGCTCCTCAATCGCGAAATCCTCAACGTAGACCCGGCTACGCCTGCGGTTTCGCTCAATCGTTCGCGGCCAAATCTGGTGCAAATCTGAGCGCCAATTCTAGCAAGTTATTCTTGCGCAGACCTTAGCGATAATTCTTGTCGGAGTTTCGACGGGATCTGAGTGCATTCGGTGCGTTTCTGGCGAATCCCTTGGTTCTGGTAGACTCGGCTTCAAACGGAGAATCGATGACAGGGAAGGAATTCATGAAGGCCGTAGCCAATGGAAGGACAGATCCGCTGGAGATCCTTCTAGGGATACTGAAGGAGAACTCTTCGGAATACTGCGTAATCGGAGGGCTGGCGGTGAACGCCTACGCAGAGCCGGTTGTTAGTCTTGATTTGGATATTGTGGTCGTTGCAGAAGGTATCGACAAAGTCTGTGCAGCAGTCCAGGTCTGCGGCCTGTTGGTTCGGGAGTGCGACGACAGTATCAACCTTTCGACTACCGAGTCCGATCTCCGGATTCAACTGCGAACAGATCCGAGATATCAGGCCTTCCTATCTCGAGCCAGAAAGGATGAAGTACTGGGATATCAAATGTTCATCGCCAACCTCGAGGATGTTCTTCAAGGGAAGATTTGGGCATGGTCCGACGGAAAGAGGCGTCAGAGCAAGCGACAAAAGGACCTGGCCGACATCATGCGATTGGTTGAGGCGTATCCCTCCCTCAAGACCGGCCTCCCTGCTAAGATTCTCTCCCAAATCGAGTAGCGGGCGAAGCTGGCATTCCGCCCGCTGCTTCGGTACAGCTCCCAGATGATTTGTAGAATCTTTATACGAGCGTTGGTTCTAGGGTACCCTGTTCGTCTGAGAGATGCGTTTCCCGATTTCCTGAGGAGAAGGCCCCATGAAACTTGGATATTTCACTATGCCGCTGCACCCGCCAGGGTCGGACTTTACCTGGACATTGGAAAGCGACCTGGAGCAGCTCATCACCCTCGACGAACTGGGTTTTCATGAGGCCTGGCTGGGAGAGCACTTCACCAGTGTCTGGGAGAACATACCCGCTCCCGATCTGGTGCTCGCCAGCGCCATCCACCAAACTCAGAACATCATCCTGGGCATTGGCGTCAACTGCATGCCCAACCACAATCCCTTCGTCCTGGCCTGCCGCATCGCTCAATTGGATCACATGTGCCACGGGCGATTTCACTGGGGTATCGGATCGGGGGGGTTCCCGGGAGATTTTGAGGTCTTCGGCTTCGATCCCAAGGAGGGTGAGCAGCGGGGAATGACCCGAGACGCGGTCGACCTGATCCTGGAGTTATGGAAAGATCCCCGCCCCGGACTCTACAAGCACAAATACTGGGAGTTCACCGTCCCTGAACTGGATTCAGAGATCGGAGTGCGCTTCCATCTCTCGCCTTATCAGAAACCTCATCCTCCCATCGGCGTTGCCGGGGTCTCGGTCAAGTCAGGCACGCTGGTGCGGGCGGGGGAACGCGGCTGGATTCCGATGAGCATTAACATTGTCCCGACGCGAATCCTTAAATCCCATTGGGACGCGGTAGAAGAAGGGGCCAAGAAGACCGGCAGGACTGCCGACCGATCTCAATGGCGGATTGCCCGCAATGTTTTCGTGGCGGATTCAACCGAAGAGGCCAGAAGATACGCGCTCCAGGGGACACTGGGTCGAGACTTTCGGGACTACTTTCTGCACCTGCTGCCCAGGTGCAAGATGCTCGATCTGATGAAAACCGATCCTGACATGCCGGACTCTGATGTGACCCTCGAATACTTGATGGACAATGTTTGGATAGTAGGGGGGGCGGACGATGTGGCCGAGCAGTTGGAGCAACTCTACGACGACCTTGGTGGATTCGGAGTACTGTTGGCGATGGGACATGAATGGGAGCCAAAGCAGCGGTGGCTGAATTCCATGAAACTCTTGAAGGAAGAGGTCCTGCCCAGCCTGTCCTTCAACTCGACCAACTCGAGCAGTTGAATCAGGAGCGAGTACAGGAACCGATATGATCAAAGCCAAGCCCAAGGAGCTGAAGCAACTCGTCTCCGCCATTTTTGCGTCCACGGGCTCCGAGCCCGAAGAGGCCGACAGCCTGGGAGACCACCTGGTGGAGGCAAATCTGGCTGGACACGACTCTCATGGAGTCATCCGAACTCCGATCTACGTCGAGTGGCAGCGCGATGGGAAAGTCGTCCCCAATCGGAAGATTGAGGTCTACTTAGAAACCGAGACCATGGCTTTCGCGGACGGCGGACAGGGTTTTGGACAGGCATTGGGCAAGCAGGTCGTGGAGCTGGGAATCGAGAAATGCCGCCAACATGGCATAGCTATGATTGGTGTACGCAACTGCGCTCATCTCGGACGCATCGGACACTGGGCAGAGATGTCGGTGAAAGCCGGACTGATCTCGATGCACTTCGTCACCACAAGTGGTCTCGGGATGCATGTGGTGCCATTTGGTGGAATCGATCGCCGGCTCTCTGTGAACCCGGTAGTGGTGGGTATTCCCGTCGAAGGTGGCAGCCCAATTCTCTTCGACATCGCCGCCGCCGCCTCGGCAGAAGGGAAACTGAAGGTCGCCCGCAACAAAGGCTTACCGGTACCCGACAACACCATCATTGACGCCAAGGGCCAAGCCACCAACGATCCAAACGATTTCTACGGCCCGCCTTCGGGAGCGATCCTCCCTTTCGGAGGGCACAAAGGCTATGGGTTGTGCCTGGTAGCCGAACTTCTGGCCGGAGCCGTCACGGGGAATGGATGCAGCCGAGAAGGAGTCAAGCGACTGGAACAGGGCATGCTTTCGATTTTCCTGAATCCTACGGCTGCGCAATCCGCAGACTCGTTCGCTCAAGAGGTGCGTCGCTACATTGATTTCGTCAAGACATCTCGACCAACAGATCCCGAGGGCGAAGTCCTGGTGCCGGGAGAGGTAGAAGCACGCATGCGGGAAAAGCGAAAGTTGGAAGGCATCGATCTGGACGACAACACCTGGGGCCAGTTGGTGGGGACAGCCGTCGCTTGCGGTATTTCAGCAGGCTTGATTGAGGCGGTTACGGAGTGACCAATTCATTCTAGAGTTGAGATTGGTTCGTTCCGTGGACCGCCTTCTGGACGCCCTATTGGTTGTTGAAGTAAACTCCGCAAAAAGGGATCGTCATCTAGACTGTGCTGAAAAACTGCGCTCTCCTCGGTTCCCTGATTGTGGCTGGGGGATTCCCCACATCAAGTACTTGGGCAAAGGCATCAGTGGCCGAGAGGGCACCCCCAGCGCTCAAATCGGTTTTCCCCCTGGGGGGCAACCAAGGGTCTAACTTCGCTGCAACTGTGCGTGGTGAGAACCTTGATGCTGCCTATCATGTCTGGTTCGATTGTCAGGGTCTCTCGGCAGCGATCGAGGCTATTAGAGAAATCGATCCAGACGAGAGCGAGGAAAAACCGTACCCGCCGCCGGCGCCGGACGCCAAGAAGCTTGAAAGAAAACTCTATGAGCTGAGACTTCGAGTCGTCGTCGCTGCCAATGCACAGCTGGGAGCACACGAAATGCGGCTGGTCACTCCACTGGGAGTCACCGACGCCCTCTCAGTGCTGGTCGATTCCGTACGGGTTGTCCTGGAAACCGATCAGTCCCACTCGATCCAGGCTCAGGCCCAGCATCTAGCAATTCCAGCGGTAGTAAATGCCAGGCTGGCAGAGTCTGGGGAAGTCGACTACTACTCCTTCGATGTCGAGGCAGGGCAAGGGCTCCAACTGGAAGTACGAACCACCTATTTTCCGGATCTAACCGAATTGGGTGATCCTCAGTTGGTTCTCTTTAAGCCGGAGGGAAGTTGGTTCGACCCCCATCGGGGCGTTCGTCTTGAAGTGGCTGACCTCTGGCGTCCGCCACCCGGAGACTCCGATCAGATCACATATCATCGTCTGCCCCGAGTGCGCCGGGTGTTTGATGAGTCGGGTCGGTACCTGGCAAGGGTGGATACGGTCGGCGGCCAGAGCGGTCCAGACTATTCCTACCAGCTGAAAATCTTCGAGATTGATCGGACCAAGAGACCGAACCAGGAACGCTGGGGACCGCTTTTTTCGGCACACAAGGGTAGCAAGGGCGCATGGTCCGGACACGATTTCAGCGATCCACTGGGACCGGACTGGCTCGAGCTGCTCTGGGCTCGAAGTGGTTCGACTGCCCCTTCTCCGGGCCCGATCGAGGTCGCAAGCGAAACCGAGCCCAATGACCATGGGACACGGGCGCTGGAGATTCCCGTCCCCTCGATCCTACAGGGTGCGATCGACACGCCTCACGACGCCGACTGGTTCCAGTTTGAGGCCAAGGCCGGTGATCGGCTGGCGTTCGAGATTGAGACTCCCTACCTGCCACCGCCGTTCTTCAATCCGCGGTTCGCGCTGTTCGATTCTGACGGGAAGGAACTAGCCAGTAACGTCTATCGCGAACTCGGTGGCGATGGGGATGATTGGATCAAGACACTGGTGCCCAAGATTCTGTATACGTTCGACTCAGCAGGTGGCTTTCTCCTCCAGGTCCGTGACCTGACCTCACGTGTAGGAGGTGAAGCGTTTAGCTATCGACTTGTCGTCCGCCCCCAGATACCGAACGTAGGAACGGTGGCTGCCGAAAAGGTCGACCGCATTCATCTTGCATCGGGCGAGAGCGAAAGCATCGGCGTAACGGTAGAGCTGAAAGAGGGCTTTGAAGGTGACGTGGCGCTGAGTATCGAAGATCTGCCGCCCGGAGTGAGTGCTGCCCCTGCCTTGAGAGCAGGGGATAAGAGCCGACGCCCCTCGGGCAAGCGAGGCGGCCAACTTCACCGGGAGCGCCACTTCCCCCGACAGAGTTCTCTGGCCATCATGCTCATCGCGGATGGCGATGTTCCGGCCAGGATCTTCCCACAACCGGTAACTATCGTGGCGCGACCGATCTTGGAGGGAAAGATCGGCGATCCCCTTCCAGCCCAGAGTATTTTCTTGACGAGGGCAACAGAAGAGGCCCAGATGGTCAAGAAGGACAAGTCCAGATGATGTTCTGGATTGCTGTCTTGATCCTTCTGTCCGGCACCTCCCTTGCCCGTGAGTCTTTGCCCACGAAGTCCCCCAATTTCGAGCGCCACATCGTTAGCATTCTCACCAAACACGGCTGCAACGCCGGCAACTGCCACGGAGGGGTGAAGGGACGAGGAGGGATGAAGCTCTCTCTCGATGGCCTCGATCCGAAGGAAGACCATCGCTGGATCGTTGAAGGCGGAACCTATCAGGTCCTCAGTCCGGAGGCGCTTCTGCCCATTTCCCCCCGTGTCGACCTGAAGGAGCCGGAGCAGAGTTTACTGCTACTCAAGCCCACCGCAAGCCTACCTCATGGAGGCGGGCAGCGTTTCACCACAGACACCACCGACTACGAAATTCTCCTGCAGTGGGTCCGCGCGGGTGCACCCTATGGTGAGCCTGTCCTATCAAACCTGAAGGGGATCGAAGTCGCTTCTGCCGAGATCGTGATTGAGCCGGGGCAAACCCGCGCACTAGGGGTGATAGCCAGGTTCGCCGATCGGAGCGAAGATATCACTCGAGAAGTCCGCTACGAACCTCTGGACCCGACAATCGTCTCGGTGACTCCGGACGGCGTCGTCGAAGCGCGGCAGCAGGGTGAGACGGCTGTCCTGATTCGCTGGGTTGGCAGATTCGCTCACGTGCGGGTGGGGGTACGGGCACAGGCGGTTACCGAATATGCGCCGATCGCTCCCAACAATTTCATCGACGAATATGTTTTCGAAAAGCTGCAGCGACTCCGCATTCGTCCCTCTGAGAAATCGAGCGACAATGAGTTTCTGCGGCGCGTCTGCCTGGACCTGACCGGCACCCTGCCTCCACCCCGCCGGGTGCGCGAGTTCGTCGACAGCACCGACCCCAAGAAGCGTGAAAAGCTCATCGAGATGCTGCTGGACTCGCCCGAGTTCGTTGACTTTTGGGTCTTCCGCTTCTCCGATCTGTTTCGGGTGCAAGGCTCCTACGGTTGGATTCTGCCCTTCTGGGAGTGGGTCCGGCAGAGCGTTGCCACCAACAAACCTTACGATCAAATGGCCCGCGAGGCGATAGCAGTCCAGGGCTATGGTGGACCGGCGCACAAGCACATGGTGGGAACGAACAAACCCTACCCGGTGGAGCAGATCCTCAACGAGACGATCCGAGTCTATATGGGCCGGCGTCTGGACTGTGCGCAGTGTCACAACCATCCCTCGGATCGTTGGACGCAGAACCAGTACTGGGGACTCGCCGCCTTCTTTGGCCGCTTGACCAATACCGGATGGAACCACGACAACGTGGTCTTCGATGATGTCAACGGACACGAGGAGGACTACGTTGAAAACGATCCCAAGTTGAGATTCCGCAAGGTGATTCACCCCCGCAACAAGGAATCGGTTTTGCCGACTTTCCTGGACGGAACGCCCTGCCCAGCGATCGCGGTGAAGATCCGCGGATGGAGCTGGCCCGCTGGATGACATCCCATCCCTATTTCGCCGAGGCCGCGGCAAACCGTATCTGGAGCTACTTCTTTGGGCGCGGCCTGGTCGACCCGGTCGACGATTTTCGCCTCGGCAATCCGGCGACTCATCCCCAACTCCTGGAGGCGTTGGCCAGCAGCCTTCGAGAGCAGGACTACGACCTCAAGCATCTGATACGGTTGATAGTGACTTCGCGGACGTATCAGCTATCCAGTTGGACGAATCCCAGCAACCGTCTTGACCGGATCAACTACTCCCATGCACTGCCCCGTCCACTGGCGCCAGCCGTCCTGCTGGACGCGATTTCCCAGGTAACCAGGGTGCCCGAGGTCTTCGGCAAGATGCCGGTGGGAACCAAGGCCATAGAGCTGCGCTTTCCGAGCGAGTCCTCTTTCTTGGACATCTTCGGAACGCCCCAGCGAGACGTGGTTCCCGAGCCAGGCGGCAAGCCAAGTCTGGGGCAAGCGCTTCACATGTTCGCTGGGGAAACCTTCAACCAGAAGCTCTCAAAAGAGGGTGGATTTCTCGCGCGGATTGTAGAAAGCGATGTCAGCAATGGCGAGATCATCGAACAACTGCATCTGGCAGCTTTGGCACGGTTACCGACTCCTGGAGAGCTGGCCGGACACCAGGAAATGTTCCGTAGTCGGCCTCGGAAGGAGGCAGCTGAGGATCTGCTCTGGGCCCTCCTGACCGCCCGAGAGTTCTGTGAGAATCACTGAAAATGACGGCCAATCGGATGGGCTTGGATCACACTTCACCCCCCTGGACCCGGCGCACCCTCTTGAAGGTCGGTTCACTGGGGTTCCTGGGTCTGTCGCTGAGCAGGTATCTTCGGCTCCAGTACGCCTTGGCGGGGTCCGCCCAGAGAGCCGAGCCCAAGGCTCAGTCAGTCATCCTGCTGTGGCTCAATGGGGGTCCCAGCCAGGTCGATACCTGGGATCCCAAGAGTAACAGCTCCTTCAGGCCTATCTCGACCAACGTGCCCGGCATCCAGATTTCGGAGTTGTTGCCACGCATGTCCCGGCACATGGACAAGTTGTCCATCATCCGCAGCATGAAAACCGAGGAAAACAACCACGGACTCGCGCACCACTATTTCCACACCGGGCATCGTCCCAGCCCAGCGATGAACTTTCCTTCTCTCGGTTCCATAGTCTCGAGCGAACTGGCCCAGCGGAACGGAATCCCCCCTCACGTCATGGTGCCCAGCATCGGGCCGAGTTTCATAAGATACTTTCGGGCGCACATGCTGGGAGCCCGCTACGACCCGATGGAGCTGCCCGACCCCAGCCAGAAAGACTTCAAGGTGCCTGACCTGAGCCTGCCGCAATCGGTGAGCGTTGAGCGGCTTGGAAGTCGCCGTGACGCCGCCAGGCTGGTCGATTCTTTGTATCGGGAACAGGTCCGTAGCGCCGAGCATTCCGACCTGGATGAATTTCAGCGGCAGGCCCTGGAAATGATTCTTTCTCCCGCTGTGCGCGAGGCCTTCGATCTGTCTCGTGAACCCGAGAAGCTAAAGGATGCCTACGGCCGGGACAAGGTGGGACAGAGTGCCCTGATCGCCCGGCGACTCGTCGAGGCGGGCAGCCGTTTCGTCACGGTGGTTGACTACAAGCGAAAGGAAACTGGAAAGGACTGGGACACTCACGGGGACAATGATGAGCAGCATCGCGATGTACTGGTTCCAGGAACGGACCGGGTCCTTTCAACCTTGCTGGCGGATCTGGACGAACGGGGTCTACTCTCCTCTACCATTGTAATCGCGACCGGAGAGTTTGGCCGAACTCCCGACATCAATCCGGCGGGCGGGCGGGATCATTGGCCCCATTGCTGGTCGCTGGTATTGGGCGGAGGCGGAATTCCTGGCGGGTTGGTGGTAGGCGAAAGCGACGAGCGCGGAGCCTATGTAAAGGATCGGATGGTCACGATCGGCGACCTTTTTTCCACCCTCTACAAGGCCTTGGGAATCGATTGGACCAAAGAGATCATACACCCGGTCGGCCGTCCCCTGAAGATCGCCAACTCCATCGACGACACCACGGGCGTACCAATCAAAGAGCTGGTCTGAACGTAGCTTTGGTCTCCAGGCCGAAGTCCCTGAGGTGTAGAATAGGACCCTCGAATGAATGGACAGGACGTACCGGAGCGAAGCGTGAGGAACCCTGATTCCAAGTTACTTGGCTGGGGAGAGATGAAAGCCGAGTGTCAGCGGCTGCGTGAGGCAAACCAGACAGTGGTTTTCACCAACGGAACCTTCGACATTCTCCATGCCGGACATACGACCTATCTGGACCAGGCCCGACGTCTGGGAGACGTTCTCATCGTGGGGCTCAATTCCGACTCCTCGATACGCTCCATCAAGGGCAAGAATAGACCCATTATCAATGAAGTTCAGCGCTGCAGAATGTTAGCGGCGTTGGAGTGCGTAGACTACGTGGTCTTGTTCGACGAGGACGAGCCCAGGGACCTGATATCAGCTCTGCTGCCGGATGTCCTGGTAAAGGCCAAGGATTGGTCCCATTACGTCAGCGGACGCGATGTGGTCGAGGCCAACGGAGGACAGGTCGTATGGGCTCCGTTGGTGAAGGGCCTGTCTACCAGCGGCATCATCAAGAAGATTCTGGCTGTATTTCGAGAGGACAAAGGGTAATCCTGCGGGACCCCTTTCAGGGAAGCTGATATGTCCGTCCGATTCATCGTCACAGGAGGTGCTGGCTTCATCGGCAGAAATGTGGTGGCAGCCCTCAACCAGCGCGGCGTTGAAGATGTCCTGATCGTTGATGGCCTAGGATCAGGCGAGAAGTGGAAGAATCTGGTGGGCCTGGCATTCGAAGATGTCATGGGCATAGAGGACTTTCGCGATCTGATTGGCGAGTACACGTTTGATGAGCTGGAAACGGTGTTCCACCTGGGGGCCTGCAGCTCCACGACCGAGGAGGACGCAGACTATCTCCTCGACAACAACTACAGATACACACGAGAAATCTGCGAATGGTGTCTTTCCAATGACGTCCGCCTGATCTATGCCTCCAGTGCCGCTACTTATGGGGACGGTGCTCTAGGATACTCGGACAAGGATGAGCAGACGCCGGGATACAGGCCCTTGAATATGTACGGCTTCTCGAAGCAGCTATTCGATCTGTGGGCTCTCAGGAACGGCCTCTTCGATCGAATTGTTGGCCTCAAGTACTTCAATGTCTTCGGCCCCTTCGAGGACCACAAAGGCGACATGCGTTCGGTAGTCCATAAAGCCTACAGCCAGATTCTTTCCACTGGAACCGTAGAGCTGTTCAAGTCATATAGAGAGGACTACGCGGACGGAGAGCAGCGACGTGACTTTGTCTATGTGAAGGACGCCGTAGAGGCAACGCTCTTTTTTCACGACCAACAGGACGTCGCGGGTCTATTCAACTGCGGCACCGGAGAAGCCCGAACGTGGGTTGATCTGGTCACCGCCCTCTTTACCGCAATGGGTCGCAAACCCAACATCAAGTTCATCGACATGCCTAAAACTCTGAGAAGCCGGTACCAGTACTTCACCCAGGCTGACGACCGGAAGCTAAGGGCCGCCGGCTATGACCGCTCCTTCACACCCCTGGAGGAAGCGGTGAAGAACTATGTGGCCAGCCATCTCCAGCCTCTTCTAGGTGCCTGACTGGTCTGGATCCCGCCCCTGCAGACATCTTTCAATGAATTCTGGGTAATTCACGGCGGCATTGTATTTCGCTGCCCAAAACGACTTCACGCCGCTTCTGAAGGCCCTCTTGTCCGGATAATTCAGGTGGTAATCAGAAATCAACGCAGCCACCTCTGAGGCAGAGAAATCCAGTATTCTCCGTGACGATTTCAGGCACACCACAACGGTGTCGACATTCACGAGTTTGAGGGCATCCTTGAGGTAAGCAGCAGCGACTTCATGGCGCCCCTGGCGCTTCGCTCGGCGGGGGCCAAACTCACCTCCAAGCCGCCGTGTAATAAGCCAAAGTCTCGAAAAAAGAATACTTCGGCCCGGAGGCCAAAGCTACGTCCGTCAATACTGGCCCAGGTAGGTGTCGACCTCCCATTGGGAGACCGAGTCGTGGTAGGCCTTCCATTCGTCGCGCTTGACCTGGACGTAGTACTCGCCGTAGGAAAAGCCCAGGGCATCCATCAGAACCTGATCTTGTTCCAGTGCGTCGACTGCCTCGCTCAGGTTGGTGGGCAACAGATCGATTCCTGCGGCCTTGATTTCCTCCATCGGGACCTCGTAGAGGTTTCGGTCATTCCGCTCTCCCGCCGGCAGCTCGTTTTCGATTCCATCTAGCCCGGCAGCAAGTATGGCGGTGGCTGCCAGGTAGGGATTGACGGCACCATCCACGGTGCGAATCTCGACCCTGCCGGGACCGGGAATGCGCAGCATCTGGGTCCGGTTACTGCCTCCGTAGGTGACGAATACTGGCGCCCAGGTGGCACCCGATCGGGGGGCGCCTCGGATCAAACGCTTGTAGGAATTTACAATTGGCGAGGTGACCGCGGCCAGGGCCCGGGCGTGCTTCTTCAGTCCTCCGATGAAATGGTAGGCCTCTTTGGAAAGGCCGTTTTCGTCACTTTCGTCCAGGAACAGATTTGCATCCGAGTCGGGGTCCCAGAGACTGGTGTGGAAATGGGCGCCGTTTCCGGTCAGGTGGGCAAAGGGCTTGGGCATGAAGGTGGCTGCGAGGCCTCTTTCCTCGGCACAGGCCTTGACCATCCAGCGGTAGAAGGTATGACGGTCGGCGGTACGCAGCGCCGTGGAATAGGTCCAGTTGATCTCGAACTGGCAGTTGGCGTCTTCGTGGTCGTTGGCATAGGGTTCCCAGCCCAGTTCGTCCAAATAGGTGAGCAAGGTCGTCATCAGGTCCAGACTGCGATTCAGGGCGCTGAGGTCGTAGCAGGGTTTGCCCAGGGTGTCGAGAGGATCGTAGGGTTGGTACCCTCCGGTCTCGTCTCGCCGGAGCAGGAAGAACTCGGGCTCCACACCTGTCTTGAGGACGTAGCCCTTTCCCCGGGCACTTTCCAATTGGCGCTCGAGGATGGTCCGCGGACAGTAGGGCCAGGGGGCTTCCTCGACCTGGATATTGGACGCCACCCAGGCCACGTTCTGGCGCCAGGGGATCGGCGTCAGGCTGTCGAAATCGGGGATCGCGGCCATGTCAGTGTCGTGGGGACCCTGTCCCATATTGCCCGCTGCAAAGCCGGCGAATCCGGCGCTTCCCTCTGCCATGTCGCGCAAGAACTTTGCGGGGACCAGCTTGGCCTTGGGCATGCCACCCATTTCCACGAAAGAGCAGAGGAAGAACTCAATGCCCTTGTCCTCAACCAGCTTCTCAATTCGATCAATTGCAGTCATCTTCAACTCCTCGATCCAGTCAACCTAATGCGAAACTGCGGCCGATGCTTTCTCCCCTACCAGCTGATTCTCGTAGAATCGATTCAAGGTAAAAGGCTCGATCAGCTGGGGACGCTTTCCAGTAGCTATCAGTTCGGCTAGACATTTACCGGCGGCGGGCCCGGCCTTGAATCCATAAGTACCCCAACCTACATCCAGGTAGAAGCCATCGAGCCCTTGAACTGCACTGATGATGGGGCTGTAGTCGGGCGTCATATCGCAGATACCAGCCCATTGGCGCAGCACGTTCACATCCCTGAGACAGGGAAAGAGCTGCAGCGTGTGGGAGGCCATCGACTCCAATGTCGGCAAGGTCGAGCGCAGATTGTAGGACGGATAGGAATCGATCTCGGCACCCAGCACGAACTCGCCCCGCGGTGTCTGGTTGATGTAGACATGGAGGTTGGCTGAGACGATCACCTTGTCCAGGAGGGGCTGCATCGGTTCCGTCACGCAAGCCTGAAGGGGGTGACTGACGATGGGCAGCTCCAGTCCGACCATGCGGGCAATCAGCGAACACCATCCCGAGGTGGCGTTGACCACGGCCGCCGTCTTGATGTTACCTCGATTGGTTTGAACCGAAGTGATGCGTCCGCCTGCCTGATTTATCCCCTGAACCTCGGTGTGGGGATGGATCTCGACTCCCATCTTGCCAGCTTCGCGGGCGTAACCCCAGACCACGGCATCATGTCGAATGATACCTCCGGGGGGGTGATAGAGTGCTGCCTGAATCGGGTAGCGAGGTGCCGAGGAAATGTCGATGGCAGGAACCATCCGCTTGATCTCCTCGGGCCCGATCATACGGCTGTCCACACCCATCACCTTGTTGGCCTCGGCTCGAACCTGGAGGCCATTTATCGCGGAATCACTGTGAGCCAGCGTGAGATGGCCCTGCTGGGAAAACAGGAGATTGTATTGGAGTTCAGCGGAGAGTTCTTCATAGAGGCGGAGACTCTCAGCATAGAAGGGTATGGCCTCCGGTGTGCGATAGTTGGCTCGTAGAATCGCGGTGTTACGTCCGCTGTTTCCTGATCCCAGGTAGCCCTTTTCCAGAAGGGCCACATTGGTGACTCCCCGCTTGGCCAGATAGTAGGCGGTAGCCAATCCATGAATGCCGGCACCGACGATGACGACATCATAGGCCTCTTTCAGGGACTCCCGCTTCCACATGCGGTCGAAACGGAACAATCGAAGCACGCTTCAGTCCTCCAGGAGCTTTGTTGCGTCGCGTCCGTAGGGCCGGATCTGGAATTCCTTCCCGGCCTCAGCGATCGCGTCCAATAGGTAGGATCCGTATTCGCTGCTGAACAGGACCTCATACCCGGGCAGTTCATACTGATCCCGGCGCACCAGAAACGTCTGGATCCCGGCCATCGGTCCGCAAAGGCAGCGAAGATCCGGGAAGGCGGACTCTCTCAGGTCGAAGGCCCCCAGCTTTGAAAGCAACGGCGACGCTCTGGGGCCACTCAACCGCAGGTTTATGAGACCGTCAGTACGATCGAGTAGGTGGGTGCAGCTCTCGTCACTACACTGGTTCTTGATATGAGAAAGAATGGTCGGATCATCCTGACCCGAAACCAACAGGGCATGCTTGTGGCTGATTCGGCAGAGCCAACCGAAATCCGTGGACACGACATGGCCAGGAAGGGGAGCATCGACTGATGAGGAGCGGATGGAGGACTCGAGGTCCACGCCCTTGATCTCCCATTTTCTGTTGGCACTGACATCAGTCAGTCCCACTGACGAGCGTACGGTCTCTGATTCTTGCTTGGCATCGCCGAAGTGAAGCGGGAGGCGCCAGCCTTCCGAATCCGCCATCACAGCACCCAACTCGAGCAACTCGTGGTAGACGGACGTCCGCCGGATTGGATTCCAGGAATGCGTTGCGTTCATTCTCTGAGTCTGGCTCCTGTTGGATCGTAGAAGGGAGCCTGATGAACCTGGGCAGACACGAGACTGTCATGGTGGGAGATATCGAAGTTGGCGCCGTCCTCGGCCAGTTCTTCGGGTACCCAGGCCATACCGACACAGCGGTTCAGGATGGGACTCATCCGCGCGCTGGTCACCCGTCCGACTGGCGTCTGTGCTGTAACTACCGCGCTTCCCTCTTTCACCAGCTCGTCGGTGACAAAACCAACCAGGCGATTACGGCGACCTTCACTCTGGACAAGATCCAAGAAATGTTTTCCTATGAAGTCTTCCTTTTCGAACTTCACGACCCACTGCATGCCGGCCTCCAGCGGATTACTGAGGGCATCGGTGTCCTGACCCACGATCAAGTGCTGCTTCTCCAGACGGAGGATCCTCTGCGTCTCCACGCCGAAGGGCAGGATTCCGAATTCTTCCCCGGCCTCCATCAGGGTGTCCCAGAGATACTCCCCGTAACTGGACGGGACATGGATCTCCCAGCCGGTCTCACCCACGAATCCAATTCGCAGCAGGCGTGATGGGATGCCGGCCACCTCCCCCTGCTCGAAGCGCATGTACTTGAAGGCATCCGAGGAGATGTCGATGTCGGTCAGCTTGCTCAGCACGTCTCGTGCATTCGGTCCGGCCAGATTGACGGCCGCGAAATCGCCGGTCACGTTGGTGACATGGGCACAATAGCCGTAGACGACCGCCCACCATTCCATCCAGCTTTCGATGAAGGAGATATTGCCGGTGGTAGTGGTAATGTAGTAGTGATCTTCGGCGATCCGGCTCACGGTGCCATCGTCGACGATGATCCCATCCTCACCACAGATGACGCCGTAACGAATCCTGCCCACCTTCAACGTAGAGAAGATATGGGTATAGATCAGGTCCAGCAACTGGGGCGCGTCCCGGCCCTGAACCTCGAGCTTCCCCAGGGTGGTGACGTCTATGATTCCGACCCTCTTTCGAACCGCCTCCCATTCGTTTTCAGAGCTGGTGTAGGTATGAGGACGTTTCCATTCCCCTAAATCCATCTGGTGAGCTCCGGCCTCCAGGTGCCTATGGTGCATCGGAGTCAGCTTGACCGGATAATGGTGCGGACCGGCTAGGACCCCCAGGGGAACGGGGTGAACCGGAGGCCGGGAGGTGGTGGTTCCGGGAGTAGTCAGATCCCGATCAAGTGCCTGGGCGCAGCTCCCGGCCACCAGCATCGAGCACATTCGTCCCTGACAGGGACCCATAGAAGAGGTCGTGTAGCGCTTCAGGAGCTCCATCTCGTCGAAACCTTCGGCGATGGCATTGTCGATGTCTTTCCGAGTGACGTCTTCACAGAGGCAGACCAGCTGCTTCACGGCGCTCGAGGTGGTGAACAGGACGGACGGAACAACGGTTTCTCGCCAGTCCGACCTTCCCTGATCCAGGTTATCCCTCAGCTTCTGAAGTTGTTCCTTTAAGTCAACCCCAAGCGGATGCATGGATTCCGCCGCCTCCAGTCCAGCTATTCGCCCCTGTAGGAGGATGAGGGCCGGGTCCTTGAGACCATTGATGTGTCCGGCGGCGCTGAAGTCCGAGGGGATGCTGTCGAGAACATTCTGATTCAAGTTGGGATCGAAGCGAACCTTCCCTCCATTCTGCCGGAGGAGCTCCACGGAAGGAGACCGCCCGGTGGAGATACAGACCAGATCACAAGGAAAGCTCCTCGACTTGTCCAGTTCCAGGCAGCCCTCAGCATCGACGGGAGCCACTTCCAGGGCGCGTACATCGGAACGACCTCTGGCCGCCACCGGAGCGAAGCAAGGCAGATGGGGGATCTGGAGCTGCTTCAACTGCCGGATGAGCGCCGAGTCCGACGACTCGAGGCGCTGATCGACGGCAGCCACCACCGAAATTCCAGCCTCATGGAGTTCTAGCGCCAAGGCCAGGTCCTCGTCATTGGAGGCAACCACCACGGCGCGCTTCCCCGGTTTGAGCCGGTACAGATTGAGCAGTTTACGGACTCCGCTGCCCAACATGATGCCAGGGAGATCGTTGTTCTTGAATAGGCCAGGAAACTCGAAGCTTCCGGTTGCGACAATCAACCGATCGGCTCGAAGGTGAACCAATCGATCGGCGAGGGCTACACCGATAAGGTTTCCTTCATAGCCGCCGAAGGCCCGGGCCGGACTCAGCACCCGGATACGCTCATTGTTCTTCACCTTCTCGGCCAGAGACCGAGCGAGTTCAAAGCCCTCCCCTGTCTCGCCGCTGATCGGATCTTCCAACTTCGCCCGTTCAAATCGAAGATGTCCCCCCAGTTCCGGCTGCTCGTCGACCAACACTACCTCGGCACCGGCCTCCGCAGCCGCCTGCGCCGCAGCCAGCCCAGCGGGACCGCCGCCGACGACGGCTACCTCGGCAAAAAGGTGCTCCCGCTCGTAATGGCCGGCGGGGGATCGGGACGAGTCCACTCTACCCAGGCCGGCGACCCGGCGGACGATTGGTTCGGCCAGCTTCCAAAGCCATCGGGCCCGGTAGAGGGTCTTGTAATAGAATCCCACCGGCAGCAGGAAATCCACCTTCTCGATCAGCGCCATAGCGTCCCAGCGCAGCGAGGGCCAACAGTGCTGGGGCACGACCTGATCCCCTTCCTCAACTGGCCGGGTGCAGACCCTGACGTTGGGGACCCCGTTGACGTTCATGAGGCAATTGGGACAGTTCCCGGAGACGCAGAGCAGACCCCTGGGTCGATGGTATTTGAAGCTGCGCGAGAAGATGCGCAAGCCGGAGGCTAGAAGGGCGGAACCGACGGTGTCTCCGGGATGAGCCTGGACGGTTCTCCCGTCGAACTGGAAGGAAACGCGTCCACTGCGATCGATGACTTCAACCGGGTGAGAATCGAGCCTGTCCATGTTCCTGCGCTACTTTGGCGACTCGGCGTCCGGGGACGGGCCTCTCTTCTTCAGCTCTTCGGGCCAGAAGGTCCCGGTCACCCGGTTAGTCGATGTATCTCGACTGGCCAGAAACCAGAGCCGGCAGCCGCTGGAATGGTACCACCACTCGATGTGCTCCTCTGCCGAGTTTTTCCGGAAGTACAAGTAGCCGGCCCAGGCCCTGTCGGGAGCATCCCCGCTGGGGCGCCTCTGGTACTCACCACCGGACCGAAATTCGTAGGCCGATCTGGGGCCGCAGTTGGGGCAGGCAATTAGGAACGACACAATCTCGTCCTCAGCGGTTGGGAGTAGTAGGACGAGCACTCTTGTCCGTCTGTGATTTTGACGGGCAGGAATGCCCGTCCTACCCCAATCAGCACCCTCGTTGGGGATAGGAGAGATTCTTCTGTTGTCCAGCTCTCTCCACGGAAGTTGGGCTCATATCGTTGACATGTCATGTCGTTCGCGGCTCTGTTAGCTGCAGCTGTTTCCAGTACTGCTTACTTCTCACTACTGCTCACTGCTCACTCTTGCCCAGGGGGGCTAACATGGGACTCCTTCCAACCGGGGCCTCCACCGAAGACGTGACGAGTACCCACCAGCGGAACGCCGGCGATCATCGAGGACTCCAGCGTGAGCGCCCGCAGATCTTCGGGCTCCAGATCGTGCACATCCGACTTGCCGCAAGAGCGAGCCAACATCTGTATCTCGGACGTCATGGCGTGAAAGAAATTGGTGACTCGGTCCGCGGCTTCTTCGATGGGCAGTCTGGCCATCAGCTCCGGATCCTGGGTGGTGATTCCGACAGGACACCGTCCTGTGTGGCAATGGTGACAAGAGTAGGGCTCGGTCTCCAGCTTGTGGTAGTCCTCGATGTAAATAGGCCTGTTGCAGTTGAGCGCGATCAGGGCCGCCGTCCCCAGATAGATGGCATCGGCACCAAGGGCGAGGGCCTTGGCCGCATCTGCTCCGTTACGGATGCCCCCGGCCATGATCAACTGGACTTCGCCATACAGACCCACATCCTCGAGAGCCGCACGCGCCTCGCCAACGGCTGCTAGTGTAGGGATTCCAGTGTGATCGAGCAGTATGTCGGGTGAGGCGCCTGTTCCGCCCTCCATTCCGTCGACTACCACCACATCGGCTCCTGCCTTGGCCGCCAGCTTGACGTCGTCGTAGACTCGCGTAGCTCCCATCTTTACGAAGATGGGCACCTGCCAATCTGTCGCCTCCCTGAGCTCCTCGATCTTGATAATCATGTCATCGGGGCCGAGGAAGTCCGGATGGCGACAGGGGCTTCGTTGGTCGACTCCTGCGGGAAGATCCCTGGAGCCGGCAACCTCTTCGGAGACTTTCGATCCTAGCAGGAGGCCCCCGGTCCCAGGCTTGGCACCCTGGCCGATGGTGAGCTCAATGGCGTCGACCATCTTCATGTGCTGAATGTTGATTCCATAGCGGCTGGGGAGGACCTCGTAGATCAAGGTCTTCGAGTGCTCACGCTCGGCCATGAGCATCCCTCCGTCGCCGGTGGTAGTCGAAGTCCCCGCTCGCGTGGCTCCCTGGGCGAGCGCCACCTTGGCGTTATAGGAGAGCGCGCCGTAGCTCATGCCCGTGACCATGATGGGTATGTCCAGCTTGATCGGCTTCTTGGCGTATCGCGTTCCCAGGAAGGTCGTGGTGGTGCACTTTTCCCGGTACCCTTCCAAGGGAATTCGGGTGAGGGTGCAGGGGATGAAGACGAGGTCATCGAAAGAGGGAAGGGGACGGCTCCGCAGGGCGCTGAAACCGCGGATCCGGTAGCGACCCAATTCTGCTTTCGCCTGGATGTCCTGGATGGTCTCAGGGCGCCAAATCGGACTCTGACGAAGAACGGGCTTTTCCTTTACAACGCTTCCTTCCATATCCCGATCTCCTGTTTGTCAAAGTTCCACAAGCGACGTCCAGAAACCACCTTCCGGAAGGAATTGTCGGTGCCTATTCCCCAGCTCGCCAGGTTATCGTCCAGAAATCTCCGATCTTCCTCGTCTGAATCCGAGACGACGGTATCGTTGCCCAGCTCTTCGATCTCTCCACCGACGAAAATACAGCCCTCGTACATGGAATCAGCCAGAGCGGGACCAGCGTCCCCGCAAACCACAATGACGCCCTTCTGCATCATGAATCCGGTCATATAGCCGCAGTCGCCGGCAATGATGAGCAAGCCTCCCTTCATGCTGACTCCTGCCCGCGCACCTGCATTCCCGTGAATCACCAACGTGCCTCCGCGGATGGAGGCGGCGCAGCTATTACCAACGTTCCCATGAACCTCGATGGTCCCCGAATTCATCGACTCGCCCAGCCCCCAGCCGGCGCTACCCTGAATCTCGAGTTTCGGTCCGTCAATCAATCCACCGCAGTAGTATCCAACGCTTCCCTCGAAGCGGATCGAAACGGGTTCGACGATGCCCACGCCAAGATTGTGCTGAGCGGAGGCTCCGATGACCCGAATGCGGGTCTCGCCCGCTCCGATGAGCTCCTTGATCTGGCGGTTGATATCTCTCGGCGTCTTGCCCTGTGCGTCGACGACGCTGCCCTTCTCTTGATCGTCCATCACGTCGTCTCGACCGCAAGGCCAGGTACTGACCAGAGTGCAACTTCCCGAGCACCTGGTTCGTGGACTTCGAAGTCTCCGGGAAGAGAGGTGCGAAGCGCGATTTCCTCGGTAGCGATAGCAACCCAGTTCGCCGATTCGGCAACCGTCAAAGGCTTAAGAGCGAAGCGATCCTTGACGTACGCCAGTGAGTCTCGGGTAGCGGCGAGATAGCAAAAGGAGCCATCAAAATCGTCGAGAGAATTCGAAAGAGCTTTTTCCAGCGTGTGTCCGCGGGACAGCTGATCGCGCAGGTAGATGCCGATGATCTCCGAATCATTCTCGGTGAAGAATCGTACTCCCCTCTGCTCATATTGGCGTCGCAGCTTATGGTAGTTAGTGATGTGACCGTTGTGTGCGGTGGCCAGGTCGGGGACGCCCTGTGCCCAAAAGGGTTGAGAGTGGCTCAAATCGACTCGGCTTTCCGTGGAAAGGCGCGTGTGTCCAAGACCATGAGTCCCCTTGAGGGAGCTCACGGAATAGCTGCGATCCAGGTTCGCCGGGGAACCCACCTGCTTGATAATCTCCATCTGCCTGCCTGCGCTCACCAGCTCGAGGTCCAGGGACAGGCGCTGGATCCTATCAATCAGCACTTCAGCGTCGGTCAAGGGCCCCAGCACCAGGCGTAGATACCCGGGAAAAACATCCTGCTCGACTATCGGCGCAATGCCACCGATTCGATCGGCCAGCTCCGCTCCTTCCTCCCGGAAGTCCCCCTGCTCGCCCAGCTTGATCCGCAGCAGCAGGTTGGGCTCCTGTGACTCGCCATAAATCGCAACGCCAGCAGAGTCAGGACCACGGCAGGAAAGGGTGGACAACATCTGAACCAGGATGTCTCCGATGGGAGCCTGATCGCCCCCGCTTCGATCCAGGTACCCGACAATCCCACACATGGCGCTTAGTCTAACCAAATTGTGATCGGAAGTCTGCCGGGATTTTTCCTACTGCGGTTCGAGCTTATCCCGAGGTCGGAACCCTAAACTGAAACTTCATTTGGTTCCAGGTTCAGGATTCCCAACTGTGGCACGGCCTTCCAGGCCGTGATTGTCGAGCCCTTGGCTCGACGGATCGGTCATCATGGGCAGGGATGCCCGTGCCACTGGAGGACACTGAGGTTTCTTTCTCGAATGGGGCCAGAGCTTCTTGGGGGCGGGACCAACCTGAAACTTGAATCACGAGGAAGAGAAGCAACCTTCGCCAGTTGACAGAGCCGTGACTGTCAGGGAGCGGGGCCCGACAGGGACCATACCCCCAGGCACTTCTAGGTTGCAGGGGTGCGTTCAGATGTCAATCAGGGTGTGCCCCTTGCGCACGGGCCTCAATCCTTCTTATTGGAATCGCTCCCCTTCAGGAACTCATCAATGTTGCTGCGAGCATCCCCGTCTGGATCCTCCGCACCATCATCCAGGATTGGATCAAGACCGTGCGCGTATTCCCAGGAGGTGGACATGGCGTCCTGGTCGAGGTCGCCGTGGCCGTCGATTGTGGCGTTGACCCTACGGCTCAGTTCTGCCACGATTGCGATAGCCTCTGACTCTCGCTCCTGAGTGAGCATCAACCTGGCCCTCTGAATCGCCGTAACCAGTTCCTTCCTGAAGGAGACTACCTCTTCATCGGTCTCCATCCTCAGGGTGTGCACTACCATCCCGAATCGTTGCATCAGTCGATCGGAGACCTGTTTCGAAGATTGGCCCTTGTCGGATCGAATCGAAACGATGTCTTCCATGAGCTGACGATTCCATTTGTCCAGCTTGGCCAGCGTCGCAACGACGCGAGTGCCCAGGGCAAACATGCCCCAGCCGTGCAGCACTTCCTTGATACGATCCTTAACGCGAGCGTCGGCTGTACGGTCAAACGCGACCAAAAGGGCCAAAAGGGGGCCCACCTCGTCCTTGTCCCTCGCGGTCAGCTCCTCGGCCGCCTTTTTCCGGGTTCTCCAGTTCGGGCTTCTCAACACTTCGATCAGCTCTTCCACCGACCGATCTCCAGCCTTATCCGGCACAGTGCAGGATGCCAGCAGCAACACAATGATCACGTAGCCAATCCGAACTCTGGCCATTGTCTCCCTCACCCTTGAATTCAAGCTTCGGCGGGCGGACCAATCTTGTTGAACCCATCCAGCCCGGCTACCTTGTAGCACTCGGCAAACGTCGGATAGTTGAAGGCAGTATCAACGAAGTAGTCGATCGAGCCACCCAGGGCAAATACAGCTTGCCCGATGTGGATGAGCTCGGTGGCACCGGTGCCGATGATGTGTACCCCCAGAATTTTGCGCGTCTCGCGATGAAAAAGTAGTTTGAGCAGACCGGAGTCGTCCCCGAGCATGACGCCCCGGGCAATCTCCCGATACCGTGCGACTCCTACCTCATAGGGGACGGCTGCCTCGGTCAGCTCCTCCTCTGTCTTTCCCACCATCGAGATTTCGGGAATTGAATAGATGCCATAGGGGAAGAGATCCGGGTTCGATTCGGCTTTCATTCCGAAAGCATGACAGGCCGCCATCCGACCCTGCTCCATCGAGGTGGACGCCAAAGCCGGAAATCCAATGACGTCGCCGGCAGCGTAGATATGAGGTTGTGCCGTCTGGCAGTTCGAGTTGACCTGAATACGACCTCGTCCATCGGCCTCGAGTCCTGCAGCCTCCAGGTTCAGGGATGCGGAAGCGCCGATTCTTCCTATGGAATAGAAGATCACATCGGAGACGACTTTCTTTCCCGACTTCAGCAATGCCTCGGCGTGTCCGGGCCCTCCGATGTGGATCGCACTCACCTCTTCACCCATACGAAAGGTGCAGTCCATGCTGCGCATCTGGTACATCAAGTCGTCAACGATTTCCGAGTCGACGAATTCCAGTGGACGCGGCCGCTTGTCGATGATGGTGACCTCGGTGTCCAGCCCGGCGAACATGGAAGCATATTCGACTCCGATGACGCCCGCTCCCACCACAGTCATGGTATTGGGAATGGACTTCATTTTGAGAATCCCATCGGAGGTGAACACGGTCCGGCCGTCCACCTCCACATCTTCAGGAACGGCTGGTTCGGTTCCGGTGGCGACCAGGATGTAGGACGTCCTGATCTCCGTGATTCCCTTGGGTCCCTCGACCTGAAGAGTATGCGCATCTACAAAGCTGGCGACCCCTCCAAACAGCGTCACATCGTTGCGGCGCAACTGCTGCCGGATGACGTGGGCCTCCCGTTCGATCACATGCTGGCAGCGGTAGACCAGATCTCCCATCGTGATGTCTTCTTTGACGGTGTAGGAAGATCCGTAGAGTTCTTTCTGTCGATGTCCGGTCAGATATAGGACTGCCTCCCGAAAAGTCTTGGAGGGGATGGTTCCGGTGTTGACGCACACACCGCCCAATACCGTCCTGCGGTCACAGATTCCGACCGTTCGTCCCAGCTTGGCCGCTTGAATAGCTGCCCTCTGGCCAGCTGGCCCGGTACCGATCACGAATAGATCAAACTCTATCATTCCTCTATTGTGCCACGGTCACACGGTCATTGGCAGACACAGGGGCAAGTGCCACAATCATCTGCGCTGGCTGTGTTATGCTCGGTTGCAGCCCTTATCGAGACGGGGCCCAAGCTCTTTTGGAAGCTCAAGCACTCGATCTTGGGGATGGACCTTCAGGTATGAGAGGTGAATGGTATCGCAGCTATGGCAAGCGAATCCTGGACTCCGCTGTTGCTATTTCGGGGCTGCTTCTGTTCTCGTCGCTGCTGGTGCTGGTAGCGGTTCTGGTGCGCTTGAAGCTGGGTTCTCCCGTTCTTTTTCGGCACCAGCGTGCCGGGCTCCAAGGCCGCCCCTTCACTCTGTACAAGTTCCGCAGCATGACAAATCAGCGGGACGCCGTGGGCAGGTGTCTGCTGCCCGATGCCCAGCGCCTTACCCCTTTCGGCAGGTTGCTCCGAAGTAGTAGTTTGGATGAGCTGTCCGAGTTGATTCAACGTAGTGTTGGGAAACATGAGTATGGTGGGCCCACGACCGCTTCTTCTGGAATACCTTATAGTATCTCTCACATCGAAGCGAACCCTCAAATAATAGAACCTTACGATGCGAACCTTGGATACAGCGAAGCGACCATTTCCGTCTTAGTAAGGACTTGAGGAAAAGAGGGCAACGTATTAATCAAAGGCAATGGCGCTGAAAAGCATGTGTATGAACGACGGATTATCGAGAGACTATCTTATCTTTCGATATGGGTGATCCCTTTGACCTTGGTGCTCCCGTTTGGAATTCGCTATGCAATTAAATTTGTCGTCTTGAAATCATCCAACGAAATATAGAGTCGCAGCGAATTATGCGAATCGTGAGGTTCGTGTCGCCGGCGTGGCGAGCGACTGTTTCTGTCGAGAACATCCTAGTCACTGGGACCAGCTCCGGAAGGAGGTGGGTGAGTCCTTGATCTGACGCAGTGACCGCCTATGAGCCCAACTTTCGCGACGCCATTGAGGAGGTAACGGATTCGTACCTAGCCAATGTCGGCAAGGAAGTCATAAGACCTCAGTCAGTTCCAGGGCCTCATGTTGCTCGCGTCCCGGGGTTGTCGGGAATCTGCCTTGAGTCGGATTCATCTAGTTCCCATCCGGCCGGATGAAATAGACATACTCGTTGGTGTCCCGCCCCTTGTAGATGATGCTGTACACCGCCACCAGCTCATTGGGAACGTCGTCGTCGTACTTGTTGATGATGCAGTTCTGACTGTACCCTTCGGGGTGCTCCGCATCGCCACTGACAATGACTCCCTGCCCCGATCTCGCACCGGCATCCGACTGATAGAGAACGAAGCGATAGTCCCCGTCTTTGCCGTGGCCTGATCTTCCCTGCAGGTAGTACTTGCCCCTGAGCTAGGCGAGCTCCGGGTCCCGGACCATCCTGTACACGTAGGCCTTCTGCTGCGAACCCAGGTGTGGCCTTCGTCCTTGCTGATACAGTAGTAGAAATGGTGCTCGTCCTTCTCTGTGTAGGCGCCGGCCAGCAATCGGCCGTCCGCCATGATCGTCATGGTGCCATACCACTTGTCGTCGTCCAGACTCATGGCGCTGCGCTTGCTCCAGCTGCGTCCGTCGTTTCTGCTGACGTACAGGACGTATGGGGACCAGCGCTGCTGTCGACCATGACGTAGTTGGTCTCACCCGCCACCGCCGCGGAACAGGGATATCCGGTGAAATCTCCATCCAGGGTGGGGAACAATTCTCCCAACATAACGGATGGGTAAGATCACTCCCCCGTTGGCTCTGGAAAATCGCCATTTCAAGAAGTGCTTGGGCAAGGCTAGATCGCGCGACAAAGGTTCCACGATCTAAGACATTCGTGCGCCAGTCTCCTTCTCACACCGACGCGTTCCGATTGCTTGTTTGGGTGAACAACTAGGCCATTCAAGCATCGAGCTCACTGTGAAGAGATGCGGCCCTCTCATTCCCGGTGCTAACCGCGGATTCGCGAAATAACCTGCCTGGTACAACGAACCTCGATTGGCTGGATTCTGCACCCTATCTGCACCCAGCATCAGACGAGTGGGGCCAGCCGACCGAAGACAAGACCTGCTAGTCCAATGGAATCAATAAGAAGGGCTGGAGCGGGAAACGGGATTCGAACCCGCGACTTCGACCTTGGCAAGGTCGCACTCTACCACTGAGTTATTCCCGCGCCAGAGAGCTTTTATCTTAAGAACTGCCTACCCTGACTGTCAAGAGAAGGGTGTCCGCGACTGCCGGCTGCCGCAAGTGGAACTCGGTGGTTCAATTTAGCTCGTTCCTTGCTCAAGTTCACCGTTGTTTCTAGGAAGAGAAGTAGATGCTGGAGCGGCTGCCTGATGATGCCGGGTGGATGTGTGCCGAGAAGCTAGGGCGAGGGTCGCGTTGGCTTTGGGGCGTAAGCCACGGTCACTCCACCCGGGCGCTTGGGCAATGGGGAGAGTGGATCGAGCTGAGACACCTGCTCCGGCTGAGATGGGACGTGCTGGTGAGGAATTGGAAGGGCAGGACGGGTGAGGTGGACCTCATTGCCTACGACGGGCCCTGGCTGGTCCTGGTTGAGGTCAAGACCCGGCGCGTTCCCTCTCGCCTGCCTACCGGAGGTGAACGTCGACTTCAGAAAGAAAAGGAAGCTGGAGCGACTGGCCTACGAATTCACGAGTCGCCATGCGCTCTCAGAGGTCGCGATACGATTCGATGTGATCGGGGTGGAGACCCGAGATCAATTACACTATTGTCGCGCCATTACATTCGCTGATTGTCTCTGGTACGGTCCCGTTCGGGAAAGAAACTTCCAATCAGGGCCAAGAGGGACCCACAGCTGGCGCTGGATCATCCGGGGAGACAACTTTGAGGGAACATCCCTACACCAAAGGTGTTATTGCGGCTAGCCCAGACATCTGAGGTTTGAAGTCAAGTCTTTTTTCACTATTTTGTCTCTGAATCAGCTGGTTGCGTTTTTTCTACAGCTTGATTGCTCTCTACAAGAAGGCCAGCAAAGGGGCGTTG
>Ga0310121_10000358_pt1 | contig 50673 bp, 50 predicted proteins | sample CB27_Tmax_986_MG_FD_203504 | JGI IMG/M metagenome (GOLD analysis project Ga0310121, IMG submission 203504) | Marine microbial communities from Western Arctic Ocean, Canada - CB27_Tmax_986 | ecosystem: Environmental > Aquatic > Marine > Oceanic | place: Canada: Western Arctic Ocean | collected... | reverse complement strand
GTCTAAATAATTGTATCTTATTCCCCTTGAGGGGACCGAATCCCAACATTCTCATCCCTGCAATCCCAGAAAGACCGCTGCCCCTCATAATATTCATGAGCACAGTCTCCACCTGGTCATCCATTGTATGCCCTAAAGCTATTGCCGCTGCTCGTTTCTGTTTCGCAACTTTTGACAAAAAATGATATCTAGCTTCCCGCGCAGCGACCTCCATAGATAGACTTTTCTTTTCCATTAGTGAGCCGACATTATATTGCTCAATAGTGGACTGTATACCTAAACTTCTAAATACATCGGATACATACTGAGCGTCTAACGTAGAAGCATTGCCCCTTAATTGGTGATCCAAATGAGCGCCATGTATTTTAAGATCCAATTCGTTTCTGACATGGTGTAGGGCATGAACAAGCGCCATGGAATCTGGGCCACCTGATACAGCAACTACTAACAGTTCACCGGTCAAGTCTGCTTTTCTAACAGCTGTTTTGACTTGGTTATTAAGTTTTTCTGAAATTTGTTCCCTTTTCACTCCAGTCCCCAGGTAATATTTCGCGCAGGTGCATAGTTTCATTAAACGATGTTAAGCAGTATCTGTCCTTCGCGATTTCAATTCGAGTTATTCCACAAAGATCGTGGCTTAAGCCACGGATTTTACTAAGGGCTAGGCCAACAACTTTAGACACCACGGCCGAAATGGCGAAATTATGACTCACAGCCACCACCGTTTCATCATAATGTTTCGAATACAATTTGAGAACAGAATTCCAGACTCTTTCCTGCAATTCCTTTAGTGATTCTCCGTTGGGAAATCGAACAGATGCTGGATCCTTATTCCATTCCTCCATAAGTCCTGGATAAAGTACGCGAGTCTCTTCACCATTCAAACCGGACAGTTCTCCAATGTTTAACTCTTGGAGTTCTGGCACGATTGTGTAGTCTACCAATACTGTTTCAGAGATAATGCTAGAGGTTTCTAATGATCGTGGTAACGGACTTGAATACATTGTAAAGGGCAGATCGAATGGCAATACCGAGCTCAGACGATGAGCCTGAACTCTACCTTTAGAATTTAAAGATGCTTCGTCTAGCCCCTGGAAACGCCCATTCTTATTTAAATCTGTCTCCCCGTGTCTAATCAGTATTAGTCTCACTTTCAACCCTACTTTCAGTGAATTGTGGCCTTATGACCTTTACGGTGTCTATTTTACGATTAGTCATCTGAATAATTTCAAATTTAAGTTCTTTATATTCAAATTGATCGCCGGTTGTAGGAATTTGTCCCATTATGTTCAAAACAAAACCAGCTACAGTATCGTAATCTCCCTCTATCAATTGGAGCCCAAGTTCCTCATTCGCTTCATCTATACTCATACTTCCTTCAATTTGCAACGTGTTCTCGTCAATGGTCTCGTATTCCTCTTCAGGTGCTTCTCCTTCTTCACCGACCAAAGGTCCTACTACTTCTTCTGTGAGACGCTTCAATGTTGCTACACCAGCCAGTCCTCCATACTCATCAATTGCAATAGCCATCTGGTTACCAAGACGTCGCATTTCTGAAAACAACTCGGCGATTCTCTTTGTTTCTGGGACGTAATAAGCATTTCTGACAACGTCTGTCACAGAATCCTCGTAGTTTAGCCTTCTTGATGACATGGTCTTCAACACATCCTTAACCGATATAATACCAACGATATTATCCATCTCATTCTTATACACAGGAAACCTTGTATGGGTATTCTTACTGTAGACATCCAGAAATTGTGCCAAACTTGCACCGTATGGCAAAGGTATTATGTCCGTGCGAGGAGTCATCACCTCCCGGACTTGCCTATCTCCAAACCGAAATACATTTTCCAACATTTCAGCTTCATCCGGTTCAAAGGTACCCTCAGCCTCCCCAATATCTATGAGGGTTCTTAATTCACCTTCAGTTATAGATTGTCGATCGGAGCTACCATTGCCTAATACTGAATGGGTTCTATTCGTGATCCATTGAAGAATAATTATCATCGGCCACAACAATATCTCTAGCCATCTTAGTGGATGAGAGTACCAGAAAACGACTCGTTCTGAATTTCTCAGTGCTATTGACTTGGGTAGAATTTCTCCCACAATTAGTAAGAGTACTGTACCTACAATTGTTGCTACAACTACGCCTTCTGTCTCTCCGAGGTGTGCTACTATCACTGCAGTTACTATAGCGGTGAACGCTACATTAACTAAGTTATTTCCAAGTAATATTGTTGATAGTAATCTTTCAGGTTGCTCAATCATACTCGCGATTCTCTTCGCTCCAGGTACGTCTGTGTTTACCATATGTGCTATCCTGGTCTTCTGAAGAGAAAGATAGGCAGCTTCAGAACTTGAGAAAAAGGCGGAAAGTACCAGAAATACCACCATAATAAAAAAGGGACTTACTTCAGCCACGAGTGTCTACCTCCTTGGAGTAATATCTACGTTTGTCCGGCATCACATTTAGATTTTCACGCGACAACCTGTTGCAATCCTCTCGTCCTTGCCAAACCTGCCTAATGGTACACCTTATTACTGGCTCGCTAAAGCCCCGACAAAGCAAATAATTGCAGAGTTTCCGATCGGATGACCCAAAATAGCATGTATTTAAAAATCCTGGGAACTTGAAACCGGCTTCATGCGCGCTAATGGTGTCGTCGAAATCTTCTAATGCAGTCTCAATAATATCTACGGATGTCCCTTTGGTCGTGAGCTTCTTTTTGATGGCTACAGCACTTTTAGATCTGTGAACATGACGACTATGTCTCCAGAACGTGGAACACCTATAGTCATCAAGCGTCTCTTTCTCTAACAGAGATTCGCCTACCTCTTTCACAACCTCGATTGGAAATCTGGAACGCGAGTGATATCTGGCCTCCGCCACGCTTAGTGGCTGATAAGAGCCAAATCAGAACATAGCTGAGTTTCCCGATTTGCTGAGACTGATCTTATTTCCCATCAAGACAAATCAATCAAAGCCGTTCTCCTAGATTTCTACCAAGTCACTGCTAACGCGACATACATTTAACAAAGTGAGGATTCCCGATCTAACTCGGATGGACTAATAAACACCACATTTAGAGAAAGTTAGCTGAAAGACATTCACACTGGTACGGTTATCAATCAAATGTTACTTAATTCACGCCTTTGTTCCATTTGTGTTAACCGCAACCGTCGTTTCATCTCGAAGTTTATCAACTCCGGCCCCGGATTCGGAACTCAGTTTATCTCTAATAAGTTTCTCAATATTATCCGTTATTTCTTTATGTTCTTTCAAGAAATTCTTCGAATTTTCACGGCCCTGGCCTAATCTCGTATCTCCAAACGAGTAAAACGCTCCGCTCTTAGATATTATGTCCGATTCAACCCCTACATCCAAGAGATCACCAGTCCTACTTACTCCTTCAGAAAACATAATATCAAATTCTGCCAAGCGGAATGGAGGAGCTACTTTATTCTTTACTATTCGCGCCCTTACCCTGTTTCCCATTACCTCGCTTCCTTTCTTAATTGACTCGATTCTACGAAGATCTATACGGACCGAGCTGTAAAATTTTAGTGCTCGTCCCCCCGGAGTCACTTCCGGATTCCCAAAGAATACCCCTATTTTCTCTCTTAATTGATTTATGAAAATTATGGATGTGTTATATTTATGAATGGCGGAGGTGAGTTTGCGCAAGGCTTGAGACATTAGTCTAGCTTGCAATCCCACATGTGTATCACCCATATCTCCTTCCAATTCCGCCTTTGGTACTAGGGCAGCCACACTATCAATAACCACAACATCTACAACTCCACTACGGACCAAATATTCGCATATTTCCAGAGCTTGTTCTGCTGTATCTGGCTGAGACACTAAAAGCTCATTTACGTCTATACCGCACTTTTCAGCGTAAGCAGGATCAAGGGCATGTTCAGCATCTATATACGCCGCGGTGCCTCCTTCTCTTTGTGCTGAAGCCATAACATGATAGGTTAGAGTAGATTTCCCTGATGATTCCGCTCCAAATATTTCAGTCACACGCCCTTTAGGAATCCCACCCACTCCAAGAGCCATATCTAGCGATATAGATCCAGTGGAGATGGCGCCCACTCTAGAATGCATATCGGTTTGGCCGAGTTTCATAACGGTACCACGTCCGAAGTGTCGATCAATTTGTCCTATAGCTAGTTCAAGCGCCTTATCCCTTTCGTTCGTCATGTTACTCCTTCCATCAGTTCAGAATCCTATTAGAAAATTGGTATTTCTCACCATTCTGTATAAGGCCTGGGATTCCATGCGTTACACAGTGCAGCAGAATAATCAAAGATTCGCATTCTTGAACACAGTGTATCATCGCTAAGCATACTAGTAAAGACATTTGTTCTACTTTTTTTGTGAATATCTTTACTTAACAATAGGTTGAGCAATTATCCATAAACTTATAGCGGTATAGCATATCATTAGAACCATCATAGGATATTGACTGCGTAGAGCTGTCGAATGTTTCAAAAATGTCTGTACAGCTATGACGTGAGCAACATAAACAGATACCACATGACCTGTTACAATAGCACCCACAGACATAAACCAAATAAACTGTACATTCATAACGTCTACATTGATGAGATAGTCAGCGGATCCTAACAGATCCCACCCCACACCCAAAGGGTCCGATGCTAAGGGAATAATTAACTGTCCTTGAACAACAAGTAATGACATAAAATGTGCCATATTGTAGGCCAAAGCGATGGGGATCAATGAGAAAACGAAAGTTTTAGCTACATCCAAAACTAGCATCTTTTCTCGTGATAAGAGTTTAATAGAACAGGAAAATCCAAGGTAAACTAAGGTGAACACTAAGGGTACTAATATTACGCTAATCGTGTCGACAATATCGCTAAAGCCTGTACCAGATCCTACAAAAATACGATGGACCGTGTTCTGAAAGGACGACCAGACCGACGTCTCCTGCAGTCCATCAAACGTAACATTGGCCAAAGCAATGAGTACAAAGGCAACGATCGACAAATCTATTCTATGGCGTATAAATAGACCGGCTGCACAGGGACGTACATTAATTTCTCTTTGATGGTCTTTTGCATTATCATAGCATTCATAGCAATCTACACAAAGACTGCCGGAAGGATTACAATCAAATCCACACAAACTACATGTCTGATTATCAGTTACTCTGACTTCGGTAAATGAAAATTTAGAGAACATAGTGAAAAGCACGGTAAAAACCTCGCCTGAGCGTAGCCATTTATGTTTACCAAATAAAAACATTCCTATCCAAGTTATAGCTGAATAAAGAACTATCAGAATGGCCAACTGGAAAGGGATGACAGAGCCGACGTAGACATTCTCAAGCCAAGAGAATATCAAGAGAAAGCATACTGCAGGCCAGATCCCCATCTGCTTAGGATATTGAACAATGCCTGAGCTACGGTGATCGAATCCATTATCGAAGAAGACCTCAACCCATTCGTATAATATTCTCCAAGGGTTAATGAAAAACCACACATTTCCAATTAAAGCCGATACATACCCCATCCCTACCCACCAAATTATCCAAATAAAGGTAGGTGATATATTTTCTGTAGGCCTACTAGTACCGGTAAGACCGGATATTATTATTAACAGAAACGCTCCAACAGAGGCCAATTTTACTATATTTAATATAGCTGGCATAACATATGGGATAGAAATGAAGTTGTAAGTTAGAACGTTATGTCGAGGATAAATATGCCGCCTCTGCTGAGGTTTAACGAATGCACTTATAACCAGGAAAGATAGTGCAACTGTGACTGCACCACCAAATAGGAAAAAACTTAGTGGGATAGGCAGATCATACCTTTGTCCAATAGCATGTGCATATGATGTCTCATTAGAAAACCACAATCCCAAAGAGGAAAGGACCAACCACAACGTTACAAGTTTTAGCATAGAGGCCACACGTCCCGCGCTCCTAATAATTATTGATGCTGGATCTAGTTACTCAAAGGTTTGAATATAATTTACTATATGCCAAACATGTTCATTGGAAAGAGTATTCTTCATACCTTTCATTTCTGTATCAATAATACCATTATAAATAAACCTAAAGAGACCTCGATCCGGATGTAGAGGAACATGAGTCCGCAAATTAGCGGGAGCTGAGTCCAAATAAACAGCAGATGGGCCATCACCTAAACCGCCCGGTCCATGGCAGGTCTGACAATACTTCTTGTACAAGTCTTTCCCTGTCTCGAGAGATCCCATATTTGGTGAAATGGGATTTCTAATATTTTTCTCTACCCCCGAATCAATCGATCCATAATTAACTAGCACAATCGCCCCGGCTATAAACAATACAATTCCGGATCCTAAAGCTGAGATCCCTCGTCTAGAATACCAGCCACCTAAAGGTATACCTATACCCATTACCCATAAAAAGAATGCCTAGGAGAATTATCTCTACCCCTAAGAAGATTTTACTGGTTTTATTAGAAGGAGAAATTGTTGAACTACTGCCTCGCATTATATTCACCGGATAGCGGTAAGCGGTCTTAATGTCGAACCCGTCCGATCGTTTAATGGATAAAACTGTCTGCCATCGGCCAGCGAGAACGATATTTATATCGTCTGCAGTATATATTCCAGTAGCAAATCGATTAAGATATATGAAATCTTCTCCTAAGTCTTCCTCAAGATAGCTGTTCTTCATTATAATCTCTGATATCCCTTCTAACGGAGCACCCGAACTATCATAAAGTGAAATCGTAAATGTATTGAGCCCTATTTCCCTTGGTGAAATGTCAAGATTAATATTCACCCCTTCAGCATTTTCTGTGAAAGAGGACTGTCGATCGTAGCCAACACCATTAGTAACAGTGTTAACATATAAACACTCTTCATAACTTTAATCTCCTCATAGAAGTCAGATCATCGGGATGGTTTCTTATTTTTACCTCTTTTACGTTCTTTAAGATAAACTCTCGCTGATAGTCCTAATACTCCAAGGAAAGCCATGAGGCCTATTAGGGTAAATATACCGGATACAGGGTTAGATTTACGCACGTTTATCAAAAAGTTTGCAGAATGGGCACCTTCATAGTCTTCGAATAAAACGGTGATCGTCCACAGCCCTGGGTGATCGAAAACCAGGCTGAGATCATGGTAACTACGGTCTATAGGATCACGCTTGGCACTCACAGGCTCTAATCCGTTCGCATCGGTATTTGGACCTGTTCCAGTAACCGACACAACTGCAGCGGTACTGAACAATCCTGTCCTAACATCTTTTATGCGAATAGTTAGATGCGTAACTCCTACGAGAGGACTATCAGGGACTGTTCCCAGCAAGACTTCGTAATGACCAATCAACTGTGATTGATACTCTATTATACGACCGTTAGCCTCGACGAAAGCCAACCTATCACTATATGTTGTTACGCTTAAAGCCACGATCGCAACTATAAAAGCAAGACTTAAGATTCTCAAACCTGTACTACACTCTCAAAATCGTGTTTCCAACCAGCAAGGTTTTCATAAATATTCAAATTTAGGTCACTAGATACATCAACCAACATTTAATGGTTTATTGAGAGGAATTACATACAAAGAAAGTTTAAGGATTTCTTCGCCCTTGGGCAATATGCGGGAGGATGTAATATGCCTCAAAATATCCATTCTCGGCCCTATGTTTACAGGGTAGGTCGCTAACGTACAAGTCTGCAGACCTTCACAACTAAGTATATCCTGAGTCCAACCATTTGAGTGACGCGAATATGAGCGATCATGCATGGCTGGATCCATATATCCAAGTTTATGCAGGAAATTGATCTGACCCATCTGTCCATGGACAGGATTTCGTTCGGCGACGTGATGATCTATAGCTTCGCCTATAAATTGCGCAACAATCGTCGGAATGATTAATCGCTGAGATGGCACTTTGACGATCTCTATCTTCATGTTATGTTGCCAAGTTTTGTTTACAGCATTCCATTATTTTCAAATATATAGCATCCGTACTTCAAGGGTCACACGCTCACATTTAGTTCGCTTGCTACAGTATCAATATCTTTATCTCCACGACCACTGAGTCCAACTAATATAATTTCGTCTTTGGATAAAGTTGGCGCTAGTTTGGATAAATAATGTATAACATGGGCGGGTTCTAGTGCTGGAATAATGCCTTCCGTACGACAAAGCAACTGAAACCCATCTAACGCTTCGGCATCAGTAACGCCAATATACTTGGCTCTGCCGATGTCCTTGAGATAGCTATGCTCAGGACCAACACCAGGATAATCAAGGCCAGCTGATATACTATGCGCTTCTTCAACCTGTCCGTCTTCATCCTGCAACAGATATGACATGCTGCCATGGAGAACTCCGACTCGGCCTGCAACCAAGGTAGATGAATGTAGTCCCGTATCCAGCCCTTTACCAGCTGCTTCAATCCCTATGAGTTTGGTTTCCTCATCTTGAATAAAGTCGTAGAATAATCCGATCGAATTACTACCACCTCCTACGCAAGCAGTTACATAATTTGGGAGCTGACCCGTGGCTTCTATCAGCTGTTTTTTGGCTTCTCTCCCTATCACTGATTGAAAATCCCTTACCATCATGGGGTAAGGATGGGGCCCAACGACACTCCCTATAAGATAATGTGTATTCCCCACATTGGTTACCCAGTCTCGGATACATTCATTAATAGCGTCTTTAAGTGTACGACTCCCCGATTTCACCGCCCGAACCTCAGCTCCTAAAAGTTTCATTCTAAAGACATTGAGGGATTGACGTCTTATGTCTTCTTGACCCATGTATATAACGCAGTCCTGTTTTAGCATAGAGCAAATTGTGGCTGTAGCCACACCGTGCTGTCCAGCTCCAGTTTCAGCTATGATACGATTCTTATTCATTCTGCTAGCGAGAAGCCCTTGTCCTAGGGCGTTATTAATCTTATGAGCCCCAGTATGAGCTAGATCTTCTCGTTTTAAGAAAATTCGTGCTCCGCCCAGTTCTCGAGTAAGGTTTTCTGCATAATACAGAGGCGTGGGTCTTCCCACATAATGTTTAGCTAGCAGTTTTAATTCAGCTTGAAAAGATTCGTCCTCACGGATCTTATCGTATTCCTTTTCCAATTCTTCCAGAGCTGCCATCAGGGTTTCCGGAACGAACCTACCACCAAAAGATCCATAGTGTCCATTTTCATCCGGGAAATCATATTGAGTTGACATGAACCGGTCCTCTCATAAAATTCTAATTTCAACTTGCTTGTTATACACTTCAATTTATTTCATCAAGGTCGTTACGCACATCATATTCATTATAACTCTGTTGACCTCGACTAGCCTAACATCTAAAATAACAAGACGTAAACATTTGAGGTGAATCTGTGCCTATTTATGAATATGCGTGTGAAAGTTGTAACGCTGAATTTCAGAAGTTGCTCTCCTTAAGCAGTATGGATATGATCATAAGTTGTCCCGATTGCGGAAGTAAAACAAGACGAAAATTCTCCGTTTTTTCTGCTTTCTCCTCAACAGGTAATGGGCCATCGACGTCTATTAGTGGAGGGGGAGGATGTTGTGGTGGTGGTGGATCTTGCGCATGTGCTTCTAGAACAGTCAGTATATAGTTCTTTTGTATTGTCACTCTATATGTGGTCAAGTAATCTCTCTGATAGAGCAAAAGACCATCATGTAACCAATTTAGTCATGTGATAGACTGGGGATTCTCCGCAACGTGATTATTTTAACGCATACTAGAAAGTTTCATTGAAAGGAATGTCTACATGATCTCAAGTTCTCGCGGTTCGATGATACTGGTTAACCCAGTAACTGAACCTATAGAAGTCGGATTCTCCGGTGCAGAAAAACTCTCGACTCTATCAAACAAACGTATGGGATTGATCGATGATAGTAAGGTCAATGCAAAGGAATTGTTAGAGGCAATCAAAAATCTTATTCATCAAAGATTCGGCGTTAATGAGGTTAAGTATCACCGAAAACCTTCCGCTTCCAAACCAGCCGAGCCTAGTGTGATTCAATCTATGGCCGAGGAGTGTGACTATGTGATTGTCGGCGTAGGAGACTGAGGTTCATGCAGTGCGTGCAGTGTGCACGACGGCATTCACGTCGAAAAAGCTGGTATTCCATCCGTCACGATATGTACAGATTCATTTATAGAAACCTCCAAAGCAATGGCAAAAATGTGGGGAGATCCTCATTACCCTATAATATACACCGCCCATCCAATCGCGTCGTTAACAAAAAAGGAACTCCGTTCTAGAGCTGAAGCCATGGTGGACCAAATAATTTATATACTAACGGGAGTTGAGCTGCCATAATGTCAGCATTTATCTACAGTCACTTAATGCATCTACTTAGATAGACATTAGTCAATATTCAATCATAAGGGAAACATAGAACAAGCCTTGTTTAAGCATCCACCAATACAGACAATAATAGTACCCATAATTGTTTTGAGTATAACAACGATATTGTTTATATATTTCGGAGCTCGGGCAGTTTCAATAGATGCAATGGGGAGAGATAGAAATCTTTCCCTTCCCATTGTTAGTTCATCCAATCTAAATTTACAGGCTAAAAATGTCCAGTTGGACTCTAGTAAGATACCTCCTACGTCCACCAGCCCAAAGACATCAGCAGACACGTGGTGGGGTAATACTTTATTGATAGCGTGTCCTTTACATTGATCACTGCAAGACATTTACCGGGGTTTAAAGCATGAATCTTTCTTCAAGAATGACCATGAGGCACTTAGCCACCCGTTTACCTTACGGTATTCACTACGGGTGGGTTGTCGTATCACTTCTAGTAGTGGTACAGGTCCTTGGAGCCTCTATTGGCATGGCTGCAGGAGTAATTGTAGCGCCTCTCAGTGATTCCGAAGGTGGTTTCGGTTGGAGCATAAGCTTGATCAGTTCTGCTCTAATGGTCTATTACTTTGTCGGTGCTTTATTCTCTCCGATCAGTGGCTGGCTAGGAGATCGATATGGAGCGCGTGTAATGCTGTTATTGGGCGGACTCCTATACGCATCTAGCATGGTATTGATGGGTATCATGACACATGCTTGGCATTTCTTCCTAACATTTGGTGTCATGTTATCAATAACACAGTCGATATCTATGGTCCCGCTCATAGCCGCTGTGAGTCTTTGGTTTCGTAGAAGATTAGGACTAGCTATAGGCTTGCTCTGGGGAGCCGGTGGTATAGGCACGGCTATTATGTCACCTTTAATAGCCTCTCTAATAGAAGGGGTTGGCTGGCGAGGCACCTTTTGGACTATAGGTCTTACTGGGGGAACCCTCTTGATGATACTAACGCTCATTTTCAGAAATCGTCCAGCCGACCTGGGCTTAAATCCCTATGGATTAAGTGCCCAGGTTTCTGAGGAAATCTCAATGCCAAAAAACATTGAGCGACTGAGACTAAAAACCTACAATAAGCATATAAGACGAACTCGAGCGTTCTGGAATCTCCCTGTAATACACAGTCTTGGATGTGCTGGTCATGGTATCATCCTTATCTATTCTATCCCCTTGGCGATGCAACAGGGAATTAGCTTAATAACAGCAGCATGGATACTCAGCCTGATATCTCTCTTTAGTGTTATAAGTCGTTTTGTTTCGCCTATTATTGCCGAACAGTTCGGGGGAAAAGCTATCATGGTCCTTGCGATGTTTGTACAAGGTATCACCGTTCTTTCTCTGTTTTGGGCCTCCGACGTCTGGATGTTTTATATGTTTGGCATCTTCTTTGGAATGGGTTTTGGCGGAGAAATGTCTACATATATCGTCGTAAATCGTCAATATTTTGGTCCGGGTCCTATAGGAACAACTTACGGATTTCAAATGATGGGAGCATTGATAGGGCATGGTGTAGCGGTCGGACTATCTGGTCTTGTTCTATACGTTATTGACTCTTACAATGCTCTGCTTATCCTGTCGATGGCTTTCAGCTTTGCCGGTTCCGCTATTGTTTTACTCCTAGAACCATCAAAACAGCTTCTCATCCCTAACTGGGAAAATTCACTTCCACCGGAAGCACGATCGCAACAGTTAACGGCTGAAGCGCCGTAACAACGATTCCTCCTACATATTAATTGGTATCCAATGGTTATTTAATCCTTGTATGCTTCCACACACATCGCAACAGCCTCACCACCTCCCAAACACAGAACGGCTATTCCCTTTCTAAGCCCTCGATCCTTAAGTGCATAAACCAAAGTCGTTAACAATCGCGCCCCTGTGGCTCCCAATGGGTGACCCAAAGCAATTGCTCCTCCATTAACGTTTAGTTTATTCCAATCCCATCCCATTTCCGCCATTGAGTAGCCATTAGCCAATACCTGAGCTGCAAAAGCTTCGTTCAATTCAATCAGGTCTACATCGCTCAGGCTCCATCCTACCTTATCTAGCAAATGAGGGATAATCCTACTTGGAGCATCAAACACATACCTAGGATCGACGGCCTTTTGCGCATAGCCAACTATTTTGGCAAGTGGTTTAGTGCCAAGTTCTATAGCCCTTGCCTCACTGGATACCACCAATGCTACTGCAGCATCATTCAAACCAGGAGCATTCCCTGGGGTTACTTTTCCATCTGTGGCAAACACCGGTTTGAGTTTACTGAGAGATTTAAGAGTTGTATCGCGTCTCGGAGATTCATCTTGTCCAATTTGGCTTATCTGACCATCCCTAGATTTAACATTGATGGGAATGATTTCTTGTTTAAATTTATCGGTGTCCATAGCCACAATGGCCTTCTGATGACTGGATAATGCATATCTGTCCATTGCTTCTCTAGAAACTTGAAATTCGTCCGCTATGAATTCTGCTGCTTGTCCCATTGTCCAGCCTTCAAAGGGACAAAGTAAGCCATCTATATATAGAGAATCCTTCATTTCAACATTGCCGAATTTTAACTCATTCTGTCGTCCATTAACAATATGTGGCGCTTGACTCATATTTTCTACACCACCGGCCACAAACAAATCCCCATCGTTAGCCTTAATAGCTTGGGCAGCCAAAATTACGGCTTTCAATCCTGCACCACATACCTTATTTATAGTGCTGGCTCCCACTGTAGTGGGGAGACCGGCTGATATGCCACATTGCCTGGCTATATTTTGTCCTAAACCAGCCGATACAACATTACCCATTAAAACTTCGTCTATGTCATCGGTATCCGATAGACGGGCCGCTTGTACTGCAGACCTTATAGCAATGCCTCCCAATTCATGTGCTTTATATTTACTCAAAGCACCCTGAAATTTTCCAATTGGGGTTCTTTTAGCACTTATAATCACCGCATTAGTTGCAACGTCATTATACATCGCTCCACAGCTCTCCTTAATAAAATAATAATCCCTAATTTAACTGACTAAGCCAAGGCATTAAGTCCGGTAAGGTCGCGTCCTAGTACTAGTGTATGTATATCGTAAGTCCCCTCATAGGTATCAAGAGTCTCGAGATTTAGCATATGCCTTATTACATCATGATCGAGTGTTATGCCACTTGCCCCCAGAATACCTCTTGCCTCCCTACTCGCCGTCAATGCAGCACGAACATTATCTCGTTTTGCCATAGAGACCTGTAGATAATCCATCATACCTTGGTCTTTTAGGGTTCCTAGTCGCCAGGCCATTAAGAGACCTTTGGTATGGTCTGAGACCATATCTACGAGTTTCTGCTGGACCATCTGACGAGAAGCAATAGGTTTTCCAAAGGTGCTCCTTCTTTTGGAGAAGTTTAGAGCCACATCGTAAACTGCTTCCAAGGCTCCCAGAGCCCCCCAAGCTATGCCATATCTCGCCTCTGTTAGGCAAGATAGAGGAGCCTTCATGCCTTTGGACTCAGGTAAAATAGTTGATGTTGGAACACGAACATTATCCATCACTATTTCACTAGTCACTGAAGCTCGCATACTCATTTTATGTTTAATTCTATTTGCTTGGAATCCTCGAACATTGGTTGGAATAACGAATCCACAAACTCCGGCTTGCTCGTCCTTTGCCCAAATAATTGCTATATCCGCTATGGATCCGTTCGTTATCCACATTTTTGTTCCATTAAGAATATATGTATCGCCATCACGCCTGACACTAGTTTTCATACCTGCGGGATCGGAACCACCGTCATTTTCAGTAAGACCGAAGCATCCTATAATTTCCCCAGAGGCCAACTTCGGTAAATACTCTCTCTTTTGATCATCTGATCCATATCTATGTATAGGATACATTACGAGGGATCCCTGCACACTAGCAAAGCTCCTTAAACCGGAGTCTATCCGTTCTAATTCGTACATAATCAAACCATGCGCTATACTACTTATGCCACTTGATCCGTATTCTTTTGATAAGTTTGGACCCAAAAATCCTAATTCTCCAATTCTTTTAACGAGATGAGTAGGAAATATGCCCTCCTCCCAGTAATCGTTCATTCTGGGAGCTACTTCAGTGGAAAGGAAATCTCGAGCCATATTTTGAATCATCCGATCCTGCGAAGGTAAATTTTGTAAAACCCGATAGTAATCCAGCATAAATCCTCCGAGCTGCCTGTAATAAATTCCGTTCTTAATCAAATGTTGAAGCTTGGCAATTAGTTTAGTGCACGAATAATTAAACTAGTTGTTTGTAACTCTTCTGAGTCTGGCCCAAGGCATGGTTAGCATATGTAACAAAATCAACAGCAAAGCTTCAATGACAGTGAATCCCGCAATCAACATAGTCGTTTCATAGAAGAAGCCTTGAGGAAACATGGCGATTAAATAGTCTTTTTGGGGATCTAGAATCCATAAATCATTATTGAAGCTAATTAGGTGGAAAATGATGAACAATCTATCAAAACCAACAACCAAGGCTGTTGCCGATATCGCTATCAAGAAGAGGGTAAACCAGCCTCCCAGCCCAAGATATCTTGACACATCTGATGTGGTTGTCGAGCCGTTTAAGAAGATACAAAAAGACACAGAAAATATCAAAAATATTCCCATTATCTCTTGTAGCTTGTAAACCCCTTTAATTAGATTCTTAACATCTTTCATGTGTAGGATTTCTCGTTCGTTAAAGAGGTTGTTAACTTTAATACCCTTTACTTCTATTTGCACCTGAATAAGCTTTTCATCATTATTAAAGTAATCCCTGATCTGGCGTCCAGCCGATATTAGTTCATTAACCTCAATTCCAGTATAGAGCGAAATATCATAGCGATCGAAGCCAAGTTCATATATAACAGGTGAATTAATAATCCATCTTATATTTGTAGCGATAAGGAAGACAGGAATAGCTACCACGAAGAGAACCACCAAGTTCATCCTGATAAGTTGTTGTGGTTTAAATCTTACAGAAAGCGCGCGTATCGGCATAAGCACCTAGCTTTCATAGCTGTGATGAAAAAATGAAAAGAACTCACAAAATAATAGGCGGATACAATTCATCTTGTCAATTGCATAAATGTACGCATATAATCACTTTCAAATAATCAAATGCTTATTAACGATAGACATCCAAAGAATTTTGACGGGCTATATGCTATCCTTTCCATTTTAAGAGGCCCATGTGGTTGTACGTGGGACAAGGAACAGACACGCAACTCCCTAAAAATCGATTTGTTGGAAGAATGCTACGAACTTATTGAAGCGATCGAAGACGACCATACGCAAGGTATTGTAGAAGAACTAGGGGATCTCTTGTTGCATATCGGTCTTCAAATTCATATAGGGGAAGAACGGGGCGAATTTACGAGGAAGAAAGTTTTTAAAGAACTTATTGACAAACTCCTCAGACGCCATCCCCACATTTTCGATAAACCCGAATCCCTGACCTCAAGCGAGGTCGAAAGTCAATGGGATGACATCAAGAGAAGTGAACAAGTCAACGACAAAAACTCAGAATCGTCGATACTCGATGGATTGCCTGTGTCTATGCCCGCACTGGCGTATGCCCAAGTAGTTCAAGAGCGAGCCTCCCGTCTTGGATTTGATTGGAATAACATCGAGGCAGTGTTCGAAAATATTATAGAGGAAATTAGAGAATTTAAGCTATCGGAATCGGTTATAGGTAAAGAACACGAACTGGGAGACGTCTTATTTTCACTAGTAAATTTTTCAAGGTGGATGAATATAGATGCCGAGTCTATATTGAGGAAAGCCAATGCTCGATTTTATAGAAGATTCACTTTTGTTGAGAAAATCTTGAAGGAAACCCGTCTTGATTTAAAGCAACTCAACATGGAGGAGAAGGACGCTCTCTGGCAAGAAGCGAAAGATAAAGTGGGCTAATAAAGTGGGGACAGTACAGAAAAGTACTCGGTATTCCCCCATTGTCTATAACAGAATGTCTTAGGACAGCATGGAAACTCCATTGTATACCGTTGACGCGTCGGAATGCGAGCCTTACACTGGCTAATGACTCTTCAATGGAGAACCTTGATGACTGTAAAGTCCACGGAAGATTCCCTATATTTAGATATTGAGAAAACGGCTATTAAGATATCGATTGGAGCGGGCCGGATTCTCAGCAAGCACTTCGGGGAGATACAAACAGTTGATTACAAGGGTTCGGGGAAAAACGATCCCGTTTCAATCGCAGATAGAGAAGCCCAAGATTATTTAAAGGAAAATATAACAACGATTTTCCCTGCCCATGGGATCCTAGGTGAGGAGGATGAAGATATAAATCTGGAACCCTGTCTCGCCCCAGATTATGTTTGGATCATCGACCCTCTTGATGGAACCAAAAACTTCGTTGCTGGGCTACCTATATTCGCGTGTTCAGTAGGCGTACTATATCGGGGGACTCCAATAGTCGGAGCCATTTCCCTACCCTGGCCTGAAAAAGAATCAGGGATCATTATTCATGCTCGCAAAAATAACGGAGCATTTATAGACGGTGTAGTTTTACCGAAGTTAAAAGCGAGTAAAGTAGATGAAGCGTCTCTCGCAACTTTACCCGGATCTTTAAGAAGCTTGCTTAAGTCATACGACTCGCATGAAAATCAGCCACTAGGTGATGTCCGTGTTACTGGTAGTATAGCCTACGAGCTAGCTCTGGTTGCTAAGGGTGTAACTCAGTATGCAATAACAACAGGTCCTAAGATCTGGGATGTAGCAGCTGGAATAATACTGGTAACAGAAGCTGGCGGCATTGTCATGAAGGGGAGAACTGATAACCGTATGCACATGTTTTTTAGAAGACCTCGTTGGGAAACCTTGGAATCTCTCGTACCGGATTGGGACCAAGGAGAGACCACAATGGGCGACCTGCGTGCATGGGGTGAAACTCTTATATCAGGCCATGAATCTTCAGTAACTCATATAATATGCAATGTTGGAATCAATCAAAGAAAAGGGCGATTCCTTTTGCATTTTTTGGGGAAATAGGGGATTGCTTGTAGAGCCTCTTTTTATGGTCATCGTTTTATTAAACCGTGATCCGGGATTTCCCGTGCAATGAATGGTAACGCAATGCTAGAATAACCGATATATCACCCTTCTTAGACTTACTCTGTATATTTAAGTAAATAATAAATTTAAACAACTAAGTAAATGCCTGCTATCCAGTAAGAGACAGAGGACCTAATATGCCATTGGAAAATATTGTTGTCAAAGGTGCCAGAGAACACAACCTTAAAAATGTGGATGTTACCATTCCTCGAAATAAATTAGTGGTTATGACAGGTGTATCTGGATCAGGTAAAAGTTCCCTAGCTTTTGATACGATATATGCAGAAGGCCAACGCCGATACGTCGAGTCGCTTTCGGCATATGCCAGGCAATTTCTCGGGCGCATGGACAAACCAGACGTAGACTACATAGAGGGATTGTCACCAGCAATTTCGATAGACCAAAAAGGAGTTTCTCACAATCCTCGTTCAACAGTCGGTACGGTTACAGAAATATACGATTATTTACGGCTGTTATTTTCTAGAGCAGGTAGGCCTCACTGCTACAGCTGTAATCAACCGGTTCAAAGGCAAACACCACAACAAATTGTTGATGTAATTTTGTCCCTTCCGAAAAGATCTCGTATACAAATCATGTCCCCTATGGTAAGAAGACGCAAAGGGGAACACAAGGAGGTTTTCGAAGAGGCCCGCAAAGCTGGGTTCGTTCGAGTTCGAATTAACGGGACCATTCACGATTTAAGTGAAGATTTTAATCTAGATAAGCAGAAATGGCACACAATAGAAATCGTAGTCGATCGTCTCGTCATAGGAGATAGTGCTGAGCCAAGCCGTGTCGTCGACTCAGTGGAAACGGCCCTGAAAATGGCGAATGGCGTGATTTTATTGGATATCGTAGACGAAAAAGAGCTAATCATGTCAGAGAATTTCGCTTGTGTTAAATGCAACATAAGCTTAGGCGAGCTAGAACCTCGTACCTTTAGCTTTAATAACCCACACGGTGCCTGTTCACAATGTGCCGGCTTGGGATACAAATTGGAAGTTGATCCAGATCTGGTTGTTCCAAATAAAAGCCTAAGCCTTGAAAAGGGAGCCATACAGCCCTGGCAACGTGCTGGTTCCGCAAACCCATGGTTTTCAAGCATGCTAAATGCCCTATCCAAAACATACAATTTCTCTACTGAAATTCCATTTCATAAACTACCTAAGAAGTACAAGAACATCATTCTTTATGGTAGCAAAGGTAAGTTAATAAACATTAAGCACCGGACCCGTAAGGGACGACTGTACGAATGGGACACCACTTTTGAGGGAGTAATCAACAATCTTTCCCGTCGTTATCTAGAGACAGAATCTGACCATGTTAGATCTGATATTTCGCGCTACATGGCTGAAAGCCCCTGTCAGACTTGTTCAGGACGCCGCCTGTCTCCGGAAGCCCTGGCTGTCACTGTCGCTGATTTAAATATAATGGACGTAACCGATAAATCAGTAGGAGAAGCGCTCGAATGGATAGAAAAAATTAGTGGAACATCTTTGGATAATTCCAATACTGCCGAGACAGACAGAACTACTATTGCGTCACAAAATGGGGTCGATTCCCACCAAATACCGATAAATACAACCACTTTAGAAAACTATAGTGTGTCTACGGAACACAGTGAGGATCTGACATCTAGAGAGAAGATGATAGCATCACAAATACTCAAAGAGATAGAATCCAGGCTCCGTTTTCTTTTCAACATTGGTTTACACTACATTACATTATCCCGCAGAGCGGCCACATTAAGCGGAGGTGAAGCCCAGCGAATTAGGTTGGCAACACAGATAGGATCGGGGCTTATCGGTGTTCTTTACGTATGCGACGAACCTTCTATAGGCTTGCACCCAGCCGATGATCATCGGCTTATAGGCACTCTTAAGCGTCTGAGAGATCTGGGGAATACAGTCTTAATCGTGGAACATGACGAGGCCATTATAAGAGAATCCGATCATATCATAGACCTCGGTCCCGGTGCAGGTGAACACGGTGGCCATATAGTGGCTAGCGGTACGCTCGAAGAAATTATTAAGAATCCCGATTCAATCACCGGTCAGTATTTAGGGCGTATAAAACAAATACCTGTTCCTGACTCTCGCCGAACTAAGACAAGTAAAAATATAAGAATCACAGGGGCCAGGGAAAACAACCTCAAGGACTTAGATGTGATCTTCCCTATGGGTGTTTTAGTATGTGTTACCGGCGTATCTGGATCAGGAAAAAGCACTCTGATAAACGAAATTCTCTATAAGAAACTATCCCAAGAATTATACAAGTCTAGGGACCGTGCAGGTGAATTCGATACCATAGAAGGCATGAAGAATATAGATAAGGTAGTGAATATTGATCAATCGCCCATTGGCCGTACTCCACGTAGTAATCCGGCCACTTATACAGGAACCTTCACCCCAATACGAGAACTTTTTGCCACGATTCCAGATGCCAGAGTTCGTGGCTACAAGCCAGGAAGATTTTCCTTCAACGTTAAAGGAGGAAGATGTGAGGCTTGTTCCGGTGATGGACACATAAATATTGAGATGCAGTTTCTTCCTGATGTTACGGTACCTTGTGAAATGTGTAAGGGTAAAAGATACAACCGTGAAGCGCTGGAGATCTTCTATAAAGGGAAAAATATCTCCGAAGTCCTAAGCATGACAGTCACTGAAGCTTTAGAACACTTTTCAAACATTCCTAAAATACAGAGAAAACTACAGACTATGTCCGACGTTGGTCTCGGTTACATAAGGCTAGGCCAACCAGCCACGCAACTTAGTGGAGGGGAGGCGCAACGAGTGAAACTATCGACCGAACTTTCAAAGCGAGCCACAGGTAACACTCTTTACATATTGGACGAACCTACTACAGGCCTCTCTTTTGAAGACTGCTCTCATTTAATAAGAGTCCTGCAGCGATTGGTCGATGCTGGCAACACTGTCATTTTAATTGAGCACCACTTAGATCTGATAAAGAATGCTGACTGGATAATAGATCTTGGACCGGGAGCAGGGGATGACGGCGGTCATATTATTGCTGAGGGCACACCAGAGGAATTAACACGAAATGAACGATCCTCGACGGGTCACTACCTTAAGAAGCATTTATCTCGTAAAAAGGCCAACATTAGAGTTTAGAATTGAATTATGGACTATTATGGAGAGGTTTCTTGTTAACTCCATATTATGGGCAATAGGATAATCTAGGTTGTACGGCCCTCAAGAAATTTATTTCACTAGGAGTGTCCGCTATAGACGAGACTCGCTTGCGCAACATTTTAACTAAATATCGAGACGATGACTTAACTTTAGATCAAGTTTTGTCGCATCTTAAAAAGCTACCCTACCAAGATTTGGGTTTTGCCAAAGTGGATCATCATCGGTCAATCCGTACGGGCTTTCCCGAAGTTATTTTTGGACAAGGCAAAACTCCTCAGCAAATATCTTCTATAGCTGAAGTGGTGCTAAGCCACTCAGAACGCCTACTTGTGACTAGAGCCAGTCACGCGGTTTTTGACGCCGTTAAAGAAAAAGTTCCAGACGCAATCTATGAAGAACAATCCAAAGCCATTGTGGTAGACAGACGCGAGACCAAACCACTCAAACCAGGGTTGCTTGTTGTATGCGCTGGCACCGCAGACTTGCCAGTTGCCTACGAGGCAATAACAACAGCTGAACTCATGGATTGTAAGGTTGACCGCTTATTTGATGTTGGCGTAGCTGGAATTCACCGCTTGTTAGATAATTTAACGATATTACTGAATGCCAATGTCATAATTGTGGTTGCCGGTATGGAAGGCGCCCTTCCCTCTGTCATTGGTGGCCTTGTGAATGTACCTGTAATAGCTGTTCCTACGAGTATCGGTTATGGGTCTAATTTTGAGGGACTTGCCGCCCTTTTAGCAATGCTGAACAGCTGCGCAAGCGGTATAGGCGTAGTTAATATAGATAATGGATTCGGAGCGGGATATCTAGCCAGCTTAATCAACGCTTGACCTTAAATATTTCATGCCTTTTTAAGGGTTTACAGGAAAAGGATCAAATTTCGATAATAGCTCGACCCAGTATTCGGCCGTTTTCTAAATCTTCACACGCCTCGTTAATATCTTCCAAACTATACCTCTTAGTTACTAGTTTATCCAAAGGGAATTTTCCGTCTCTGTGCCATCTGAGAAATATCTCAAAATCTCTAACAGGATACGTCGCGCCGGCACTTCCAACATACCTTCTTTGTCCTTTCATGAAAAGACCCGGGTCGATCGTCATCTCACTACCTGGTACTCCAACAAGTACAGCAGTGCCTCCTATATTATCGGCACCAGGCCCGCCAGCTCTTACTGACGGTAATATTTGTTCATTAGTTATCCTCACGCCTATGGTATCGAATGCAAAATCGGCTCCACCTCCGGTAATTTCGACAATCTTTTGAATTGGCTCTATATTTGATGCGTTGATGAAATGAGTAGCACCGAATTGTCTTGCAAATTCAAGTTTTTCGTCCTTTAAATCAACGGCTATTATTGGATAAGCACCGAGGATTGATGCCGCTGCAATAGAACTTAAACCGACACCCCCTACACCGAAAACGGCAACTGAATCGCCGGTTCTCACTTTGGCTGTATGTAATACCGCCCCCGCTCCAGTAAGTACCGCACATCCCACGATTGATGCTACATCAGTAGGTTCATCTTTAGATATAGGAACCACGAATTCAGCTTCTGTGAGCACGTCTTCGGCCCAAGCGTACACTGTATTTTCATAAATAAGTTCCTTTTTATATGTCACGCCGGACCTAATATACGGCCTTCTCCCGATAACCGGTGTTTTGGGAATCCATGTAACTATAGCATGATCTCCTTCTGTCAAATCTCTGACATCTCTTCCCACTTTAGTAACCACCCCTGCGGCCTCGTGGCCGAGAATAGCTGGCCGTGGCAGGGTAGGGTCTTTTATCTGATGGAGCTGTGAATGACAGACTCCTGTCGAAATTAATTTGACAACAACCTGACCAGGTCGGGGATCCGGGACTTCTACTTCGTCTATGATAAGTGGTTGACCAAATGTTTTATGTATTGCCGCTTTAGTTTTCACTCGGCTCTCTCCTTGGAAATTCCACTGTTTAATCTCTTGTCATATGCTAAGGTTTTGTGTTAAGTCATGCTACCCTTTGATTTATGGCCCGTCAATTAAATCTCAACAACAGTTTCTTATATTGGTCATGTGCCTATTGGAATAAAATTGAGTTTAGTCCAATTTCTTTGGGCTCATGAACTTCATACCGTATATCTCCACTAAATAGAAACTTGCAGATTCTATCGTAAACTAATAAGATTCGAACACATCATGAGCACAGCTAAAGTAGAATTTACCCAAGTAACTAAATTAAAGCCAGAAGCGCTTGGAAAACCGGGTAGTCGTACTTTCCGACTTCTGGTAGACAGTGGCAGTAGTTCGGCCATTCTATGGATGGAAAAAGAGCAGGTTCTTCAGTTGGCACTCGCTAGCAAACAAGTTTCAGCAAGTCTTCCTAACTTCGATCATAATATGTCTAGTATGGGACCTTTAGATAGAGAAGCTCCTGCGTTTACCAAACTAGATTTTGCCGTAATTAAGCTCGTCTTGGGCCATGATCAAGATACAGGCCTTTTTATTATAGATGCGCATCAGCTCGATGACGACAACGATAATCCCTCAATAAGAATATGGGTTAACAAGTCTCTAATGAATGAATTCTCAGAAGAGTCACTCGGGGTAGTCGCCGCAGGCAGACCACCTTGCGCTCTCTGTGGAGCCCCCTTAGATGCTTCAGGCCACAAATGCCCTAGAACCAATGGTCATATAACATCCGATAGACTTTAGCGTTTTGTCTTATTTATATATGGCATGAGAGGTACATTTGTATTCTGACGAGTCACAAAACTCCAATATGACGTCTGTTTCCCTACCTGAGAATGATGCTCTTCCTTTCTTGAAGGATGGCGCTGTCGTTGGAGGGCATAGGTTGCCATGGGGTTCTAATCATTCTTTTCTTATCGGACTTAGAGTAGATGAGAGCCACTACATTCGTGCTATTTATAAGCCACGAGATGGAGAACGACCACTCTATGACTTCGCTTATGGGACCTTATATAAAAGGGAATATCTTTCTTTTTTACTTAGTCGCTCTTTAGGATGGCCCCCCATACCTCTCACGCTGATTAGAGAAGGGCCCTTCGGGCTGGGGTCCTTGCAGCTTTACATAGAGCACGACCCTGAAACTACCTACTTTGATATTGTTGAAAGAAGAGCCGTAGAGCTCGAACGCTTTGCAGTTTTCGATTTGTTAGTCAATAACGCAGACCGTAAGGCTGGCCACTTCCTAGTGGACGAGAAAGATAAGATTTGGAGTATCGACCACGGACTAAATTTTCATCCTTTATTCAAATTACGAACTGTTATGTTCGAGTTTTGTGACCTTGATATCTCGAAGTTGCTATTGAATGATCTCGAGATTCTTCTTTGCCAACTGGAATCTGGAGACAATTTTTCGATTCAATTCTCAGAAATGCTTTCTTTGGTAGAACTCACGGCACTTAAATCACGACTAGCTGCAATTCTAGAGAATCCCAGAATCCCTAACCTAGATCCTTCGGTAAACATCCCTTGGCCTTGGGTATAACAAATATACTTCGGCTAATTGCAGTCTCTAGTTCAGTTGTTGTGCCTTATCCCATGTGATATAATCGCGACACACGTTAGTATGCAATTTCCCGCTACGATACCGCCGATGTTGAGGTTTAGCGGAAGAATCCGGAGGGTGTCCAATTGGCATTCGTAATTATACGAGATGGTGAAGATCCTGAAAGTCTTCTCAAGAGGTTCCAGAGCTCTATGCAACGCTCAGGGATAATGAGAGAGTTAAGGAACCGGAGGTTCTTTCGTTCAAAAGGTGAACAAACCCGTCTTGATCGACAAAGAAGTATACGGCGTATGCGTAGACGTGTCAACAAAGTCAGATAACAGCTTGTGTCAACTGTTATTCCGGGACCGGGCAGCGCCACTGCATTCCTTCGGTCTCATTCATGAACGCTCGGCTGAGCGGCCTATTCGCAGCGATGATACCATTACTCTTAAGACGCACCTTTCCTCCTGTCCTGTCAGTCACAGTCCCTCCTGCCTCTTCTACTAGAAGGATACCCGCGACCTGATCCCACGGCGACAATCCACTGTGGAAATACAGATCATACCGGCCTGCTGCTACATACGATAGAGCCAATGCTGACGATCCCATGATTCTAATCGCACAGGAACGCTGGCACGCAAATTTTACTAATTCTAGCGTGTGACATTTTTCCTCATACGATCGGCTCTTATCAGTGGCAATAATGATTTCTCCGAGATCTTTCTTTTTAGAAACATTAAGTTTTCTGTCATTCATGAAAGCACCGCGCCCTTTCTCGGCATGAAACATTTCATTTAGAAATGGATCGTAGTTCACTCCTACAAGGACCTCGCCGTCCTTTGCCAATCCTATTACTACTGATGCCGTCGGGATTCCGGCAGCATAGTTCCGGGTTCCGTCCACTGGATCTACTATCCAGACATATCCAGCATCTATTGGATCACCCTGTGTCTCCTCGCCGATAAATCCGATATGCGGGAACACTAAGTTAAGTTTCTCTCTTATCAGTTCTTCCACTTCTATATCCACATTAGTGACAATATCGCCTGGTCCCTTACGTCTAATCTTCTTCGGGGCATAAAATCGCTCTTTCAAATAATTGCCCGCTTGAAAAGCAGTGGTTATAGCTACCTCCTTTGCCATTCTTCCGTTAAAATTTATGGGAGAGTTATTCAATATTCTTTCCTCTCTATATTTTGATTATTGTGCGGCGGAATGTGTGAAAGACTGTCCGTAATCGTGGTGGATGTATTTACCCTAACTCAATTAGACGATACGGCGACGACTTCCTCTCGATTCCTTTACAATATTAGCACGATGAATATGGAATAATTGCTTGTAAGCTAAATGGTATGTATGACTATATGTGCTAATTAATAAAAGTCCTGTATTATAATCTTTGTACTACTAAAAATGGTTTAGCTTCCCTTGGAATTCTCCGAATTTTAGATTCCAAGGGATAATACTCGTTAAGATACGAAACCAAACTGTTGGCTTTTAGAAAGGTAAGGGTTATTGGTTGATTTATTAATAAAGAACGGTTTTGTTGTAGATGGTACTGGTAATCCCGGTTACTATGGGCATGTGGTAGTGAAAGATGAATTAATAACCATCATTCGCGGCAACCTCCCAGAGATTGAATCCTCCAGAACTATCGACGCTTCAGACCATGTCGTCTGTCCTGGATTCATAGATTTACATTCCCACGCAGGTTTGACCATTTTAGGGGAACCTCATCATGATCCTAAAATACGACAGGGTGTGACGACAGAATTAATTGGGATCGACGGCATCTCTCACGCCCCTTTCAAAACAAAAAGGGAATTGGACCGCTATATTTGGTTAGACTCGGGTCTAAACTGGTACCCACCTACTCCAACCGACTGGCTAACGGTAGCCGAATTGCTCAGTAAGTATGACAATAGAGTGGCTATTAACATAGCTTATATAGTTGGGAATTCTCCTATTCGCATCTGGAGCGTTGGGTGGAACCAGCGCCCAGCAACAGATTCGGAACTTTCTGATATGAAGGCAGTGTTACGCGAGGCTATGGAGGAAGGCGCCTGGGGCCTTTCTACGGGGTTGGATTACCCTCCAGGGGCTTATGCAAGCACACATGAGCTTTCCGTTCTTTCAGAAGTGGCAGCTAAGATGGGAGGATTCTATCACACACATACTAGAGCCAGCCTGAAATCTAAAGGTCTTCTAGCTCCTTGGCAGGAAGCGATTGACATAGGACGTCTTAGTGGTATTCCGGTTCATTTAACCCATTATCGCCAAGGATCACAAGGTGAGGGAAGTCACCTAGATTATTTAGGCTTAGTCGAGAAGGCTAGAGATGATGGCATGGATGTGACTTTTGACTGTTACACGTACCCATACTCCGGCACTACCATAGCTATAGGAATGCCTGGTTGGTCTAAAGATGGGGGCCCAGAACGATTGATCGCAGCTCTTAAAGATCCGTTAGACCGGGCTAGGATGAAAAAAGAGATCCCGAAAGAACGTCTAGAAAATAACTGGCTAACTAACTTCAGGTTAGCACATAATAAAATATACGATGGTAAATCACTAGAAGAAATATCTACCCTCCGCAACCAAGATATGGCTGAAACTCTATTCGATTTACTTTTGGAAGAGAATCTGGGATTATCGACAGTAGGCTTAGGAACAAACCCGCACACGCTTCACGATTTCGTTTCTCATCCTGCAGGAATGATTGCGAGTGATGCCATCCTATTCGGAGAATATCCTAATCCGAGAACATATGGTTGCTTCCCCATTGTTCTGGCCGAGTTTGTAAGAGCCGAAAAAAACCTCCGCCTCCCTGAGGCTATACGTAAAATGACCTCTTTCCCTGCTCAACGACTGGGTTTACCGGATAGGGGACTATTGATTGATGGATATAAAGCCGATATTGTAGTCTTTAATCCTAAAACGGTTAAAGCCCCTGGGACAAAAAGCGATCCCAAAAAATATCCTATTGGAATAGACTATGTCATAGTCAACGGCCGGATTGTTATAGATAAAGGGATAAACACTGGGGTATTGGTTGGAAGAAGTCTAAAAAGAGGTGTCTGGTCCACGTAGTTCCACTAAGTATATGAACAGATTCCAAGACGCTTTAATTTCAAAAATTCTGAAAACCCAGTGACCTTCCACCAAAAAAGGTGAGCGACTCTTAATACCCGTTTGCACCATTTAATGCCACAACAATTCCTGAAATATTTCTCTCTTGTTTTGTCCACCTTGATGTGTGCTAGAATCTGTTTACCCATCCCGGCTGAGAGACCTTAAATGAATACTCAAAAAATAGATACCAAAGATATGAATGCACAACAAGCAAAACAAATATGGGAAGCTGTACTAGGTGAACTCCAAATTCAGGTGACGCGGCCTAGCTATGAAACTTGGCTTAAGGGTACCATAGGAGTCGCGAAGGAACGAGATGAATTCATTGTAGGGACACCAAACGCATTTGTTGCAGAAATGCTAGAGCAGAGGATGTACTCCCTAATATCACAAGCAATGGAGAGAGTGACCAAATCTCGGACGGAAGTCCGTTTCCGGGTATTGCAGATTGGCAACACATCCACAGATGAGCATATCTCCGTTTCACCCGACCATATTCAAGAGAGCGCTAATAAGACTCAAGATTCTGGTAGATCGAACGTACACGAATCTTTGAATCTGCCCCAACTGGATAAACCAACATTCCTTAACCCACGGTACACTTTCGAGACCTTTATCGTTGGTAAATCAAATGAACTGGCTCATGCCGCCGCAGAAGCTGTGTCCAACAACCCTGGTTTCGTCTACAATCCTTTAGTTTTATACTCTGACGTGGGCCTCGGTAAGACACATCTTCTACATGCCATTGGCCACAAGGTATTATCCCAAAAGAAAACCCTTATCTACGCTACAACTGAAGAGTTTACGAACGAATATATTAAAGCCATACGTGAGGGACAAACAGAAGCGTTCCGTATCCGATATCGGAGCGCTGAGGTTTTGCTACTAGACGACATACAGTTCTTAATTGGGAAAGAGCAAACACAGGAGGGATTTTTCCACACCTTCAATGCACTACACATGTCAAACCGCCAAATAGTTATTACTAGTGATCGCCCTGTTAACGCTCTAACATTACTGGAGGGGCGAGTGCAGTCTAGACTGGCAGGTGGCCTAGTTGTTGATATCCAGTCACCTGATTTGGAAACACGCCTAGCGATTCTTCGCGCAAAGGCTGAGTTAATGAAGCAAGAGATTGCTGTAGAGGTTATTGAATTTCTCGCTGAACGAATACACAAAAACATACGAGAACTAGAAGGTAGCCTCAATAGAGTAATAGCATATGCTCAGCTCACGCAAATGCCTGTAACTGTCCAATTAGTGAAGCAGGCAGTTGCCGACGTTGTTAATTCCTTAGGAACAAGACGTTTATCGGAAACAACAGTTATTGACGTTGTCTCATCCTATTTTGGTATAGGAAGGGACGCACTTGCAGGTCGTAAACGGGATAAAAGAACAGCGCATGCCCGTCAGGTTACTATGTACCTACTTAGGAAGGAGGCCAATTTAGGACTCTCCACTATTGGTCGAATTCTAGGCGGGAAGGACCACACCACTGTCAAGCATGGATGCGATCGTATAGCAAACCAACTTAATGCCGATGCAGGTTTAAGACGTGATATCATAAACTTGCGAGAGGTTCTTTCAAACTCCTAAGTGCCTTCTAATATACAGAGACTAGATCCGAGATATACCTTAAATTTGCTATCAAAAAACTAAGAAACAAACCAAATGACTTTACATAACTATGTGGATAACTACCCATATAATGTGGATAACTAGGGCTCTATGTGGATAACTAGGGCTTTAGACCGATTCCTTGTTTTCTCGGAAACCCATTTACTTTTCTCTAGAAGATATCCCAAAAGTATCCACAGTTTATCATCCATTTCATGTGTTAAAATCCAAAGATATCCCGCTAGGGGTAAATAGACTTATCCCATAAGTTAACACTCTTATTAAGATATATTATTATATAAAAAGAAAATGATTGATAAAGTAATAATTAATATAAAAAGCGGAAATGGCGGAAATGGCGCAAAAAGCGGTCGGCATGAAAAGTTCATGCCGAGAGGAGGTCCTGATGGAGGAGACGGTGGAGATGGCGGAAATGTTTACTTTTATGTAGAAAAAAACATAAATACATTATTGAATTTCAAATATAACATTCTATTTTCTGCTGGAAATGGAGGTTATGGAAAGGGAAGCCTTAAAAAAGGAAAAAAGGGCCGAGATATTTCATTAGCAATACCTGAAGGAACACAAATTTGGACAGATTCCAATGACCCAAAACTGCTATACGATATGAATACGCAGGAAGAGAAAGTTTTATTTGCAAGGGGAGGAAAAGGAGGAAGAGGTAATGCTTCCTTTGCCACATCAACAAATCAATATCCACTCCTCTTTGAAGAAGGGGAACAAGGAGAGAAATTATCTTTACGCTTGGAACTTAAGTTATTAGCTGACGTCGGCATCATTGGTGCACCAAACGCTGGTAAATCCAGTCTTCTATCCGTCGTTACTTCCGCGCAACCTAAGATAGCTAACTATCCATTCACAACTTTGGAGCCTATCCTTGGGGTAGTCGAAAGCTACGCAGCATCGCTGGTGATGGTAGATATACCTGGTTTAGTAGAGGATGCTCATAAAGGTGTTGGACTTGGCCACGATTTTCTACGTCACATTGAGCGCACAAGAGTACTGATTCATTTGATTGATGGGTCATCGGAAGATCCTATGAGTGTCTATCTTCGAATCAATAATGAATTAAAGCTATTTAGCAAAGACTTACAAGATAAACCTCAGGTTGTAGTTATAAATAAAATAGACATACCTGAAGTAAAATGTAAACGTAATGAATTATTATCGGCGTTCTCTTCAAATGGGATTAATCCTCTGTTTATATCGGCAGCGACCACAGAAGGTGTGGGAGCGCTAATAGGCAGAGCTTTTAGTGCTCTTGGAGAACTATCAAAAGAGGCAAGATTATGCGAACAGAGTCAAGAACGAGTTCAAGTACCTGTGATAAAACCAGCTCCAAGTGCTAATAGAGAGCAAATAATAAAGGATGGAGATGACTTCATTGTCACTTCTAGAAGAGCTTCCAGAATAGCTTCTATGATTGATGATACAGACTGGAATGCTAGGATCCAATTTTATGGCTATTTGCGTCACATAGGTATAGTAAAGGCTTTAGAAGAAGCGGGAATATCTTCCGGTGATATCGTTAGAATAGGAAAGTTAGAGTGGGAATGGGAATAAAATGAAGATAGGGGTTTTTGGTGGCACGTTCGATCCCATTCATAACGGACATATCGTCCTTGCAGAAACAGCCAGGGAGACTCTCGAATTAGATGAAATAATTTTTATTCCTGCCGGTGTTCCCTGGCTCAAGTCCGAACAAAATATAAGCCAAGCATGCCATAGAATGGCTATGGTTAAATTAGTAGTTAATTATAGATCTCATTTTAGTATATCGGATATGGAAATAAGGAGAGAGGGGCCTTCCTATATGGCCGATACACTATCAGAAATACATGCTGCTGTAGAACCGGGAACGGCACTATACCTTATCACCGGGATGGACTCAATCATGGACTTGGGAAGATGGCATAAACCACAACGCGTACTCGAACTGTGTACCTTGGTGACGGTGTCCCGGCCGGGGTTCCCTGATTTTAACTCAAAGGTCCTGGAACGAATAAGGATGGGCGCTTCGGGAGCCCTTGTACAGTTGGATTCCCCTCTTGTTGACATTAGTGGTACGGAGATAAGGACACGGCTCTCACAAGGGTTACCAATTAGTACTCTTGTACCAGAATCGGTTGAGCATTATATATTTAGCAAAAAACTTTATGTGTAGTATTGTGTTTGTTTCAGCTGAATACTTTAAATAATAATTAAGTGAGAAAAGGGGCAATGTGATCAACGACTACGCGGAAAGAATTTTGGAGCTGGCGAAGAATAACAAAGCATTGACGTATGGAACATTTAGACTGTCATCGGGAAATACAAGCACATATTACTTTGATGGTAGGGTCCTTACTCTAGATCCTGAAGGTGGATATCTTGTGGGGAAAGCCTTCTTAGAGATATTACGAGCCTGCGGGGCCGAGGCTATAGCCGGCCCAACTCTGGGTGCAGATCCAATTGTTTCTGCCGTGGCGGCATTAAGCTATGTTGAGGGATGGCCCATACCAGGCTTAATCGTGCGAAAGGAAGTGAAATCACATGGAGGCAAGAGGTCTATAGAAGGGCCATTAAAACCAGGATCGAAAGTTGCGATTGTTGACGACACATGTACTACTGGGACAAGTTTGTTCCTTGCGATAGAAGCATTAGAGGCAGAAGGGTGTGAAGTAATAATGGTAATGTCTATATTGGATCGAGGGGAGGGAGGGAGCGATAAGATTAGGAGGTACGGATATCCATTCAGAACCCTGCTAGAGGCTACCTGTACAGGAGAAATTAAAGTAGTGGAAGAGTTGTGAGCATACTTTGAGAATTATGTTCGTACGACATGGAGAAACAATTGCCAATGCTGATGGCAGACTACAGGGACGGATGGATTACATTCTGTCTGAGACAGGGAGGGATCAAGCTCGAAAATTACACGATAGATTCAAGGAGGAGAAACTGGAAATCAATCATATTTATTCCAGTCCTCTTCGACGAACTAGAGATACCGCACAGATCGTTTGTGGATCTTGGTCGGTACCAATAGAGTATCTAGATAACCTGAAGGAATACGATATAGGTATATTCAGTGGCCTAACATGGGAAGAGATTGATTTAAGACATCCTAAGCTGTCTCGAGAATTTCTAAGGAATAGGAACTGGGATAAGGTTCCCAAAGCTGAATCGTTTAAAGAACGTAATATTAGAGCTCATCTCTTCCTATCTACAGTAATTAGAAAGCATTCAGATGACGATGTAATAATTGCGTTTACTCACGGTGGGATACTTCAAAACTTACTGGCTGTTCTTATGCGTACAGAACTAATCTGGGGGATGAATATTCGCAACACTGCTCTATTTGACTTCACATTTGATCTAGACTTATGGACTTCACTAGAGGAGACTAGCTACAATCCGTTTTTCTGGAGAATTAATCGGTTTAACGATGCTTCTCATTTAGATACACGGTAGCTAGAATTAAAGTTACCAGTGATTGTGAGCATTAGGAATATAAATACATACGGATATATGGGCCACAGGTCTAATTCGCAGCCTAATAATGGTCTTGAGGCAGGTCTATGCCTATGGTAAGCTTGTCACTACAGAGCTGTCATTGCCATTCTACTCTTCATGTAATAACAAGAGGCCTTCTCCGTGACAAACCATCAAGAGACTCTATCACACTACTTAGATAGGGGTAGATCCAATAATGAGCACACCGATGGCCTTGATGCTGTTATAAAAGCCATAGCAGGAGGAGGTGCTATGATACAAAGCCTAGTGAGAGATGCGGCTACTGCCTCGGTTCTAGGCTCTACAGGAGAGGTAAACGTTCAAGGTGAGATAGTCCAAAAGCTCGACAGTCTCGCATCTGAGACCTTCATAAGAATGTTTGTTGACAGTGGGCGCGTAGCGGCTGTGGGCTCAGAGGAAGAAGAAAAAGGCGTGATGATGGGAGATGATGATGACTCCTCCCGTACATATGTTGTGTTGATGGATCCATTAGATGGATCTTCAAATATAGATGTTGCTGTTACGATAGGATCGATCTTCGGTATATGGCATAAAGATCCTGAAGAAATTTTGGGCAGTGGAACATTGTTAAAAAGTGGTAACAAGCAGGTTGCGTCCGCATATGTGATATATGGATCCAGCACTGTATTGGTAGTCGCGACTGTGGGTCGTGTGAACGGCTTTACCCTTAACACAAAATCTGGTGAATTTCTCTTAACGCACCCTGACATAAATATACCTAGTAAGTGCGAATATTATAGTTTCAATGAAGGAAATGTTGGCAAATGGGATGAGAAGATGCAAAAAGTCGCTGCTCACTTAAGAACTTCTTATTCCCAGCGATATGTAGGTTCTCTGGTTGCTGATTTCCATAGAAACCTTCTGAAAGGCGGCGTATTTCTTTACCCTGGAGATGCAAAGAACAAGCAAGGGAAGTTGCGCCTAATGTATGAAGCCAATCCTCTGGGGTTCATTGCGGAACAGGCCGGAGGTAGGGCGTCTTCCGGTTCCATACCTATACTCGAGATTCAACCCGAGAAAATTCATCAGCGTGTGCCGCTTATTATAGGTAATACGAGTGTAGTGCATACTGTGCTTAAAATTCTAGAAGCATAGTTTATTCAGTTAAGGAATGAGGTGACGAAATGACAGTGGAGATGCAACTAAGGGATATTGCCAGAGCCCTTGTAGGTTCAGGTAGAGGTATTCTTGCTGCAGATGAGAGCACAGGGACGATAAAGCGACGATTTGACTCTATAAATGTAGAGTCCTCCTTTGAAAATAGGAGAGATTACCGTGAAATGCTTTTCGCGACTGAAGGAGCATCACAGTTTATAAGCGGCGTTATACTTTACGATGAAACAATTCGCCAGCAAAATCGTGAAGGTAAGCTATTAGTAGATATACTTAGAGAACAAGGGATCATGCCAGGTATTAAGGTAGACAAAAGCACTAACCCTTTAGCAGGAGCAGGAGGAGAGGTTATTACTGACGGTCTTGATGGCTTACGTGGTCGTTTGGACGAATATGTTAAATTAGGGGCTAAATTTACGAAATGGAGAGCCGTTATTAATATAGGCGAAGATATACCGACCAGTTATGGGATAGGAGCTAATGCGCATGCCCTAGCTCGTTTTGCAGGTTTAAGCCAGGAAGCAGGTTTGGTTCCTATAGTTGAACCTGAAGTGCTTATGGACGGTGATCATAGTATAGAGAAATGCTATGAGATAACGGAACTAACTTTGCGCGAGGTATATTACCAACTTGGGAATCAGAATGTTAGACTTGATAGTACTTTACTAAAACCGAATATGATTCTTTCTGGTAAGGAAGCTTCCAATCGGGCTGGCCCCAAAAAAGTGGCACAGATGACAGTGGAATGTCTAAAGAGGACCGTGCCCGCGGCTGTACCAGGGATAGTTTTTCTATCGGGTGGGCAGGGAGACGAAGAAGCAACGAAAAACTTGAATGAGATCAACCTGTATGGAGCTGCATCAAATGTCCCATGGGAGCTTAGCTTTTCTTTTGGACGTGGGCTTCAGGCATCCCCTCTAAAGGCATGGGGTGGTAGAAGTGAGAACGCTCAGGCAGCAAAACAGGCCTTCCATAAGCGAGCGGCGCTTACGAGCTTGGCGAGGCAAGGCAAATATGATTCTATTGATTGATTAGGCCTAGAATCATATAAGACCAATTAGCTAAAACAAGTATTTAGCCCCGGTGATATCCCAATGAAATCAAAAATCTTAATCGCTACTCATAATAAGGGTAAGTTTAAAGAAATCGCGACTTTTTTCGATCGTACGGCTATAGAAATATTATCGCTTACCGATGTGGGCATAGATATAGAAGTAGAGGAAAGAGGAACTACTTTCAAGGAGAATGCTGTATTGAAGGCCACTAAGTATTGCGAACTTAGCGGTCTTACGACTTTGGCTGATGACTCAGGATTGGAAGTAGAGGCCTTAGGCAGGAAGCCAGGTATTTATTCTGCCAGATATGCTGGACCATTAGCCACGGACGAAGATCGTGTTGATCTCCTGATCTCGAAACTTAACAAGATAGGAGACCGTAATTTCCGGGCTGAGTTTAAATGCGTTATTGCGGTCGCAGAGTCTAACAGGGCTTTATTAATATCCGAAGGGGCATGTGAGGGCTTAATAATTAGTAAACCTAGGGGCTCCAATGGATTCGGCTATGATCCCATTTTCTTAATACCTGAATTGGGCAGAACTATGGCTGAGCTAGATCGAGATGAAAAAAATATGTTTAGTCATAGAGCTAGAGCCTGTAGAAAAATTGTATCCAAACTCATCAAAAGAAACACATAGATTATTAAGTTGCATAATTGAGTTATAATGTGGGTGATACGTTGGTATTGCAGTACAGAATTCAACTCTCTAATTAGGCTTTAACAAATGGCACTTACCATAATCGAAGACAAATTTTCTAGGCCCTTCAAAGATTTAAGGATTTCGGTTACGGATCGATGTAACTTTCGTTGCACATATTGTATGCCGGCGGAAATATACGGCGAAAGTTACAAATTTTTACCAAAAATAGAGCTATTGACCTTCGAAGAGATAGTTAGGTTGTCCAAGATAATGGTTAACCTCGGCGCAACGAAAATACGTATTACGGGCGGAGAACCACTGGTTAGGAAATCAATAGAAGACCTGGTGGCGATGCTTGCAAAAATCAAAGGCATAGAAGATCTAACAATGACTACCAACTCGTATCTCCTTCCTGGCAAAGCGAAAGCTTTGAGGCAATCAGGGCTAAATAGGATTACGATTTCATTAGACACGTTGGACGACCAGATATTTAAAAAAATGAATGGCCGAGGATACGGAGTGGATAGAGTTCTGGAGGGCATAGCGTCAGCAGAAGCTAATGGCTTTTTCCCTATTAAAGTTAACGCAGTGGTCCAAAGAGGGATTAACGATCACACGGTGGTGCAATTAGCAAGGTATTTCAAGAAGAGAGGGCATATTGTCCGCTTTATTGAATATATGGATGTAGGAACTCGCAACGGGTGGAGTTTAGCAAATGTGGTTTCAGGAAAAGAAATTGTGGCGAGGATTAATGAGGTAATGCCCCTTGAACCAATTGCATCTAATTATACGGGAGAGGTTGCGACCAGATATCGATACGTGGATGGTGAGGGAGAAATCGGACTTATAAACTCGGTGACTGAGCCTTTCTGTGGAGATTGTACTCGGCTTCGATTGTCACCTGAAGGCAAGATATTTACATGTTTATTTGGAAGCGAAGGAACGGATCTGAGAGAACCAATGCGGATGGGTGCAGACGATGCAGAGATAGAGAAAATCATAAAACAGACTTGGATACGAAGAGTAGATCGATACTCCGAAGCAAGATCATCTATGACGGAGGCATTACGTAACTCTAGAGGAAAGGTGGAAATGTACCATATAGGAGGTTGAATTAGGGTGTACTTTAGGCCAAAATATTTAACCGAATAACAAGAATGATGAATACAGTAATCTTGAGTATGAGTGGAGACATTGATTAAATATAAATCACTATTCTGTCAAAGGCTTGATGGTAAGAGTATATTCAACTGACTGATGAGTATCACGTGTGACAGGGGATACAATTACTATAGCGTATTCAATCAAGGATCCAAAATCTTCGATTATAAATTCTAGTTGGCCGCTCTCTGGTACGATAACTTCTCTAACAGAGTAGGCGTCGTTAAATCCTTTCTCGATAAGACGGATCGCGTATTTTTGAGGTATTGAATTCTCAATTCTATGGAATCCTTCTGATATCCAAACTTGATCCTCCTCCGCATCGTCGAAGAAACCCAATTGAGGGATGGAAATATCATCTATGACTAATCCGTCAGAGTAAACGGCGCCGTCTGTTATGTATTCGAATCTAATTAGTATATTACTTCCGACAAAAGGAGTGAGATTCACTTGCTCTTTTACCCATACATTCGATCTGCCAGTTATTCCGTTACCAAAATTATTTCCCAGGGGATTGTCGTTTGTGGTGTATTTACCCTTCATGGTAGCCCATGTACTTCCGCCGTCGGTGGATATACTTACATATCCGTAGTCCCAATGTTTCTCTATTTCGAACCAGGTCCAGAATATCAAGGTTGCTTCGGTTAATGTAGAGAGATCAAATCCCCGTGTCATCCTAGAATCTATGCTATCCCCTCTATTACCCCACCAACAAAAACGACCGCTAAGACACTCTGTCTTCACTTGTTTAACGGTCGAGTCTCCTTCAAATGTTATTACAGCGTCTCCTTCGGCAATTCTGATATCGGTATAGCTCGCTGCGAATTGCGGAAGTTCTTGTGTTATTTTGCGAAAACTATCCACCAATTGGACATCTTGCGTTTTAATTTCTCTGTCCGTATACCCAAAGGGGCCAGAATTCTCACCAACGTAATTGGCAACTAGCCAATCTTTAAACACACCCAAAAAGTTTGTTCCAAAGGAGGATAAATAACGTTCAACACCAGCTATACTGTCGGCCTGTTCTAGTACCAGGTGCTTAATGTTTTTGTCACCTCCGTAATGTTGGGTGAGATAAGCAAAAAAAAGATTAGAAGCTCCATAATAAGGACTTGAATTGACATTACTCTCAGGTCTGTAGTTGAGGGAAGTGTCAGCCTTTTTAAGAAATGAAGGGATATGGAACGTCGGAAACCCGGATAGTTCAACAGCCAATTCAGAGAGACCTTCATTTACCCAGGCATCCTCTCCTTTGTCTATGTTCCAGTGAATCGCGTGTTGTAGTTCATGCGCTAGTACACTGAGGTAGCCCTGGGAGCCAGGCTTTTGCCATCTGGTATCCATGTATATCATTTTTCGTTGATTACTGAGCGGTCGAATTTGTTTCGGATACTCGTCATTGGAACTGAAATAACCTAGAGCCGCACCATATAGCTGAGTGTGTAAAATTGTAAGGCGTGGATCGCCATCTATACCGGGACTCCAGATATCACCAAAGAAAGTCGTGACGGTGGGGTAAATGTTGTGTTCATAAGACGTAACTGCTTTGATTAGATCATCACGTTTGATGAAGACTTCATTATCGACGTACCAATAAGCATGTTCCGACACAATCATAAGAGTCGCTTGGACGCTATAAGCATTCTGATTAGTCTGATCCAATATCCAAAAAGTTTCTTCATGATCTTCGAGATACTGTTGCCCTAGCCTTTGTGTGCGAACGGAAATTGTGCTTTCATAATTATTCCCTAGTCGTCGAGCAATGTCGTATAAATCACGATCTGGCGGTATGTTCTTTCTTACTGACACAGACGATGTCAACATGTCTGCACTTTTTGCTGTTTGAGAGATAGAAGTCGGAGTCAGAGTATTTATTGTATGGTTAGTTCGGCTCTCTCTAGGGAAGTTGGAACAGGCTATGGTAAGAATGAGCGTTGACAAGATAAGATTTATTAATAACATAGATGTGTCCACTTGGTTGTATAATTCCCTTCTTCTAGCCCTATGAGTTATACGATGACAAACTTATGGTAGAGTTTGGTCAGTTGAATTTGTTCATTGTTAAAGTGATACCTTCGCCTATGAATGAGGACACCACCTGTACTACAAGTTCAATCGCTTCATCTGTTAAATTTTGGTCTTCTAACGACATGGAGCCTAGCACATGGTCTGATTGGCTAAGCGATCGTGGAGGGCCACCAATGCCGACACGTAATCTCGGAAAGTTTCGAGTTCCTATAGACTCTATAATTGATTTCATGCCATTATGACCTCCTGCGCTTCCATTAGCTCTTAGGCGTATTTTTCCGACAGGAAGATGAATATCGTCATATATTACTAACAGATTTTGTGATGGGAGATTGTATCTTGACATAAGATTTGATGCTGCCCGACCGCTATGGTTGACAAAGGTGGATGGTTTTGCCAGAACGATGCGCGTGGATGATATTGAACACTCACCAAGCAACGCAGCCTGGTCTCCTGTACAAACAGAAGTTGAGTACTCTTTGGATAGTCGGTCAACGCACCAGAATCCTACATTGTGGCGAGTACAAGAGTACTTAGGGCCAGGATTACCCAAGCCAAGAATAATGTATGAAACTCGATCAAAACGGCCCCGTAACGAGGAGTTGGGCCTTCTAATGAAAGGTGATAAAAACTTTTTCATCATGGAATAGTTCGACTCTTTAATTTTCTGAACTGGTTAAGTCTTCGTTAGGAGAATAGTTTCAGATGTTAGGTTTTCTTACTTAAATAGTTCATAGTTCAATCTCTCTAATGTAGGACGAAACCTTAAGAATAGCTTCAGTCTCTTTTTGCACGTTTTCTGGAGCCCATCCGGGGGCTACTTCAGTCAAGAGGAGCCCATCTGATGTTATCTCCATGACTGCTATATCAGTAACAATTAGATCGACACAACCTTTGGCAGTTAGTGGAAATGTACACTCCTCAACAATTTTAGCTTTACCGTCTTTATTTGAGTGCTCCATAGCTACGATGACTTTTTTAGCCCCTGCTGCTAAGTCCATAGCCCCTCCAACGTTACCTATTCCTCTCTTGGGCAACATCCAATTAGCTAAATCACCTCTCCTTGAGACTTGCATGGCTCCCAGTACTGTGACATCTACGTGACTTCCTCTTATCATCGCAAAAGCATCTGCAGAATCAAAGAAAGACATCCCTGGATTGGGTGCTAGGAATTGACCACCAGCATTTATTAGATCTATATTTTCATTTCCCGATTCCGCTAAGGGTCCGTAATTAAGCACACCACTTTCACTGTGGTACATAATACTGCGTCCTTCGGGAACAAATTGAGAGCATAGAGTGGGAATTCCAATGCCAAGGTTCACTACATCGCCATCTCGTAATTCTTTTGCGACCCTCATTGCAATTACTTCTCTATCAAGCCTATATCGTTCCATAAGTCACCCCTCAAACTATCTAACTAGGTAGTTGTACGATACGATTAACATATATTGCAGGAGTATGTATTGCTTCACCCTTCAATCCTCCTGGTTCAAGAATTTTCTCTACCTCAACAATAGTAATGTTAGATGCTGTCGCCATAACAGCATTAAAGTTCCTAGAGGTGCCCTCATATATTACATTTCCTAATGTGTCTGATTGTTGTCCTTTCAGGAGAGCGAAATCTGCAATCAAAGAATGTTCTAGCAAAAAATCCTTTTTATTGAAAGTTCGAATTTCTTTTCCTTCCGCCAGTAACGTGCCTACACCAGTAGGAGTATAGAATGCAGGAATCCCAGCGCCACCAGATCTGATGCGTTCAGCCAGTGTGCCTTGTGGTACTACCTCTAGGCTGATCTTACCTAGATTGTAGGCCTTTTCGAAAGCATTCGGCCGAGAAGGCGAAGGAGAAACAGGGTAAGAAGCTATTACTTTCTTAACTTGGTTATTTTCAATTAGGATACCGGTATCAATAGGTGCATCACCAGGTACAGTCCCGAAACCAGTACTGCTTGCAATACCGGCTGTATTGCAAATTATAGTCAGATCTTTCGCTCCTTGGTCTCTTAAAGCAATTAGTAAGTTTTGAGCCATCCCTCCCGGACCACCGAATCCATCGATCATCAACGTAGCTCCATCGTTGATGTCTGAAACGGCTTCCATAAAGGATGGTACAACCTTATTAATTGGCATTGATTGAAGCACCTCCATAGGATTTATTTAAATATAATTATATTTCTAGAGGAATCAGTTTAAGGGTCGATAGGATACGACGCACAAAAGCCTTCGATTGTTACAACTTATTTTGCCAGTTCCTTCATGCACATAATAGATTAATCTGTCTAATTGTCAAAGATAAATTTGATGTCTAATTTCATTAGAATGAATAGAGATGGCCTATATTACTTTATTTGCGTCCCTCTGGCGGGAGAGAATATCACCAGTATTGTAAGAGTTTGTATAATATCGAAGAATTTATGGTCAAGGCCAGCACTTACATATACTACAGAGCCAGGTGCGACATCACGTACTTCTTCTGATACCCTGATCTTACCTTTACCTTTTAAAACGAGATAGACTTCATCTTCGGTGTGCGGTTGTTGAGGATCATAATCTCCTGACGGCAATTCATAAATGCCAACACTTAGATTTTGAGTGGTCAGAAATTCACTGTAAAGAGAATCCTGGAGTTGGTGTCTAATGAATTCCTGTGACAACTCAAAGGCTAGCATAATTTGCCCACCTCAGGGGTATGTACAGATATTGTTATTTATGGACAGTCTTACTTAGTTACGTATTAGACTACAGTATTCGGCTGGGAGACAGAATGTGTTCTGATTTGTGTTAGTTAACTCTGGAGTTTAGTTTAACAGGAAGTTACTTACCTGCACATGTTATACCTATCGTGATAAACTCGTTTAATTAGCGTTATATCAGAATAAATACGTTGAGATGTGATATGCATTCACAAAATATCTGGATAAGAAAAGCTGACAGGAAGGATAGAGAAATTCTGGTGAGGTTCCAACAGCATTTGGCCAGAGAAACAGAGGGTAAGACATTAGAAAAAGAAGTTGTGCTTAACGGAGTAGATGCCATATTTGATTCTGCCTATAAGGGATTCTACCTAGTAGCCGAAGTAGAAGAAACTGTAGTAGGAAGTTTGTTAATCACCTACGAATGGAGTGACTGGCGTAATGCTGAATTTTGGTGGATACAGAGTGTTTATGTCGATGCAAAATTACGGAGAAACGGCGTTTACAAGGCTTTATATAACCATGTCCATTCAATAGCTAACTCTGATCCTAATATATGCGGAATTCGGCTGTATGTAGAGACAAAGAATAGCATAGCTCAGATGGTGTATACAGATTTGGGAATGAGTAAATCGCATTACGACCTATTTGAAATAGACACCTAATATATCCCTAGGTTACAACATAACTCATATGGATTGTCCAATAAAATCACTATGATTAGGAGAGATTCTGTGCTGAGAAGGCAGGAAAAGGAATTTATTAGAAAGAATTGTAGGGGAGTATTGAGCACCTTTCGCAAAAATGGCGCTATGCAACTAAGTATAGTATCTGTCGGGGCTTTCAAGGATGGAGTAGCTTTCTCGACGGTTTTAAAGCGTTCGAAATTAGTTAACTTAAACCGGAACTCTTCCTGCTCTCTACTGATATCCACTGATGATTGGAGTACCTATATTGTATTAGAGGGGCGAGCGGACATTCTTTCTAATATCAATACTGGTCCAGACGAATTGAAAGAGGCCCTTAGGGGAATTTATAGAGAGATTCTTGGAGAGCATCCTAATTGGCACGAATATGATAGAGCAATGATAAAAGATGAAAGGGCAGTGGTGGTGGTACAGCCTTTACACGTTTATGGAACATTCAACTGATGTCCTATATTATGCATTATTGCCTTATCGTATACGACTTTAGCAATTGCAATGTCCCACAGCGCCATGCCCAAAGACTTAAATATGGTGACATCGTCGGCATTGGTGCGACCAGGGTTAACACCGCCAACAACTTCCCATAATTCCTGTATTTGTTCCCATAAAATCTCGCCCGTATGCACCGGCTTAAGAAATTCACCTGACTCGTATTTCAATTGAGCGACATCATCAGCAACTATAAGATCTGCTTTCTTTAGAACGTCCACTTCTATTTCTCTAACATAAGGGTTGGCACCACCAACTGCTGCAATATGGACTCCAGGTTCAAGATCACAGTTACTAAATACTGGAGTGTTGGAACTGGTGATGGTGATGATGATATCCGAGGCTTCTAACGCTAGAGATGGAGAATTGACAGGTCTGACGTTTATCTCTAAATGTCGGGACATCTCCTCTGCGAAAGATGATCTATTGGAACGATTAGGACTAAAAACTTTCACCGAGCGAAGGCTTCGCACTTTACATGCTGCCTCCAGTTGAGTTCGTGCCTGGAACCCACTTCCAATAATAGCTACTGATGAAGAGTTTTCCCTAGATAGATATTTCACAGAGACACCGGTAGCAGCTCCGGTACGATATTGTCCTAGGGTGTTGGCTTCTAATATTGCCAGAAGAGATCCAGTTTCGAGAGAATATAGATACACAAAGTAGCATTGACGTCCAGGTACTATTGTGTAGGTCTTAAATCCAAAAACCCCTAAACTGTAAGCAACAGCTTGCATTGTAGCGATGTAGCGTCCGGCGCCCGCATAGTTATGGGTCCTAGGATAATTTACTGCGTTACCGAGGTATTGGTCGTTTGTAACTTTTTCAATTGCAGCTATGGCCTCTTCCATGGTAAGCAGATCACGGACGGTTTGTTCAGAAATTAGCAGAGGTCCGATGTTTTGTCTCCTGAAAAAAAAAGACTAACTTCGGTTTGACACCATACGCATCCAATTGCGAGGCACCGACTCTATCTCCATCTCTTGATAAGTTTGAGTCACGCCTTTTTTAAGGGCAGCGCTAGCCTTACTAAGGTTCACACCAGGCAGGGTACCTTGAATAAAATCCTCAAAATCACTTATGTCGAGCCAGCCTTCTATAGGGACAGCTATGGTATCAATTTCCTGTTTGATAACATCAAAGCCGTTACTTTCCATCAACTCGCGGTACTCCTGAGGAGTGAGATGTTTGCGTGATTCTACCTTCTCTGTTCTGATTGGTGAGAGACTATATTCAGCACGCAAAATACGAATCGATTTAAACATCCATTTTCTGTAAAACTTTAGTGAATCGGGGTGTTGACCACCATTGAAGAAGGATGTGTTGAATGCAAAAGTGCCACCAGGCTTTAAAGCCTTAGATATGTCTGTTACAAGAGCATCCTTATCAGCAATATAATGAATGGCATTACAAAATATGATTGTGTCAGCGGATTCTTTAAGAGTTTCTGATAATAGCTCAACTCTACTCTGAATAAACTGTATGGCCGAGTCTCTGACCCCGGTCAGATTCTCCATGGCCTGCTTTAAAGAGATAGCCGATTGGTCTATCGCTATGATGACGGAATTTTTGGCTCCTCTCATTCTATCTGCGATTAGTTCAGTTACGAGACCGGTTCCGCAAGCAAGATCTACTATTCGCTGACCCGCCTTAACTTCAGCCATGTCAACAAGGCGGTCGTTTATTTTACTATAAAAGGCATTCTCTGCGAATTTGGAGAACGTGAACTCACTGGATGTCATCTGAGCCTCCTGGATATTTCTATCAAGAGATGATAGATACCCTAAACTCTTCTTGGCATTTAGGCTATGTTGCTGGATCATACTGCCGCTTGCCAGTTTACATCAGAGAGTGACTCTTAGCAAGATATTCTATAATAATGTAGCGATAAGAGTTTAAACAGAAGAAGCAATATTATACAATGATCTGTAGTATTAATGTACGGGAGGATGGAGAAACAATTGATAGAAATCTACACAGATGGTGCTTGTTTGGGTAACCCTGGACCGGGTGGTTGGGCTGCTGTGATCTTTGAACAAGGCGACAGGCGAATAGTAAAAGGCCGCGAAGACCATACCACTAATAATAGGATGGAAATATTAGCGGTTGTAGAGGGCCTTAAAGCCCTGGTTGAACCAGGTCGAGTAACTGTTTTTAGTGACAGTCAGTATCTAATTAACACTATGACTAAGAGCTGGAAACGTAAAGCTAATTTAGACCTGTGGGAGAAATTAGATGCTGTCGTGGGACGTCACGAAGTGACTTGGTGCTGGGTTAAAGGCCACGATGGGCATCCAATGAATGAAATGGCCGATAGATTAGCTGTAGGCGAAGCCAAACATCACCAAGACTTTAACTCATATGCGGGTAAGTTTACACATTTGAATACATCCGGAGAGGCTTCTATGGTCGACATTAGTATGAAACCTGAAACTGCTCGAGTAGCTGTCGCCAGGGCTCAAATTTCTATGAGTCGTCAAACGTTAGTTTTGATTGAAGCAAACGATCTTCAGAAAGGGGACGTTATTTCTGTCGCTCGGGTAGCTGGAATAATCGCGGCTAAGAATACGTCTCAGCTGATCCCCCTATGTCATTCTTTGCAACTTACCAAAGTAGCATTGCAATTCGATATGGATCACGAGAACAATTTAATAGCTATTGAGGGCATGGCAAAAACTACTGCAAAGACCGGTGTGGAGATGGAGGCAATGACAGCGGTGAGTATCGCAGCCTTGACGATTTATGATATGTGTAAAAGTGTAGATCGGTCTATGCGTATAAATAACGTAAGGTTAGTGAAGAAAACAGGAGGTAAAAGTGGAGATATAGTGTTGGAAGATGATTAAGGCCTGTCCCGCCAGGGTGGAGAATCTCTACGCCGCTAAATGGTTAGGAACGAATAGCCCTAAAATACACTTATGAGGGGAAATATGCCAGTCTATATAACATATTTTAACGATGAATGGATACCAGTTAGTCAGGTAAAAGTTGATATAGCGGTTTGAGGATCCACTAAAGATGTTGCACTCGTAGCTATCCTTCTGAGTCAGACGATTCCAAAAACCAAACACTATAGTAGAATGAACTTTAACTTGGCTGAACTTGAAGCCGGTGACGTTGATCCTAACGCCTGACCTCCCGATTCCAATTATCGAGATCCAAATCCCCTGTGGATGGATTAAAGCTCACACGAAATTTGCATAATCTGAAGGTAATGTAATCCACATAATTAATTCTAGACTATTTGATATGCTCATATAATTACACGAAAAGGCGAATGGGAATATTGGGTTACAAGGAGGATGAGAATGAACTCAGATTACGAAAGCGACGTTAATTACGACTATATTATTATAGGTGCTGGTTCAGCTGGATCGACGTTGGCCTATCGCCTATCAGATAATTGTGAGAAGACAGTACTGCTTTTAGAGGCAGGACCTGACTATCGTGCTGATGAGGCTCCTAATGAAATGAAAAGCCCTAATCCAACTGGATTACTAAAGGAGAAGCAATTCAGCAAGTATCAATGGCCTTCATTGACTTCGCGACGTAGCGACGCTCAGGAACCTCGACTATATTGGCGAGGTCGAGGCATGGGGGGGAGTTCTTCCATAAACGGACAGATAGCTATAAGAGGTATGTTGGAAGACTTTGATATATGGTCTCAAAAGGGATGTGATCATTGGGCAGGTGAAGATGTCTTACCCTATTTCATTCGATTGGAAAAAGACCTGGATTTCGGGGAGCAACCCTATCATGGAGATAGCGGGCCGATTCCGATCTATCGGACACCCATAGAAAAGTGGGGAGCCATCGACAAGGCTCTATATGAAGCGGCGATAGATCTAGGATACCCTTGGGCAGAAGATCATAATGCCCCTGATAGTACTGGAATATCTCCACTTGCTATGAACAGGTTTGGGCTTGAGGGAGTGAGAATATCAGCTAATAATGCGTACATTGAGCCCGCACGTGCTCGCTCCAATCTAACGATAGTGGGTGAAACCTTGGTAGACAGTATAGAATTTGACGGTCCAAGAGCTATCGGAGTCAAAATTAAGACAGATGCAGCCTCTAGGCATATTCGAGGAAGGGAAATCATACTCTCTGCAGGAGTGATTCATTCCCCAACTATACTTCTTCGTTCCGGTATAGGGCCTGGTGCCGAGTTACAATCTTTAGGAATAGATCCTTTGGTGGATTTACCGGGAGTAGGGAACAATATGCAGGATCACGCCGGGATTAATTTACGAATTGCCTTGTCCCCCAATGCGAGGGCTGTCTCAAAAGACGCTCGTCATGTTAATTGTATGATCAGGTATTCTTCGGATCTAATGGGCGCTGGTATGAATGATATGATGATGGCAGGCATTAATCTTACAGGACCAAGCGAACAAGAAAGGTCTGTTGGGCTTTTAATGGTGGCTGTTTATCAATATTTTTCCCGTGGGAAACTTTCTATTGTATCGAGAGACCCGGAAGTGCAACCACAGGTTGAAGAACGCATGTTATCTGATGAACGTGATCTCATTCGGCTTAGAGATGGAGTGAGACGGCTATTTGCTGTAGCGACACATCCAGCGTTCAATGGCGTGTCAGAGGGCGTCTATCCCGGCTCACAGTATGAGGATATAGGACAGTTGGAACAGATATCTGTCAACGATTTTAAAAACGATGATGAATTGGATAACTGGCTGATGGAATTCTGTGAAGACACTCAACATGGCACGGGCACTTGTAGGATGGGGAATGTTTATGATCCGGATACAGTTGTTGATTCGAACGGTAGAGTAATTGGCATAAGTGGACTACGTGTAGTAGATGCGTCAATAATGCCAGAAGTTGTACGAGCTAATACTCATCTCACAACAGTTATGATAGCGGAATATATGGCTGACCGAATTAAACAAGAACTTTAATAATCATTGTGATACAATCTCGGTCGCTTGTAAGATTGCCAATATAAGGAGAACGATCATCAAAATCCTGCGAGTGTGGTGCGTACACGCTTTACTAGGCCCATGCAACGGCTCGAGCTTCTATATTTAAGGGTGAATCTAATGTTAGAACGATTCAAGGTTCCGCAAGACGACCAGGTTCGTGTACCGGAAGATTCTCTAAGACTAACCGTTACAGCCATATTTGAAAAAATGGGAGTCTCCCTTGAGGATGCGAACGAAGCAGCTGATGTGTTGACGTTAACGGATCTGCGTGGCGTAGAAACCCATGGTGTTTCTAATATGCTGCGAGATTACGTAAAGTTGTACAATGAAGGTGATCTCAATCCTAGACCGTCGTGGCGAATTGTTCGCGAGTCTCTAGGTACCGCGACTATCGACGCTGATAACGGATTAGCGATCATACTTGGGCCTAAAGCTATGCGTATAGCTATAGAAAAAGCACGCAAGGTGGGCGTGGGTATAGTAACCATGTTTAACAGTGGCCATTCAGGCGCAATTGGACACCATTGTATGCTAGCCGTGCAAGAAGATATGGTGGGTATGTGTACTACGGCAGGTGGAGCAGTAGTGGTACCGACTTTCGGATCAGAAGGTCGGCTGGGTACTAACCCAATTGCTATTGCTGCGCCGGCGGGTAAGGAGGCTCCGTTAATATTTGATGCAGCTACGTCAGCTATTGCTGGAAATAAAATTAGATTAGCTCAAAGAATGGATGCCAATCTACTATCTGGGTGGATATCTGAGCTTGATGGGACACCCATAATGAGAGACATACCTGTGCGCCAGAAGGGGCAATATCACCACCTTCCGATGGGAGGTAGTAGAGAGCAAGGATCACATAAAGGATATGGGTTTGGACTTATGTCTGAAGTGCTCGCGACTATGTTAGCAGGAGCCTTACCTACCATGTTAGACATAGATGCTGGCTCAAGGCATTATTTCGCCGCTTATAATATTTCTGCTTTCACTGATGTTGAGACATTTAAGCAAAACATGGATAAGATGCTGAAAATGTTAAAAGAAACCCCTCCCGCTCCCGGTTATGAACGTGTTCTCTATCCGGGACTATCTGAAAATGAAGAGATGATCGATCGGAAGTCAAATGGTATTCCCCTTCACAAAGAAGTCGTTGAATGGTTTGACGACATATCGGGTGAACTGAATGTGCCGCGACTACGGCGTATTTAATAGTTATCGGTTTTCTATCGAGCCACGGAACCTCCGTCTATAATTAGCTCAGCCCCCGTTACAAACGAAGATTCATCAGATGCTAAATAAAGAACCCCGTAAGCTACATCCTCAACCGAACCAATTCTTAACATTGGAATACGTTTTCTTCGATCTTCATACAGTATAGGATCATCCATGGCGTCCTTTATCATATCTGTGTCGATAGTGCCTGGATGGACAGAATTGCATCTTATATTATTCTTTGCATACTGAATGGCTATAGATTTGGTCAGTAAACGTATAGCGCCTTTACTAGCAGAATAGGCAGCCGCTCCTAGTGGACTACCAACTAAGCCGCCGACAGAAGAGATATTTACAATGGATCCACCGCCATTTGATCTCATAAATGGTATTGCTAGACGAGAACCTAGAAAAGCTCCTTTGACATTGATATCCATGATATCATCCCATTCTTCTTCGGTGGTTGTTTCAACTCCATTACGACTGTAAATGGCGGCGTTGTTTATAAGAACGTCTAACTTTTCATATGTTTTTATTGCTTCATTTATAGCGTTAATCCAATCCGCTGTTCTGACGACATTCAAGTGTACAAAGATCGCTTGTCCTCCGTTCTCAGTTATTTTGGCAATGAGTTTCCTGCCTTCCTCTTGTGATATATCCCCAATAACAACTTTTGCACCCTCTTTGACGAACAAATCTGCCTCAGCTGCTCCCTGACCACGCGCACCCCCGGTAATGAGGACTACTTTATTTTCTAACCTTCTCATTCTATTTCTCCTACAAAAACACCGTGCTTATAAATCATTGTTTCCACTATATAATTCTGGCATAAGGTTACTCGGTATCATTTTATGATGCGTGTATGTAAAGAATTCTGCAGTTGAGATAATATCGATTTGAAGATCGTGGATCTAAGGGTGCCTAGAATTATAACCAAAATAGGTTTCAAATCACGATTATACTATTTGTGATCAGTAGAATTATTGATGGTTGAAGGGAGAGCTGCCAGAGGCAAGAAAATCAATATGACAGCTGAGATAGCGAATATTCCGGCCACAAAATAAAATAACGAATCTATCCCATGATTTTGATAAAGCCAACCGGCGATGATAGGTGCTAGTACACTGGGTGCCAATCGTGCTAAAGAGAGTACACCAAGGGCTGTATTAATGACTCCGCGGCCGACGATATCAAGAGCTGCGGCTGTTAATATAGGTTGATCCCCGTAAAGGAATAGGCTTATACCCATGATTAGGAGAGTTAAAGAGATACCTTGACCGTAGGATATTAGCAAAAGTGTAAGAATAGATAAAACAAGCAGCGATGGTACTAAGACTTCTTTTCTCCCGTATCGATCTGATAAATATCCAAGCAATGGTGTTGAAAATAGGCCCACTAGAAAAAGTAAAGCCATGTGGAATCCTCTAGACTGGAAGCTCATGAGGAGTTCTTCATCGAAATAAATCGGAAGGAACCAAACTAGAGAGACATAGGTCATGTTTCTTAGTGCGCTTACGAGATTTATCCCCCATAAAACCCTGTTCCCAAGCATTTGTTTGGCAAGGAATAATTGGCCTTTCAGGGTTGGGGTGACATATTTAGACTGGTCGTGCTCACCTATATTTTTATAGGCCCAGAAGACAACCACCACCAATAGGATTGGAATAACCGCGTAAATAGTTATAATTCCTCGCCAAGTCAGGAAGCTTAGCAGGATTCCCGTGGTGATTAGAGGGGCTATGATGTCCCCAATATTTCCTCCTATAGCGTGAATTGATAGTGCTGTAGCTCGTTTATCGGGAAAATGTTCTGACAGAGAGGCCGTGGCAGGTAGGTGCCAAACGGAGGAGGCCACAGCGATTATTGCAATACCTATGAGCAGCACGGGAAATATTTGAGCTGATCCTACTACTAACCAACCAAGCCCGAACAAAAGAACACATAGAGCAAGTATAAGTCCCCATTTATTACGATGCATATCAGAAAAAATTCCGGCAGGGGCAGATATGATGCCGTCGGATGTACGTTCAACGGCAGCAATCACTCCAATACCTATCGTTGAAAGTCCGAAGGTAGATTTAATCTCTGGGAGGAGTATGACGAGAGTTTGGTCCAAAATGTGGAACAAGCCATGCATTATCGACAGAGTGGAAACGATGAATCCACCGCTTCTACGGATGCTCTTATCTGTGGAATTAGAAAGAGAAAAGTTCAAAATCTACCCGGTGACTACTAAAGAGT